>OKPF01000605.1_pt1 | contig 11130 bp, 8 predicted proteins | sample 1612151 | NCBI WGS metagenome assembly OKPF01 (sample SAMN04436779, study PRJEB24849) | human gut metagenome | biome: human gut; feature: NICU; material: stool | host: Homo sapiens | place: USA: Saint Louis, MO | collected 2011-05-07 | reverse complement strand
TATTTACCAGCTCAGTTTCCTTCATCTGATCATTTGTGACATTGGAAAGCTGGATTTCATACCCCAGATCCTTTGCAGCCGCCTCATATCCAGCCGACATCAGCTTAAAAAACTGATCTTCCTGGAACACAATACCTGCAATTGACTTTCCTGCACCAGATGTATCTGTCTGCTCTTCCCCTTCTCCGGCCTTCTCTTTCTGACCTTTCTCTTCCTGGCTTGTCCCCTGGGCCACGGTTGTTCCTCCTGTTGTCTTGGCTGCCCCGTCTCCATCCATGCTGCATGCACCCAATACACCGGCCATTCCTAATATCATTGCTGCTAACGCTATCTTCTTCATAAAGCCTGCCTCCTAATATCATTACATAGTTTTTGTTTTCATTTAAATGAGCTCATTCATTTATGTTCTTACTATATCTTATTTTATTCCCCAAATCTTCTTTACTTTTGATATTTATTGTTTTATATTGATATTTAGACAAAAACAACTGGATATTCAGGCAGGGAGAGGAACTATTCTTATGCAAATTTCAGCTAAAAATGTAAATACTCCATCTGTATTCCCCATTGATTGCGAGGTCTATTACTCAATCCGTACACTGATTGATGCAAATGAATACCCGCAGGTCCATGATTTTTATGAAATCATACTAGTGACTGAGAATTCACTGGATATTTTGTTAAATAATGACCGAATCAAACTTGGGCATGGAAATCTGCTTCTTATCCGTCCCGGTGATATCCACACCAAAATACAGACCGGGGACTCTGTACATATTAATCTGGCCTTTCCGGCTTATACGGTAAATTCTCTTTTTGGTTACCTTTATAACTCTCAGGCCCCGCGCAAAGAACTGTTTGCTGGTTCCCACTCCCCGATTGTCCGGTTAAGCACCATTGACACGCTGATGATCCAAAATCGTTTGTCCTTTCTTAACCAGCTGTCATCTTCTGATATGGAGGAAAAAAACACCCATCTCAGAGCAATCCTTATTGACATTATGTATTCCTATATCATTCCTGAATTGGAAAAACAAAAAAGGTCCTCGGATGCCTCCAATCTGCCGGCCTGGCTTGTTCCTGCACTGGAGGGATTATCCAATCCCAAAAACCTGACCATGGGGATGGATTATCTTGTCCGCCAGACACAGCGTTCCCCGGAACACATCTGCAGAATGTTCCGTAAGCATCTGGGAATCACCCCCTCTGCCTACATCAACGGAAAACGGCTTAACTATGCTGCTAATCTTCTGATACACACAGATATGGAGATTGTAGACGTAATATATGAAAGCGGCTTTCAGAGCATCAATTATTTTTATCATCTGTTTAAAAAAGAGTACGGCATCTCCCCTGTAAAGTACAAAAAGATCCATCTGGTCCAGAAACTTTAGAACCGGTTCCCGCCGGGCACGCAAAAAGGCAGCCTCCACATCTGCAACTGATATGGAGACTGCCTTCTTTTATTTCATCTATAACTGCAATTAGACCGGATAAGCCTTGCTGTCCTTGTCGGCAGCACTGCTGTCCACCTTGGTCTGCTGGGCAGCCCTGTACTCGAAGAAATCCTTGGCCACTGCCGGGAACAGCGCATAGCTGAGAACATCCTCATCCTGCTGCTTCCACTGCGCGCATTCCTTCTCAAACTGAGGAAGCTGAGGAGCAATCAGGTCGGCAGGACGGCAGGTAATGGGTGTCTCGTCGCCGATAATCTTTTTCTGCACTTCCGGATTAAAGGGCTTAACTGTCTGGCCGAATTCACCAAGCATGATTTTCTTGGATTCCTTCGGAACCATCTTATAGCGCTCGCCCATGATAACGTTCATAACAGCCTGTGTACCCACAATCTGGGATGACGGTGTAACTAACGGAGGCTCGCCGAAGTCCTTACGCACTCTCGGAATCTCCTCCAGAACCTGGCGGTACTTGTCTTCCTGTCCGGCCTCTTTTAACTGGCTTACCAGGTTGGACAGCATTCCGCCCGGCACCTGATACTGAAGGGTCTTGATATTAACTCCCAGAACCTTCGGGTTCAGAAGGCCGCTCTTAAGGGCCTGCTCACGTATGGGCTGGAAATGGTCTGCAATCTCAGCCAGCAGTGTCTGGTCATAGCCGGTGTCATATGGGGTGCCGCGGAAGGTCTCCACCATAACCTCAGTGGCCGGCTGGCTGGTTCCCAGAGCCAGAGGCGACATGGCGCAGTCGATGATTTCACATCCTGCCTCTACTGCCTTTAAATAAGTCATGGAAGCAACGCCTGATGTGTAGTGGGTATGCAGGTCGATAGGAAGGCTTGTTCCTTCCTTCAGAGCCTGTACCAGCTCTGCTGCCGCGTATGGTGTCAGCAGACCTGCCATATCCTTGATACACAGTGAGTCAGCACCCATGTCCTCAATTCTCTTTGCAATATCCTTCCAGTAATCCAGTGTATAGGCATCGCCCAGAGTATAGCACAGCGCAATCTGAGCATGTCCTTTTTCTCTGTTGGTGGCTTTTACAGCTGTCTCCAGGTTGCGGATATCGTTCAGACAGTCAAAGATACGGATGATATCAATACCGTTGGAAATGGACTTCTGTACAAAGTACTCCACTACATCGTCCGCATAGTGGTTATATCCCAGAATGTTCTGTCCGCGGAACAGCATCTGCAGCTTGGTGTTCTTAAATCCGTCTCTCAGTTTCCTCAGTCTCTCCCATGGATCTTCCTTCAGGAAACGGAGGCAGGAATCAAAGGTAGCGCCGCCCCAGCACTCAACCGCATGGTAGCCTACCTTGTCCATCTTATCAATAATGGGCAGCATCTGCTCTGTGGACATTCTGGTTGCGAGCAAAGACTGGTGGGCGTCACGAAGGACGGTTTCCACAATCTTCACTGGCCTCTTTTCTATCTCTGCCATAGTTATAATCCTCCTCGTTATGAGCATTTGGCGCCGTCTTTAAGGCGCTTGTGCGATACATGCCGCCCGCGCCCGTCCGGTGCTTTCACAGGCCAGGCGAAACGGCTGTCATTGTCAATATATTATGCCATTATACCCCAAATATTGCCATGAAGGTACCGGCCGCAACTGCGGTGCCGATAACGCCTGCAACGTTTGGTCCCATTGCGTGCATCAGCAGGAAATTGGTCGGGTCTGCTTCTGCTCCCACCTTCTGGGATACACGGGCCGCCATAGGAACTGCGGACACGCCGGCAGAACCGATAAGCGGATTGATTTTTCCTCCTTTAATCTTGCAGAGGAGCTTGCCTAAAAGCACACCGCCGATGGTGCCGAAAATAAATGCGGTCAGGCCCAGGGCAACAATCTTGATGGTGGTTACATTTAAGAATGCATCTGCGCTGGTGGTGGCGCCTACGGAAGTACCCAGCAGGATAACCACAATATACATCAGGGCATTGCTTGCCGTATCAGCCAGCTGCTTCACAACGCCGCTCTCACGGAACAGGTTGCCTAACATCAGCATTCCTACCAGAGGTGCTGTGGATGGCAGGATCAGGCATACAACGATGGTTACGATGATGGGGAACAGAATCTTCTCCAGCTTGGATACAGGACGAAGCTGTTCCATCTTAATCTTACGCTCTTTCTCAGTTGTCAGAAGCTTCATAAATGGCGGCTGGATAATTGGAACCAGCGCCATGTAGGAGTAAGCCGCAACCGCGATAGGTCCCATAATCTGGGTCTGTCCCAGCTTACTGCACAGGAACAGGGATGTAGGGCCGTCCGCACCGCCGATGATGGAGATGGCTGCTGATTCCTTGCCGGAGAACCCTAACAGGATGGCGAAGAAATAAGCAGAGTAGATACCCAGCTGTGCGGCAGCTCCCATAAGGAAGCTGATTGGGTTTGCGATAAGGGGGCCAAAGTCTGTCATGGCTCCAACGCCCAGGAAGATAAGGGAGGGCAAAATGCTCCACTCATCCAGCTGGAAAAAGTACCACAGAAGTCCGCCTGTTCCGTTGGACGTCTGTTCCGGAGAATACATGATATCCGGATAAATATTAACCAGCAGCATACCGAATGCAATCGGAATCAGCAGCAGGGGTTCAAATCCCTTCCTGATAGCAAGGTATAAGAACACCAGGGCCACTACGATCATTACATAGTTGCCTGCTCCCAGATGGAAAAACGCCATCTGGTTCAGCAGGTTGTTAATTATATTGCCAAAATCCATAATGTTCCCTCCATAATGAATCCCACATTGCTATGGGCTCATCTCTATAATTAGTTCAGAGTAGCTAATACCGCGCCAGATTCAACGGAATCGCCGGTGGACGCATTAATGCTGGCAATGGTTCCATCCTGAGGAGCCACGATGTCATTTTCCATCTTCATGGCTTCCAGAACCAGGATTACGTCACCCTTCTTCACAGCCTGTCCTACCGCTGCCTTAACAGCCACTACCTTGCCAGGCATAGGTGCGGATACGTTGACAGAACCTGCTGCACCTGCCGGAGCTGCTGCTGGAGCAGGAGCTGCTGCGGGGGCCGGGGCTGGTGCAGCCGGAGCTGCTGGTGCTGCCGGGGCTGCTGCAATGCCGGATACAGCGCCTTCTTCTACGGTTACTGCATATGCTTTACCATTAACTGTGATTGTATAATTCTTCATGATTTCAATTCCTCCTGAATGAAAATAGTTATGGAACGTTTCCCGTCCTCTTATCTGCCTTTAGACCTCTGTACACGGCGGATGGAACGAACCACCAGTCCGTTAGAAGAAGTTCCCTCATATGCTGCAATGGCTGCCGAAATCACTGCCACCAGCTCGGCGTCGCCCATCAGGTCTTCGCCTGCCGCAGGTACAGGTGCTGCCGCCTTAACCGGTGCTGGTGCAACTGGTGCTGGCGCTGGCGCTGCCTTTTCCTTCTGGCCTGTCTCCCACTTGTGGATAAACTTAAAGCAGGCAATCAGCAGGCTGATGAATATAAGGACCGCGAACACGGTGCCGATACCGATTACTGCATATACGGTAGCTGTTTCCATCAGCTGCCCGATGGTCTTGCCCTCTTCTTCATTTGAAGCAAGCTCAGTGAATTCCGCATCAACTATCTGCTGGGAAATCATATTCAGATTCATGACATACTGCATGGAACCTTCGGTGAATGCAACAGGCAGCATAACGGTATAGGTACCATCTGCCATCTGTACCACGCTTGCGTCTTCAATGTCGATGCTTCTGACTTCCCCCAGTTCCTTCCTTGCATTAATCTGCTCTTCACAGATGGCTGCCATAACTGCATTGCCCTGGGCTTCCGACATGACCTTCTGTGCAATCAGCCCATCCGTGCTGACGCCCAGAGACTGGACCGCTGTCAGCTTGGCATACTCTGCCATCATGTCATCTACAGGAGTTCCGTCCGTGGCAATCCGGGGAGCTGTCCCGGCTTCATCCTGTTTTGCTGAGCAGGCTGACAGGCTCAACAGGCAGGCGGCCATCAGAACTGCTGCTGCCACTCGTTTCATTAATCGTCTCATATACCTGTCACCTCTCTTTAAACCGTGCCATGCTTCTTAGACGGACGGTCCTCTCTCTTTGTGAACAGCATTTCAAAGGCTGCGATTACCCTCTGACGGGTCTCCCCTGCCTTAATTATGTCATCTACATATCCTCTCTTGGCTGCTGCTACAGCGCTGGACTGAAGTGCGGTGTACTCTGCTGTCTTTTCATTGATGAGTGCGGCGGCATCACCGGATGCGGCGATTTCCTTTGCATACATAATCTTCACTGCCTCAGACGGATTCATCATACCGATGACAGCACCAGGCCATGCATATACCACGTCAGCGCCGATGGACTTGCTGCCCATGGTCAGGTATGCGCTTCCGAATGCTTCCTTAACAATTACTGTTACCTTGGGAACGCTGGCATTGGCATAAGCATAGGTAAGGCGTGCGGCTGCCTTTGCAATCCTTCTCTCGCTGCACATCTTGGCCTTGTAGCCCTTTACGTTCACCAGTGTGAGTACAGGAATATTGAATGCGTCGCAGAAATGAATGAAATCAGTTGCCTTGTCGCAGCCCTTGCCGGACAGGACAGGCTCAAATGTTTCCTTCTTCTCTCCGTTCTCATAGATTTCCGTACGGTTAGCCACGCATCCGATGGTTGTCCCGTTCAGGCGGATGAAACCGGTCACCATGGAAGGTTCATAATTCTTCTTAACCTCCATGAAGAAGCTGTTATCGGATATCAGTGTCAGGGCCAGAGCCGTGTCACCAGTGCATCCCTCGATATTATCGCAGATACGGTTTAAGTCATCCTGGCACTCTCCGTATGACATATCATCCTCGTTGTTGGCCGGAAGGATGGAAACCAGGGCGCGGATCTGAGCGATAATGGAAGCCTCATCTCCTGTGAAGTCTGCCAGTCCGGATTCCCTGCTCTGGAAATCTGCGCTGGAGGTATCACACTTCTCTTTATAATTGCCGTCAATGGCGTTAGGTGAATTAACAAACAGTTTGCCGGACTTCTCTTCCATGAAGGTGAAATCTGTGATGCCGGCAGATACTGCCATGCCGCCGCCGCAGGTTCCAAAGATTGCTGTTATCTGAGGAATCACGCCGGAAGCCATGGTCTGGCTTAAGTACAGCTTGCCGAAGCCGTCCAGGGCATCGGTCGCCTCCTGAAGACGCAGACCTGCACAGTCTACCAAACCGATTACAGGTGCTCCCATCTTCATAGCCATGGAATAGATGTTGCAGATTTTCTTTGCATGCATTTCGCCCATGGAGCCGCCTAATACAGACGCATCCTGGCTGTATACATACACCAGGCATCCGCCGATGGTACCGTAGCCGGTAACCACACCGTCAGCGGGGGTCTCCTGCTCAGTCATGTTAAAGTCAGTGCTTCTGGCCGTTATATAGGCTCCGACTTCAACAAAACTGTTCTCATCAAGCAGGGCTGCTATGCGGCTGCTTGCTGAAGTTTGTGCTGAATTACTCATTTTCCAGTCCTCCATCATTCATAAGTTTAACAATATCTAAGCAACGGAAAACCCATTCTCAGGCCCGTCGCAAAAAAAAGCAGAAATATTGCCACATACAATTATAATAATAAATTTGTCAAATAGCAAGCTCTTTTCCACTAAAAAGGTGAAAATATTAACGAAATTCAAGATTCGTAAATACGAAAAGAGCTGTGGCTTTCACGAAATATGTGAACCGCCGCAACTCTTTTTTGTCACAAACCCATTATTTACTTAACCCATGGAAAAAAACTTGTCATGAATGACCTGTACGGCCTTTTCCGCATCCTTTTCATCCACCAGTACGGATATCTTAATCTCGCTGGTGGATATCATGTTGATATTAATGTTGGCGTCGTAGAGAGCCTCAAACAAGGTGGCAGCCACGCCAGGATGATTAATCATACCCGCTCCCACCACGGAAACCTTGGCAATATGGCTGTTGGTCTCCAGATGGCCAAAGCCAATGGACTCCTGATGCTCCTTCAGGAGCACGGAAGCCGCCTCCAGGTCGGACTGGGCAACGGTAAAGCATATGTCCTTGCCCTCCTCATGGCCGATTCCCTGTAATATGATGTCCACGTTAATGTGGTTCTGGGCCAGCAGGGAAAACACCTTAAAGGATGTGCCAATCTCATTGGGCACCCCTATCAGGGCAATCCTTGCGATATTAACATTCTTAGCCACACTGCTGATATATGATTTCTCCATGCGTTTTGCAACCTCCTTCACCTTTGTACCCGGATGCCCTGTAAAGCTTGAGAGCACCTCCAGCTTCACATTATATTTCTTTGCCATCTCCACGGAACGGTTGTGGAGCACCTGGGCCCCCAGGGTAGCCAGCTCCAGCATCTCATTGTAGGTGACCTCATCCAGTTTCCTTGCGTCCTTCACGATTCTGGGGTCAGCCGTATATACCCCGTCCACATCCGTGTATATCTGGCACAGGTCCGCCCGAAGGGAGGCAGCCAGCGCAACCGCGGACGTGTCAGATCCGCCTCTGCCAAGGGTGGTGATATCCTCATAGCGGTTGATTCCCTGGAATCCCGTGACAATCACGATTTTCTTCTGATTCAGCTCTGTCTCGATGCGTTCCGTATCCACCTTCTTGATTCTGGCATTCCTGGCCACGGTATTGGTAACCATTCCCGCCTGCCATCCGGTCAGGGAAATAACCGGATATCCCAGCGCCTCCACTGCCATGGCGCAGAGGGCCACGGACATCTGCTCCCCGGTGGACAAGAGCATATCCATCTCCCGGTTGGAGGCAAGGGGATTGATCTCATTTGCCTTCTCAATCAGCTCGTCGGTGGTATCCCCCTGGGCAGACAGCACTGCCACTACCTGGTTGCCGGCTTTGTATGTATCCGTGATAATTTCAGCCACATGGCGCAGCCGGGCGGCGTCAGCCACAGAGGTTCCTCCGAATTTCTGTACAATTAAGCCCATATGTTATTCCTTTCGTCCATACATTGTATCCCGCCAAAAAGCGGCGGCCCCAAAGGCCGCCGCCAGCAAGCGCTTATATTTAAATATTTTACACGCTGGATTTTGTTTGTCAACCGAATCCGGCCTTAACTGTTATTTCTCCAGGTTCTTCCACTTAAAGTTGGGAACCACATCCGACCACTTGCTGATGCCGATGATTGGCTTTGCAAATTCAGTGGCCTCCAGGGTGGCGTTCTTCTTGTCGATATCCCGGAATACCTGCCATATCTTCTTGCGCTTGGTAGCCACAATCAGATTGGGCTGGTTCATGTCGCACTCCCACAAACCGAATTTTAATCCGTCCTTTGCCTCGGAGGGCGCGTCTACCTGACGGCTGACCGTGTAGGCGTCAATATATGGGTTGCTGTCCACCAGGTAATAGGAGTAAGCATAGGCCGCCGCCTGAATCTCCGGAATGTTTCCCCTGGTAGGGCTGTAGGATGTGAAGCCCTGCTCCGTAAGGATGATGTGGCGCACATTGCCTGCGGGCGCCCTCAGGGTATCCTGTACAAAGTAATCTGTCAGCACGTTCAGATTGGCAAAATTGATAACCGGTGAGTTAAAGTCATTTGTGAACAGCCCTGTGGACTGCGGATCATCCCAGAATTCCGGCTCTGTCATGGGGCATGGATATGGATGGTAGGCCAGACCCCAGTCCATCTGTCCCTGGGTGTTGGCTATGGAGTTAAAGCTGTCCACAATCTCCTTGCCTCCGTACTTAAGCTTGCCGTCAATCTCGTTCATCCAGTTATAGTCCAGTGAAAAATATACCCGGTCGTTGGCATTGGTGCTCTTGATGGCTGTGTAGATGACCCGGAATGCCTTCTGGTATGCCTTCACATAATTCGTCAGCTCCATGGGCCCCATGTAATTCCACTGCTGGTTGTTAATCTCGTTGCCGATAATCCAGTTTGACACCTTGCCGTAATTAGGATTGTCGCCGCTGTAATGCTGGGCCAGGAAGGACGCGATTGCCTTGGTCTGGTCAAATCCGGCCTCGGTCTCCGCGTTGAACATGTAATAAAATGCATTGGAATTCTTCTGTGTGCCCGGATACACCAAATCCGGCGTATTGGGATTCCAGTCATTAAGCAGGATAACCGTAACCGTCATCCCCTTGTTGGACAGCGCGCTGATGGTCTTGTCATAAGCGTCCACCACGCCTTTGTTAAAATGGTACGTCTTTCCGTCATACTGGTAATCAATTCCGGTTCCCATAATCTGGGAAAATGCGATATTGGTGGTCACATGCTTCACGCCCAGGTCAAAGGCGTCGCTGAGCATGTCAATCTCAATCACAAGACCCTTCTTAGTCAGAGGGTCATTAAAAGGCGTCTGGTTCTTAGCAATCAGCTCCGGATTGGTTATGTAGTGGGGCTGGCTGACCTTGATGAACTTAGTTCCGTCAAATACAGCCAGGACAAACCGGCTGTAAAGCTTATCCTGCGGTGTGCCCAGGTTCAGGGGCACGCTTACCGAGGCAGCACTTAAGGCAGGTGAGGAAGCAATAAAATTGCTGCGGCTTCCCAGCTCTTCCTCGTAAGGCTGCATCTCAAAGACGTAGATGTTTCCGTCTGTTCCCGTCACATCCCCGCTGCTGGAAAATCCAATCTCAACGTTCTGTTTATCTCCTGAAATCTTACAGGAGGTAATCTGGCCTGCCACTCCCGGCGTGAATACCTGGGCTTCTGCCTGGGCGCCTGCCTGGCTCTCCGCCTGAGCTGCGGCCCCAAAGGCCGTAAAACTTCCCAGGAACGCCGCACCGCACAGCAGGGCCGCCGCCAGGGTCAGGGCCTTACCTCCTTTAACGAATGGTTTCTTCATTTATGAATTCCTCCCAACTTTCTCCAAAATAGGATACATGATACATCCTACATAAATAAGTTTACTTTTTCAATGAACTTTTTATTACATGTCTCTTAATTATATGAACAGGAATCATACCTTCCCGCTGTGTTCCAAAACGCCTGCAGCATCACTGTATCTGAGTCAGATAGATTGCCGTAAGAGTATCAGAAAACGAAAAAATGCAGAAAAACAGGGAAGGCTGCCTGTATGTGCTACTTACAGGAAACCTTCCCTTCCGCTAATTCATAGAGCCTGTCGCACACGGACGACAGTTCGCTCAATGTTCTTAGATGTTTGGACAGCCCGAAGACACTGGGCCTCATTTTACCATGATTCACTGTCTGACTCGTCTGTACTGTCAGATACCTCTTGCCCACCGGCCGGATTCATATTAAACATATGGCTGAAATCCCTGTTACCGTCAAGCACTAATCTGCCCCTGTAACGTTTATAATCAAAATATGAATCAAATTCACTGCCGGGTTTCCTGGCTTCAAATACCATAGGAATTCTTTCTTTTTCAATCGTCCTTCGTATACTTCCCACATGGCCGCCCACAGTTTTTCCGGAAAGCACAAGATATGTATACGTTTTCTGGAATATTTTTTCTGTCATTCCCGGCAACCCCCTGACTGCAGATTCCAGATCCTTTGTCATAACCCGACGGTTGGAGACATAGGCCAAAAGCTCTGCCGGAGCCATTCTTGGCATCAGTTCCCAGCTGTTCTTTGCTGCCGGGTCTGCAATGTTAACCTTACTGTCAGCCAGAAACAAATCAGCCAGGTGTGAAACTGCACATAAGATGTAATTGTATATCTCCTTATCCCGTCC
>OKPF01000604.1_pt1 | contig 11153 bp, 10 predicted proteins | sample 1612151 | NCBI WGS metagenome assembly OKPF01 (sample SAMN04436779, study PRJEB24849) | human gut metagenome | biome: human gut; feature: NICU; material: stool | host: Homo sapiens | place: USA: Saint Louis, MO | collected 2011-05-07 | reverse complement strand
CGATCCAGCCGCCGCAAAAAAAGCCACCGCCTATAATCAGGTGCTGGTCAAGGCCGCCGACCTCAAGTCCGTGCCCGAAGTCGAATCACAGATCAAAGCGTTGGGCTACGAGACCTCCTCCTATGAAGACATGCGTAAGTCGTTGGAAGAACAGTCGCGCGCGATTCAGCTGATTCTGGGCGGTATCGGTGCGGTTTCGCTGTTGGTTGCGGCCATCGGCATCGCCAACACAATGGTTATGTCCGTAACCGAGCGCACGCGCGAGATCGGCATTATGAAGGCGCTTGGCTGCTACGTTCGTGACATTCGCGTCATGTTTCTTGCGGAGGCCGGCGCGATCGGATTCTTCGGCGGATTGGTCGGCTGCGTGCTGAGCGGACTGATATCGCTGGGCATCAACGTTGTCGGCGCGTTGTATGCGGGCGGCATGAGCGGCGGCATGTCTGGCGGTATGGTCAGCGGTGCAGGCGGGGGCTCCGGCGACGGTACCGGTGGCGGAACATCTATCTGGACCATACTCTGGCAGGCGATAGTTGGTGGCGAGAATGTGACCCGTTATTCGGTGATTCCGTGGTGGCTGTTCCTGTTCGTCGTACTGTTTTCCACGCTGATCGGCTTGCTGTTCGGCTTCGGCCCGGCCAATAAAGCCGTTAAAATCCCGGCCCTAGACGCCATCAAAAACAACGAGTGATCGCCTCTGTCACCTGCTCCACCGTTAGTCCATAACGTTCGTTCAGTTCGCCCAGCGGCACGCGGTCGGTAAATTCCTTGGCTGCGCCGAAGTTCAGCACATGAGGATTACGGCTGCCGTCCGAGACATGATGATTCGCATAATATGCGGTCACTTTCTCGCCCCAGCCGCCTTCAAGCTGCCCGTCTTCAAGGGTGATGACCTGCTGGTGGCCATCACGCAACGACTCCAGTACGTCTGAATCCAGCGACGTGCACTGGCGCGGGTCGATAACCGTTGCCGTGATGCCATAATCGGCAGACAATGCGGCGGCCGTCTGCTCCGCCAACGGATACGCATTGCCCAGTCCGATAATCGCGACGTGCGAGCCCGTCTGATTGACCCGCCAATCCAGCATGTGACGCACACCGGCACGCTGAGCCGTTACGCTAACGGTCCCGCGGACTGTTGCGGCAGATATGCCCCCGCTGGCGGAGCTGACGGAGACTGGCAGCGAAGTTGACTGGGGGCGGTCAGCGATCTGCCCACCCGTCACCGGCAGCAGCGTCGCATCCCGTTCCGCCGTCAGAATCGCCTCGCCCGGCACTCGAATCACCACCGGACCAGCAGGGGCGTCCGCCGAACCGGCCGGCGCGGTAGCCCATGCCAGATCAGCTAGATAGTCGCGAGCCGAAGTCGGCACCAGCATCGTAGCCCCTGGAATATTGGAGAACATCGTCACGTCATACGCGCCGGAATGCGTATTGTCCGAACCGGACAGGCCGCCCAGAAAATCAAGTACCGTGACTCGCGAACGGTTCAGGCTCATCTCCTGGAAGAACTGGTCGTACGCGCGCTGGAAGAAGGACGCCGTGGTGGCCACCACCGGCGTGCCACCCGCCCGTGCGATGCCGGCAGCGTACGCCACGGCATGCGATTCGGTGATGCCCGTGTCTACATAATGTGCGCCCGCGCGCTCTCGGAACTCATGGGTGATGCCGTTCGAGCCCGGCGTGGCGGGGGAGATGACCACGAGTCCCGGCTCGGCGGCGAAACGCGGTTCGAGTGCGGCCATCGCCATTTTGCCGTAATGCTTGCGCGGATCGTCCGGCTTGCCGATTGCGGCATCCGGATTCTGCCAATGCGAGGCCTCGCACTGGCCCTCATGCGGTTCATGATCGGACAGGTTGCAGTGATCCGAATGCCACGGCTCGCTGTGGTTCACGTTATCGGTGGGATGCACGCCGGTGGGGGAGTCGAACGAAACCGGTGAGGCCGAGGCGGTTTGCCGATCTGCGTGAGTCTCCTCACCGTCATATCCTGCGCCCTTCAGCGTATGAATATGGACCACCACCGGATGATCGATATCGCGCACTTCCTCGAAAGCTGCGACCAGCGCGGAAACATCGTTGCCGGCCTCCACATACCGATAATCCAAGCCAAACGCGTTGAACAGATTCGGCTGGGCGGTGCCACCGGACGCGCGCAGGCGGGCGAGCGGACCGTACATGCCACCGAAATCGCCGGCAATCGACATCTCATTGTCGTTGAACACAATGATGAGATTGCCGCCCTGCTCAGCCGCGTTGTTCAGTCCTTCAAACGCCACGCCCGAACTCAGCGAACCATCGCCGATCACGGCGATCACATTGCCGATGCCGCTGTTCGGGCCTTCCATATCGCGGGTTTTCGCCAAACCGCAAGCCAATGAAATCGAGGTACCGGTGTGACCGAGCACGAACTGGTCGTGTTTGCTTTCGTCCGGATTGGTGAAGCCGGTCACCTCGCTGAAACGGTCCGGGTCCAGATAGGCGGCGGCGCGGCCCGTGAGCATTTTATGCACGTAGCTTTGGTGGGATACATCGAACACGATGCGGTCACGCGGCGAATCGAATACGCGGTGCAGGGCCACCGTGGCCTCCACCATGCCCAGATTGGAGCCGATATGACCGCCGTGTTGGTGGCCATATGCCAGCAGCGTGGTGCGAATCTCACGGCAGAGTTCGGCGAGCTCGTTGGGGGCAAGGGCCTTGACATCGGCCGGGCTGGCAATGCGGCTCAGCAGATGGGAGTCGTCGCCATGGGAAGGGGTAATGCTCGGGGGTATGTCGTGAAGGCGTGCGGTCCTCTCGGCAGCGCCGGAGACGGCGAAGGAATCGCTTGAATCAAATCCGTTTCCTGACGCGCTGCGCATACCCTCGAATCTCCCTTCGCTAGTCTTTCCGAAGTTGAATGCTAACGCCCGGCATTGTCCGAGGTCCACATGACGAAGCAATGCCCCCAACATCTCCGTAAATGGGTGATTCGTTCGCTGCGCGATGTGGGACAATGAATGCGGTAATTCCTTTTGATACCAAGGAGCGCGCAATGAAGGCCGTATACGCATCCACCGTCAACCATGCCGATCCGCTTGCCGCGTTGGCAGTGGGCGAGCAGCCCGAACCCCAGGCCCGCCCGTTCTGGTCGACCGTTTCGGTGCGCGCGGTGACCGTAAACCATCACGACGTCTGGTCGCTACAGGGTGTGGGTCTCGCCGCCGAACAGACGCCGATGATCCTGGGCACCGATGCCGTGGGCATTCTGGACGAGGACATCCCCGGCAAGCATGGGCTCAAGGCCGGCAGCGAAGTGGTGCTGTACACGTTCGTCGGCACCGATGGCGCGGGCGTGGCCCCGGGCGAGCGCCGCACGATCCTCTCCGAGAAATACCCCGGCACGATGGCCGAGAAGACTTCCGTGCCGTCCGCCAACGTGTTCGCCAAGCCCGCAAGCCTCACCACGGCTGAGGCGGCCGCACTCGGCACCAGCTGGCTGACCGCCTACTCGCTGTTGTTCGATGCCGCCGGCATCAAGCCGGGCGACTCCGTGCTCATTCAGGGCGCGGGCGGCGGCGTGTCCACTGCGGCCATCCAGCTCGCCCATGCCGCCGGTCTGGAGGTGTTCGTCACCTCACGCGACGCGGACAAGCGCTCCAAGGCGCTGAAACTTGGCGCGAACGCCGCGCTGGAGATCGGTGCCCGCCTGCCGCGCAAGGTCGATGCGGTGATCGAATCCGTGGGCGCGGCTACTTGGAGCCATTCGATGAAATCCGTGCGCCCCGGCGGCACCATCGCCATCTGCGGCGCCACCACCGGCGACCAGCCTGGTGCGGAGCTCACGCGACTGTTCTTCCAGGACATCCGTGTGCAGGGCTGCACCATGGGTTCGCGCGAGGATTTCGCACGATTGCTGCGCTTCGTGGAGCACGCCAATCTGCATCCGGCGATCGACTCCGTGGTCAGCGGGCTGGACGCCGCGCCCGAGGCCTTCGCCAAGATGATTGCCGGTGACGTGTTCGGCAAGATCGTTATTGAGCTGTAAGCCTCACAGAATTATGTATTGAGAACGATTCGCTGCGTGGCTTAACTCCGCTATCAGGAGTACAGTGGGCCTTATTCTCAATAACTAGGGAGTAAATGATAATGGCAAATGAATCCAAGCCCGAAGTCGCGGTGGTCATGGGATCCTCCAGCGACTGGGAGACCATGAAGCGTGCCTGCGATATTCTCGACCAGTTCGGTGTCGTCTACCACAAGCAGGTCATTTCCGCGCACCGCACGCCCGAGCTCATGGCCGAGTTCGCGCACAATGCCCGCGCCAATGGCCTGAAGGCCATTATCGCCGGTGCCGGCGGTGCCGCCCACCTGCCGGGCATGATCGCCGCGCAGACCACGCTGCCCGTAATCGGCGTGCCCGTGCGCTCCCACGCCCTGTCCGGCTGGGATTCGCTGCTGTCCATCGTGCAGATGCCTGGCGGCATCCCGGTGGCCACCACCGCCGTCGGCAACTCCGGTGCCACCAACGCCGGCCTGCTCGCCGTGCAGATGCTCTCCGCCTTCGAGCCGGAACTGGCCGACAAGCTTGAGGATTACCGTAACGAACTGAAGGAAAAGGTGGCCGAATCCAATGCCCAGCTTGTCTGAAGAAACGGGCGGCCGCGTCTCCATGCTGATGCCGGGCTCGACCATCGGCATCATCGGCGGCGGCCAGCTCGGCCGCATGATGGCTCTGTCCGCCCGCTACATGGGCTTCCGCGTCGGCGTGCTTGACCCAACGCCGAACTGCCCGACCGGTCAGGTGGCCGACTTCCAGATCACCGCCGAGTACGATGACAAAACCGCCATCCATGATCTGGCCGTGCAGTCCGACGTGCTCACCTACGAGTTCGAGAACGTGGACGCCGGCGCCATCGACGAGGTGCGCGGCATCACCGCCACCCCGCAGGGCACCGACTTGCTGCGCGTGACCCAGCACCGCGTGCGCGAGAAGCAGTTCATCAACGACCACGGCACCGCCACCGCACCGTGGCGCGCTGTCAACAACTTCGATGAGCTTGACGCCGCATTGGGTGATATTCATTATCCGGCCGTGCTGAAGACCGTGTCCGGCGGCTACGACGGCCACGGTCAGCTCGTGCTGCGTTCCGACGCCGACTTGGAGAAGATCCGCTCCCGCTCCGACCGTGGTGGTGGCTTCCCGCCGAGCATCCTGGAAGGCTTCGTCGACTTCGCATTCGAGGCTTCGATTCTGGTCTCCGGCAACGGCAAGGACTTCGTCACCTTCCCGATTGTGCGTAACGAGCACCGCAACAACATCCTGCATATGACCATTGCCCCCGCCGAGGTGTCCGAACATGTGGCTCGCGAAGCGCATGAACTGGCGATTCGCCTGGCCAAGGGCTTCGAACTGGCTGGCACGCTGGCCATCGAACTGTTCATCACCAAGGACGATCAGGTCATCGTCAACGAGCTCGCCCCGCGCCCGCACAACTCCGGCCACTACACCATCGAGGCCTGCTCGATGGACCAGTTCGACGCCCACATCCGCGGCATCGCCGGCTGGCCCCTGCCCAAGCCCAAGCTGCTCTCGCCGGCCGTGATGGTCAACGTACTTGGCCAGCATGTGGAACCGACGCGCGCGCTGATCGCCACCCACCCGGAGTGGAATGTGCACGACTACGGCAAGGCCGAAGTGCGCCACGACCGCAAGATGGGCCACATCACCGTGCTCACCGACGACCCGGCCAAGACGGTCGCTGACCTTGAGGCCACCGGCTGCTGGGACGACCTGAAAAAGAAGGCGTGACCTTACCGATGGTTGAACATATCGAACGCCAGACCAAGCAGAAGGACGCGATTCGCGCCGCCTTGGCCGACTGCGAGGAGTTCATCTCCGCTCAGGACCTGCACCGCAGGCTGGAGGACGAAGGCTCGAAAATCGGCTTGGCCACCGTATACCGCCAGCTCAACGCCTTGGCCGATGCCGGTGCCGCCGACACGATCCGCCTGGACGGCCAGCAGCTGTTCCGCCTATGCGGCGACGACGGACATCACCACCACTTGGTGTGCAGGCGGTGCGGCAAAACCGTGGAAAACGACCCGCCCAGCGAGGCTTGGCTGCGCAAAGTGGCCGACGGCCACGGCTTCACCGTTGAATCCCACACCTTGGAGGTCTTCGGACTGTGCTCTGATTGCCAAAAGGAGCAGAAAGCGCAGAAGGCTCAGAAAGCAGTGAGCGAATAACAAATGGGATCGGCTTCAAAGCCGATCCCATTTGTTATTCCGCTGCTATTCCACTGACTTCAGCGCGCCGAGCATGCTGTTTCTTTGAGGTCGTGTTCTGCACGATGCCTTTCACGCCGTCCAGCTTCATGAGCTTGGCGCTGCGCGACTCCACATTGGAGGTCTCGTGGTTCTTGAGCCGCACCATATAGGCGTTCGACTGGTGCTGCTCGCCGAACACGTGCTTATAGCCACCCGAAGTCATGAACATGAAATGCCCGAAGTAGGGAAGCCGGCTTGTCACGCAGCTTGCGTTTGGCCGCTACCCAGGCCGGTACCACGGTGCTCGCCCAGGCCAGCAGGAACGCCGCCAGGGTGATGGCAGGGTGGAACGCCAGCATGACACGCCGATGTAAATGCAAATGATAATAATTCTCAATACATGTTATTCTGTCGTGTTGGTGGCTGGGCGATGATGCAGCAACAGCAGCATCGCCCAGCCGTTCGGCTAATTAGAGAGGAAAACCCAATCATGTCCATCATGTCCAACGCCAAGCGCGCGCTCGCCATCGCGGCCGCCGCGGCGACCCTGCTCTCGATGGCCGCCTGCGGTTCCAGCAACGCCGCCAGCGGCAAGTCCGATTCCAGCGGCGCCGCGTCTTCCGGCAAGATCGAGGTCGTCGCCTCCATCAACCAGTGGGGTTCCGTGGCCGAAGACCTCGGCGGCAGCAACGTCGAAGTCACCAACATCATGACCAAGACCAACGTCGAGGCGCACGATTACGAGCCCACCAGCCAGGATGTCGCCAAGTTCGGCACCGCCAAGGTAGCCGTAGTCAACGGCGCCGATTACGACCCGTGGGCCACCAAGGCCGCCCAGCCGACCAAGGCCACGCTGGTCACCGCCGCCGAAACCGCCGGCATCAAGGAAGGCGACAACCCGCACGTCTGGTTCTCCGCCAAGGTGCGTTCCAACACCGCCGACGCCATCACCGCCGCCTACCAGAAGGCCGACCCGAGCCACAAGGACGACTACGCCAAGCTCAACAAAGAATGGCACGCCAAGGAAGACCAGCTTGAGTCCAAGATCAAGGAGACTTCCGCCAAGACCGAGGGCCTGCCGTACGCCGCCACCGAATCCGTGGCCTGGTACCTGGCCGACGACCTCAAGATGACCGACGCCACTCCGAAGGGCTACGCCCAGGCCTCCGCCAACGAGAGCGAGCCGACCCCGGCCGACATCAAGGACTTCCAGGACACCCTGAAGGCCGGCTTCATCAAGATGTTCGTCTTCAACAGCCAGGAAGCAAACTCCACTACTGACCAGATCACCGGTGCCGCCAAGGACGCCAACGTGCCGATCGTGGAGCTCGCCGAGCAGATGCCGAAGCAGTACACCAACCTGCTCGACTGGATGAGCGCACTGGTCGACCAGTTCGCCGCCGCCGTGAAGTAATGTGGCAGTAGCCGTCAATCCGCAACAGCGATAAGGGGAATAATCAAGTCAGATAGCGAGGCGTTGTCTAGGGGAGAACAGAACACTTCGCTATCAGGGATAGGCTCCTTATATATCAGGGTGCTTCGGGGATGTCCCGAGGCACCCTTTGCGTTAGGGTGAATAGTTAGGAAACGGTAAGAAAAAAAGTGGAACTATGGATTTTCCAAGGTTCAGCGGCAACAATATGCCCTTGAAAAGTCACATACGGAAACAGGCGAATGAGCAAGAACACTAGTAATACCACCACAGTGAAACCCCATTTCAAGCTTTGGGCCAAAAAGGTCGAAGCCAATGAAGTCACGCCCCAACACCCCCACAAGCCCTTCCCCGGCTGGGTGTACGGCGTGCTCTTCGTTATCTTCGACATCATTGTCGTGACGGCGCTCGAAGTGGGCGTTTCGTCCAGCTCCACCCGTGTGCAGCTGTCCAGTCCGACCGTCGGATTCGGCTTCGTGAGCAAGATGTGGACCGACGGCAATTTCGTATTCGTGCTCAACGTGATACTTGTCGCGTTGCTGTACCTCATGTTGCTGATGCTGTTCAACCGGTTCTGGACGGCAAGCATCGTGATTCTCGCGGTCGGAATCATCGTGGCCGCCATCGAACATTTCAAGGTCGAGATCCGTTACGAGGCCATTCTGCCCGCCGATCTAGGCTTCCTTGGCTCGAACACCGGCAACATGCTCACCTTCATTCCGGCCGGTGCGCATGTGACCATCCTCGTGGCACTCGGCGCGTTCGCCGTACTGCTCGTGCTGATTCTGGTGCTGCGTCATTTCGATGGGCGCAAAGGTCGCATGATTCGTACGGATAACCTGAGCCTGAACCTCACCTCCCGTCTGATTCTTCTGCTGCTGCCGATTCTGGTGTTCGCGTTGTACTGCATTCATGTGAGCACCACCGATTCGCTGGCCAACAAGTTCTCCCGCGCCTTGGGAGACACGCCATCCATGTGGGATTCCGTGTATGACGCGCAGCGCAATGGTCCGCTCGTGGCCTTCACCCGCCAGCTCAACCCGAAGATCATGGACAAGCCGAGCAACTACTCCGAGGAGACCATGAAGAAGGTCGCCGCTCGCTATCAGAAGGAAGCGGAGACAATCAACGCCTCCCGCACCAACAACCTCACTGATTCGACAGTGGTGTACGTGTTGTCCGAATCCTTCTCTGACCCGAGCCGCGTGCCGGGACTGAAGACCAATAAGGATTCGATGCCCAACATCCGCAAGATCAAGGCGGGCACCACCTCCGGCCTGATGCTCTCCTCCGGCTACGGCGGAGGTACGGCCAATCTCGAATACATGGGACTTTCCGGCCTGAGCATGGCCAATTTCGAGTCCTCCCTGTCCAGCCCGTACCAGCAGCTGGTCCCGAGCCAGCATTGGACTCCCACCATCAACCAGCTGTGGGGCGCGCCCGTCAACTCGCTCGGCTACCACCCGTACGAATCCAGCATGTACTCGCGTGCCACGAACTACAAGAAGTTCGGCTTCTCGCACTTCTACACGTTGACCGGTCCGGACGTGATCAAGTATCAGGACAAGATCGACGAGTCGCCGTACGTCTCTGATAAGTCTTCCTATGATTCTGCGTTGGAAGGCATCAAGTCCGGCAAGACGAACAAGTTCATTCAGATCATTACCATGCAGAATCACATGCCCTACCACGAGTGGTATGAGAATAACGACTACACCGCCGAATCCACCACGGGTACGCCGCTGGGTGATGATGAACAGCAGTCGATTGAGACCTATCAAAAGGGTGTGGAGATTACCGATCAGGCCACTCAGGAGTTCCTGAATGAACTGGATGCGCTGGATAAGCCCGTCACCGTGGTGTTCTATGGCGACCACTTGCCGGGCATCTACTCGTCCGCCAGCGAGGATGACAACAACTCCTTGGCCCTGCACCTGACCGATTACTTCATCTGGTCGAATAAGGCTTCCAGCTCCCAAGGCAATAAGGCAAGCGATGCAGCCTACTCCTCGCCGAACTTCTTCGTGGCGCAGGCCGCCGATCACATGAACGCCAAGGTCAGCCCGTATCTGGCGTTCCTGACCGAAATGCATTCCAAGATCGCCGCCATGGAACCGCCTGTGGTCAACAAGATCCAAGGCTGGGATCGTATCCCCGAAGGCCAGAACATCTATCTTGATCAGAACGGCAACCCGATGTCCACCGATGACTTCGACAAGGAAACCAAGCAGTTGCTTGCCGACTACAAGCTCATCCAATACGACATCACCGCCGGCAAAAACTACCTCAAAGACACGGACTTTATGACGCTGCCGTAAAGCAGACAGCCTAGTAGGCTGTCTGTAGGCAGCGTGCGAGCCGACAGACGAGCCAGCAAGGCGCGGGGCGTAGCCCGTCCAAAAATGCAGTAGCGCTACCGTAAAGCAGGGGGTGCTTTCATGACGAACCAGACTTTCGAACAACTGAAGAAGACTTACGAATCCGGTCGTACCCGGCCGCTGGCATGGCGCCGCGCGCAGCTGAACGCACTACGCCGTCTGGTTACGGAGAACCGTGATGCCTTTGTCTCCTCGGCTATGGCTGACTTGGGCAAGCCCGCGGCTGAAACCGTGCTCATGGAACTGAACCTGGTGGCTGGTGAAGCACAGTTCGTGCGCAATCGTCTGAGCCTTTGGACCGCCCGGCATCCCAAAGCGATGCATTGGATGTTGCAGCCGGCTGCCGGATGGACGATTGCCGAGCCCAAAGGCGTGGTGCTCATCATTTCACCGTGGAATTATCCGGTGCTGCTGGCCTTGGAACCAATGGCTGATGCGCTCGCTGCCGGTAACGCCGTCTGCTTGAAACCGTCCGAGCTTTCACCGAATACGTCCAAGCTCCTTGCTGAGTTGGTGCCGCAATACCTTGACTCCGAGGCCGTGCGCGTGGTCGAAGGCGGGCCCAAGGAAACCGGCGAACTGCTGAAATGCCCGTTCAACCACATCTTCTATACCGGTGGCGGCCACGTCGGCAAAATCGTCATGCGCGCGGCGGCCGAGCATCTGACGCCGGTCACGCTGGAACTCGGCGGCAAGTCGCCATGCTTTGTGGATCGCACTGCGGACATCAATGTGGCTGCACGCCGCATTGCGTGGGGCAAATTCACCAATGCCGGGCAGACTTGCGTGGCACCCGACTATGTGCTCGCCACGCCGGATGTGGCCGAGGCTCTGGCCGAGCGCATCGCCGTAGCCATCACCGAATTCTATGGCGAAGATCCGAAGGCCTCGCCTGATTTTGGTCGTATTATCAACGATCGTCATTTTGAACGACTGTGCAAGCTATTGCCGGTCGGCACCGTGCCGCCTGAGGAGCCGAGCTCGCCGCTGGTGCAGGTGGCATCGGCGGTAGGCGCGGCCATGGATATGGTTGGGGGACATCGACAGTCACTTCATAGTTACCCTGCGAAAGGTCGTTAAGCGCGATAACC
>OKPF01000568.1_pt1 | contig 11988 bp, 9 predicted proteins | sample 1612151 | NCBI WGS metagenome assembly OKPF01 (sample SAMN04436779, study PRJEB24849) | human gut metagenome | biome: human gut; feature: NICU; material: stool | host: Homo sapiens | place: USA: Saint Louis, MO | collected 2011-05-07 | reverse complement strand
GGTAACGGACAGCACCAGCGGGTGGAAGGGCGTGACGTTGCGGCTCACGATGGTCTGCAGGCTCAGAATAATACTGGCGAGCGCTTCGATGGGCCCGGTGCCCTTGTACGGGTAGCCGGCGTGGGTTCCTTGGGCGTGGAGGGTCACGCGGAATTTCACGCAGCCGGCCATCATCGGCTCAACGCCGATGGCCAGCTGGCCGGGCGCATAGTTGGGGTTGTTGTGCGTGCCGATAATGGCTTCGACGTCATCCACGAGTCCGGCGTCGATCATGGCGCGAGCGCCTTGGCCGGTCTCCTCACTCGGCTGGAACAGAATCTTGATCGAGCCGGCGAACTTGTCACGGTGCTCGGCGAGCCAGAAGGCGGCACCGAGCAGACCGGTCATGTGCAGGTCGTGGCCGCAGCCGTGCATCACGCCTTCATTGACGGAGCTGAACTCCAGTCCGGAGTCTTCCACGATGGGCAGGCCGTCGATGTCGGCGCGCAGCCCGATACGCGGCCCGGGACCGGCCTCGCCCTGAATGAGCCCCACAACACCAGTCTCCAGCGGGTTGTGCAGGATCTCGATGCCGTACGCCTTGAGCTGGTCGGTCAGATAGATGCTGGTGCCGAATTCACGGAAACTACGCTCCGGATGGGCGTGCAGGTAGTGGCGGATGGTGATGAGTTCGTGGTCGATGTCGATATGTTCACTCATGGTTCCCGATTCTAGTAGCGCGAAGAATATATTGCGGCCCTCGCTCCATATTGGCGAGGGCCGCGATCTATGGGGTCAGTATGCCTTGTTATTGCTGGCGTTTGAGCAGTCGTTTGGCGATGGCGTTGGCGATGCCCTGCACCACCTGGACCAGTACGATCATGATGATCACGGCCGTCCAGGTGACGGTCTGGTCGAACTTCTGGTAGCCGTAGGCGATGGCGAAGTTACCGAGACCGCCACCGCCGATGTAGCCGGCCATGGCAGACATGTCGAGCACGCCAATGAACAGGAAGGCGTAGGCCAGGATCAGCGGTGCCAGGGCTTCGGGGATGAGCACGGTGCGGATGATGGTGAGCTTGCCGGCACCCATCGAACGCGCGGCCTCGATTACTCCCGGGTCGACCGGCACGAGATTCTGTTCGACCAGACGCGAGGTGGCGAAGGTGCACATCACCACCATCGGGAAGATGGCGGCCACGGTGCCGATGGACGTGCCGACCACGACGATGGTGAGCGGCTGCATGGCTGCCAGGAAGATGATGAACGGAATCGGGCGCACGATGTTGACGATGATGTCAAGGATGCGGTAGACGACCGCGTTCTCGAACAGGTTGCCGGGGCGGGTGCCATAGAGCACCACGCCGAGGATCAGGCCGAGGAATCCGCCGATGACGAGGGTGACGAGCACCATGGTCAGGGTCTGGCCAATGGATTCGAACAGTAGTGGACGCAGCACGTTCCAGTCGCTACGCGGGTTGGCGAGGATGATCATGCGTTGGCTCCTTCATGTGCGGCGGCGGACGCGGCGGGCGCGGTGGCAGTATCGGCCGCCAGTGGGTCATGGGCGCGGTCTTCGGCGTAGGAGGCATGTCCGGCGACTGCGTCGGCGTAGGCCACAGGCTTTGCGGCGGTGCCGAAGTCGATGACGTCGCTATTGGCGGCGAGCTCGCGCAGGAATTCGTCCACATGCCAGCCGGGCCCGTTGAATTCGTAGGTGATGGCACCGATGGCGGTCCCCTTGACCGTGTCGATGCCGCCGTAGAGCAGGCTGGATTCGACGCCGTATTTGGCGATGAGTTCGGAGATATTCTGTCCGGATGCCTTGAGTTCATGGCCTTGGGTGCCGGAAACGTCCTTTTGGCGGATAAGCACGGTGACAATGCGGCCCGACCATTCGTGATGCAATCGCTCGACCCGGTCTTCCTCGGGCAGGCCAGACAATGCGGTGGCAATGAATCGCTTGGTCACCGGCTGCTGGGGTGCAGCGAACACATCGTATACGTCGCCGGATTCGACCACGCGTCCGGCGCTCATTACGGCCACGCGGCCGGCAATCTGCTGGACCACGTTCATCTGATGGGTGATAAGCACAATGGTGATGCCGAATTCCTCGTTCACACGCTTGAGCAAGGCCAGCACTTCGGTGGTGGTTTCCGGGTCGAGCGCGCTGGTGGCTTCGTCGGCGAGCAGAATCTCCGGATTAGTGGCCAGTGCGCGGGCGATGCCGACGCGCTGCTTCTGGCCGCCGGACAGCTGCGAAGGGTATTTGTTTGCGTGCTCACTGAGGCCCACGAATTCAAGGAGTTCGTTGACACGACGATCCTGATAGTCCTTGCGCCAGTGATCGAGTTGCAGTGGGTAGGCGATGTTCTGGGCCACGGTTTTGGTGGAGAACAGGTTGAACTGCTGGAAAATCATGCCGATTTTCTGGCGGATGGGCCGCAGCTTGGTCTCACTCAGAGAGGTGATATCAGTGCCAAGCACGGTCACAGTGCCGGAGGTGGGTCGTTCGAGCGCGTTGATAAGCCGGACCAGTGTGGATTTGCCTGCACCGGAATAGCCGATGATGCCGAAGATGTCACCGCGATCGATGGTCAGGCTGACGTCATCCACGGCTCGTGCGATGTTCGCGCCGCGTCCGCGTGTTTTGAATTCCTTCACGACATGGTCGAAGGTGATGATGGGGTCGCTCATAGTGCTCCCTGATGCTGGTTGTTGGTGTCCGGTCACGGAAGCGGAGCGAATCCCGATTGTTGGCTCGGGTACTCGCTCCGCTTGGTGGTAATGGCTATGGACAGGCTAGTCGTGCGCTCGTATCAGCCGCGGCTCACTGCTGGGCCTTGGCATCCTTCTCAATGTCGGACAGGAAGCCTTGCAGCTCGCTGGCGCTGAACTTGTCGGCGAACACCGCGGTACCGCCGGAGTTCTCCTGCAGGGCGTCGAGCACATCCTTCTGCTGGTAGATGGAAACGAGCTTCTTGTAGGTCTCGTTGTTCACGTCCGCCTTGCGGGCCACCCACACGTTGATGTAGGGGCGAGCCTCTTCGGATTCGGCGTCATCCTGGTAGATGGCGTCCTTCGGGTCGAGACCGGCGTCGGCCACGTAGTCGTTGTTGATCGCACCAGCGGCGATGGTCGGGTCCTTCAGGGTGGTGGCCACCTGTTCGGCCTTGAGCGTGGTGACCTTGACCTTGCTCTTGGCTTCGTCGATGTCGGCCGGGGTGGAGAAGGCGGTCCAGTCGCCCTTGAGCGTCACGAGACCGGCGGCCTTGAGCACGCCGATAGCGCGGGCCTGGTTGGTTTCGTCGTTCGGAATGGTGACGGTGTCGCCCTGCTTCAGGTCCTTGATGTCCTTGACCTTGGTGGAGTACACGCCGAGCGGGTAGATGGCGGTGCCGCCGATGGGCTGCAGGTCCTTCTTGTTGCTCACGTTGTAGTTGGCCAAGTAGAGCAGGTGCTGGAATTCGTTGAGGTCCAGCTCGCCGGAGTCAAGGGCCGGGTTTTCGGAGGTGTAGTCCTGGAAGTCGACGATGTCGACGTAGATGCCGGCCTTCTCGGCGTCCTGCTTGAACTTGACCCATTCGGGGTTGGTAGCGCCGACCACGCCGATCTTGACCGGGTTGCCCTTGCTGCCCTTGGCGGACGACTCGTTGGCACCGGCAAACGCGCGGTAGCCGAAGAACGCGGCCACGGCGATAATCGCCACGACCACGATGGTGATGATGACGTTGCGGGCGGTGTGGTTCACACGCACCGGCTCGTTATTGTTAGGAGCGGCCGGGGTTGCCGGCTGGGTTGCTGCTGTCATTGGATTTCCTCTCTCCAAAATTGATGTCGGGTAACACCATAACGCGCTTGAACCGCGAAAGTGACGGAAAATGGCCGATTGCCATATAGGTGTCTTTTATGGCGCGCATGCAATGTCCGGGATTCGTGCGTTTGATAACCCGCTATAGGCGTGCCGAACACGCCGGAAAGCACGTCGAGAGGGGCTTTGACAATGGAAGCTATGACTACCGATACTGCCAATGCCGATATCCGAGCCGTATTCTTCGATATCGATGGCACGCTCACCAGTTTCACGACCCATACGGTGCCGGATTCCACAATCGAGGCGATTCACCGGCTGCAGGCCGCAGGCGTCAAGGTGCTGATTTGCACGGGCCGCGCGCCTTCACAGATGCACGTGGTGCTGGATACCATGCCGGTGACGTTCGATGGCATGGTGGCGTTCAATGGGCAGTATTGCTTTGATGACACCGGCTTCTTTGCCTCGCAGGCCTTGGATACTGCTGATATTGAGGTGATTCTCGACTGGCTGGACCGTCACCCCGATGTGGTGTGCAATTTCGGCGAGAAGGATTACGTGTACTTCAACCAGTCCAATGATCTGCTTCACGCCACGTGGAGCAAACTGGGCAAAACCGCACCGACCCGGTATTTTGACGACCCGCGCACCCGCGCGCTGGATCATGAGACCTTCCAGATCAGTCCCTTTGTCGGGCCCGAGTTGGAGGCCGAACTGGTGGGACTGTGCAGCAATGTGCGCGGGGTGCGTTGGCATCCGGATTTCACGGATCTGATTCCGGCCGATGGCGGCAAGCCGCGCGGCATCCAGCGGTTCATGGCGCATTACGGCATCACGCGCGAGCAGACCATGGCCTTCGGCGATGGCGGCAATGACACGGATATGCTCGCCTACGCCGGCATCGGAGTCGCGATGGGCAACGCGACCGCCGAGCCAAAGGCCGCCGCCGATTACATCACCGATGACGTGGACCACGACGGCGTACTCAACGCCCTACTGCATTTCGGGGTGCTACGCGATTAAAACATCACAACAGTTCGCTTTGTTCTGCCCCGCCGTGACAGGGCTTATGAATAAGCAAAGGGCTCGGGACGAATCCCGAGCCCTTTGGTGTTAGCGAACTAACAACACCGTGGAGGTGTTATCACTCGTTGTCGCCAGCGGTAGCGGCGGTAGCGGTGACGGCACCCTTCTTGTCGGTGTTCACGCCGGAGTACACCCAGTCGGTGTAGTCCGGGTGATCGTAGCCGTTGTCGACGGCGAACTGGAAGGCCTCATCACGGAACTTCTCGAGCTCGTCGATCTTGTCGGCGTACTTGTCGGCGTCGATCATGCGCAGAGCCTCGGCGGTCAGCTCGTAGCGGTCGATGCGGTTGACACGAACCATGTCGTACGGGGTGGTGGTGGAGCCCTCCTCCTCGTAGCCGTGGACGTTGAAGTTGTCGTGGTTCGGACGGTCGTAGATCAGGCCACGCACGTCGTGAGCGTAGGAGTGGTACGCGAACAGCACCGGCTTGTCGGCGGTGAAGATGTCGGCGAACTCCTCGTCGGTCAGAGCCTCGTCGTTCTCCTTGGCGGACTGCAGGGAGAGCAGGTCGGCAACGTTCACAACCTTGAACTTGACGCCCAGTTCCTTCAGCTTATCGGAAGCAGCCATGATCTCCTGAGTCGGGACATCGCCGGCGGCGGCAAGCACGACCTCGGCCTCATCGTTGTTCTTGGCGGTGGAAGCCCAATCCCAAGCGGCGGCACCCTTCTCGAGCTCGGCACGAGCCTCGTCCAGGGTCAGCCAGGTGGCAGCGGGCTGCTTGCCGGCGATGATGGCGTTGATCTTGTAGCACTTCTCGGCGATGGCCAGCAGCATGTTCGCATCGGTGGCGAAGTAGATGCCGATGACGTGGTCGTTGTGGAAGCACTTGTTCAGCAGGACGGAGGTGACACCCGGATCCTGGTGGGAGAAGCCGTTGTGGTCCTGACGCCAGACGTGGGAGGAGACCAGCAGGTTCATGGAGGCGATCGGCTTGCGCCACGGAATCTCGCGGACGGTAGCCTCAAGCCACTTGGCGTGCTGGTTCAGCATGGAGTCGATCACGTGGACGAAGGACTCGTAGGAGCTCCAGATGCCGTGACGACCGGTCAGCAGGTAAGCCTCGAGGAAGCCTTCCATCTGGTGCTCGGACAGCTGCTCGACGACCTGGCCGGAGACGTGCATGTGCTCGTCGACCTCGTCGGAGATGTAGCCGGCATCCCACTGCTTGTTGGTGACTTCGTAGGAAGCCTGCAGACGGTTGGAAGCGGTCTCATCCGGTCCGAAGATGCGGAAGTCGCGCGGGTTGTTCTTGATGATGTCGCGGGTGTAGACGCCCAGACGACGGGTGGCCTCGAGCTGGCCCCAGCCGTGGCCGTACTCGGCCACTTCCTTGACCTCGTAGTCCTCGAGGTTCGGCAGCTTCAGGTCGTTGCGGATCACACCACCGTTGGCGTTCGGGTTGGCACCGATACGCAGCTCGCCCTTCGGCATGAAGGCAAGGACGTCGTCCTTGACAGCACCGTTGGCGTCGAACAGCTCTTCCGGCTTGTAGGACTCGAGCCAGTTCTTGAGGACCTCGAAGTGGGCCTCGGTGTCGCGGGCGGAAGCCAGCGGCACCTGGTGAGAGCGCCAGGAGCCCTCGGTCTTCTTGCCGTCGATGTACTTCGGGCAGGTCCAGCCCTTCGGGGTGCGGAAGATCAGCATCGGGTAGAACGGACGGTGCACGTTGTCGGTCTGAGCGGTGGCCTTGATGTCGCAGATCTCGTCCCAGATGGTCTCCCACAGCTCGGCGAAGCGACGGTGGATGGACATGTGGTCCTCATCATCGAAGCCAGCAACGAACTCGTAGGGCTCGTAACCCATGCCGTGGAAGAACTCGTGGAGCTCTTCGTCGGAGATGCGGGACAGGATGGTCGGGTTGGCGATCTTGTAGCCGTTGAGGTGCAGGATCGGCAGCACGATACCGTCGGTGCGCGGGTTCACGAGCTTGTTGGACTGCCAGCCGGTAGCCAGCGGGCCGGTCTCAGCCTCGCCGTCGCCGACGATGGCCGGGACGAACAGGCTCGGGTTGTCCATGATGGCGCCGTAAGCGTGGGACAGAGCGTAACCCAGCTCACCACCCTCGTGGATGGAGCCCGGGGTCTCCGGAGCGAAGTGGGACGGAATACCGCCCGGGTAAGAGAACTGACGGAAGAACTTCTGCAGACCAGCTTCGTCCTTGGTGATCTTCGGGAAGGTCTCGGTGTAGGTGCCGTCCAGGTAGGACTGGGAGGTACCGGCCGGGCCACCGTGGCCCGGGCCCATGATGATCACGGTGTTCTGGCCGTGGTCAGCAATGAAACGGTTGATGTGGCCGATGAGGAAGTTCAGGCCAGGGGTAGTGCCCCAGTGGCCCACCAGACGGTGCTTCACATCTTCGCGGGTGAAGGGCTCCTTCATCAGCGGGTTGGAACGCAGATAAATCTGGCCGATGGAAAGGTAGTTGGCAACGCGCCAGTACTTGTCAACGCCTTCGAGGGCTTCCTCGGAAACCGGAGCGTTGAGCTTCTTCCAAGGGGTGCCAATAACAGGACTCGTCATGTGTACTCCTGTACTCCTGCACGTGATCGTGCGATTGATTATTTCTGTTCGGTCACGGTCCCTGACCCTTGCGGTGCCAAGGTTTTCCGTTCCCAATCAATCGTCATGGTACGAGGACAACGCGACTTTTGAACGATTTCTTGCGGGTGTGTTCGGAATTGTTGCGGAAATTTCAGTATTTGTGCGGTTCAACTGACCGTTTGTCACCATTAGTTTTTTCAACATACTTTTTCAAAACGGCGGAAGCATGCGGAAATCCAGCATTTGGCTAGAGCAGCGCACGTTCGATTTCCCATGTTCGAAATCGGCGTGTTGTCCGCCTACAGGCATGTAGTTTGTTCGATTTACGCACATAGTCTCTGCGTGTCGGCCTTGTCGCCTTGACCAGTGATAATCAGGTGTGTTCAGCCCACGTAAAATTCCAATGAACGTTAGGGGAATATCAATGGCAAACGGTCCTGTGCTTGTCGTCGACTTCGGCGCCCAGTACGCCCAGCTCATCGCCCGCCGCGTGCGCGAAGCAGGCGTGTACTCCGAGCTGGTCCCTCATTCCATGCCGGTTGACGAGATCCTGGCCAAGGATCCGAAGGCGATTATTCTGTCCGGCGGCCCGGCCTCCGTGTTCGAGCCCGGCGCGCCGACCATAGATACCAAGGTATTCGAATCCGGTGTTCCGGTGCTTGGTATCTGCTACGGCTTCCAGGTCATGGCCTATGAGCTCGGCGGCAAGGTGGATAAGGCCGCGCTCGGCGAATATGGCAAGACCTCAGCCACCATCGACGACGCCGACGGCATCCTCGCCGACTCCCCCGCCGAGCAGACCACGTGGATGAGCCACGGTGTGGCGGTCGAACAGGCCCCGGCCGGCTTCGAAGTGCTGGCCCACACCGAAGGCGCGCCCGTGGCCGCCATGGCGGACGAATCCCGCAAGCTCTATGGTGTGCAGTGGCACCCTGAAGTCAAGCACTCCCCGCTTGGCCAGAAGCTTATCGAAAACTTCCTGCACCGTTGCGCCGCGCTGCCCAACGACTGGGATGCCTCCTCGATTATCGAGGATCAAGTCAAGAAGATCCGCGAGAAGGTCGGCGACGCCGAGGTGATCTGCGGCCTGTCCGGCGGCGTTGATTCCGCCGTGGCCGCCGCTCTGGTGCACAAGGCCATCGGCGACCAGCTCACCTGCGTGTTCGTGGACCACGGCCTGCTGCGCAAGGGCGAAGTCGAGCAGGTCAAGCACGACTTCGTCGCCGCGACCGGCATCCGCCTCATCACCGTCGACGCCGCCGACGACTTCCTCGACGCCCTCGCAGGCGTCTCCGAGCCGGAGCGCAAGCGCAAGATCATCGGCGAGAAGTTCATCCGCACCTTCGAGAAGGCCCAGCGCCAGGTCCTCGAAGAGGCCGGCGCCCGCGGCAAGGAGGTCAAGTTCCTCGTGCAGGGCACGCTCTACCCGGACGTCGTCGAATCCGGCGGCGGCGACGGTGCGGCCAACATCAAGAGCCACCACAACGTCGGCGGCCTGCCCGAGGACATCAAGTTCCAGCTCATCGAACCGCTGCGCACTCTGTTCAAGGATGAGGTGCGCGCCATCGAGCTCGGTCTGCCCGACGAAATCGTCTGGCGTCAGCCCTTCCCGGGCCCGGGTCTGGGCATCCGCATCATCGGCGAGATCACCAAGGAGCGCCTCGACCTGCTGCGCGAGGCCGACGCCATCGCCCGCGAGGAACTCTCCAAGGCCGGTCTCGACCGCGACATCTGGCAGTGCCCGGTCGTGCTTCTGGCTGACGTTCACTCTGTCGGCGTCCAAGGCGACGAGCGCACCTACGGCTCCCCCATCGTGCTGCGCCCGGTGAGCTCGGAAGACGCCATGACCGCCGACTGGTCCCGTGTCCCCTACGATGTGCTCGCCACGATCTCCACGCGCATCACCAACGAATGCCGCCAGATCAACCGCGTCGTCCTCGATTGCACCTCCAAGCCGCCGGCGACCATCGAATGGGAGTAAGCCGATAGGGCTTTGACCTGCTCTTTTGAGTGCCGTGGTGTACCGCTGAGTTTCGTTTCGTACGAGAGTCATGGCAAAACCGCCAGCGACGGCAGTGAGTAAAAACGATTTCCTAGCCTCCGTTCCCTCGTTGGAACGGAGGCTTTTTCTTTGCCGTTTTACTCCCTTTCACCTGCGATTTCGCCATTTACTCCCCGTGTTTCAAGACAACAAGGCACGGGGAGGTATTCGAGGGAATGGGAGTAAGGATTTATCCCAAGTGAGTTGACGCGCGGTTTTTGTCCCCGAGGGCGAAACGGTGCCGTTTCGGGGCCCGTGAAACTCAAATCGAACTCAACGGGCATTTTTTGCTGGGCGTTTCCAATGTTCCCGTTCCGTGGGATACCCTGATTCTCTCTGTGGTACTGTTTGTGGTGATTCCTCTGGCTGGCGGTATGCTGACCCGTTCGGCTGTCATCAAGCGGAAGGGGCAGTGTACTTTGAGGAGACTTTCATCCGTATGTTTGACAGTGCAACTACCATTGGCTTATTGCTGACGCTGGTGATGATTTTCTCGTTCCAAGGCAATACCATTCTGGAAAAACCTCTGCACATTGTTTTGATTGCGGTACCGCTGATTTTACAGACCTTCCTGATTTTTGCGATTGCGTATATCGCTTGCCGGGTTTTGAAGCTGCCCTACAAGATTGCTGCTCCCGCCGGAATGATTGGTGCTTCCAACTTCTTTGAACTGGCTGTTGCTGTTGCAATCGCCTTGTTTGGAACGACTTCCCCTGCGGCACTGGCAACGACTGTGGGTGTGCTGACAGAAGTTCCCGTGATGCTGTTCCTTGTAAAAAAACGCAAATAAAATGAAAGACTGGTTCAAATATGAGTAAGAAAAAGGTGGCATTTATCTGCGTCCATAATTCCTGCCGCAGTCAGATTGCCGAGGCCTTGGGAAAGCACTTGGCTTCCGATGTGTTTGAAAGCTATTCCGCAGGAACGGAAACAAAACCGCAAATCAATCAGGATGCTGTCCGCATTATGAAAGAACTGTACGGGATTGACATGGAGAAAACCCAGTATTCCAAACTGATCTCGGATATTCCTGCCCCTGATATTGCAATCTCCATGGGGTGCAATGTGAGCTGTCCTTTCATTGGTAGAGCATTTGACGATAACTGGGGATTAGAAGATCCGACCGGAAGCGAAGATCAAGTCTTTGTCGAGATCATTCGAGAGATTGAAAAACGGATTCTACAGTTGAAGCAGTCCCTTATTTGATTGAAATAGCACTCTGCTTGTGGTATAATACAGATAATCTAAACCATTGCTTTTCTGCTGATAACATTGGGCTTGATAATCTTTTGATAACAGGAGTCCGACAACGCCGTATAAGTTGGATAATTGGTATCAAATTGAGCAACTAAGAGTCAAATCCCCTAAACAGTATTGTTTAGAACCAGTTTTACTTTGGCGAGTGGGAGTAAACTGGAGCGGATTTTGCGCAATCGAAATTCCGTCCGTAGAGTGTCGCAGTGTGCCGCCACGTACGAAAAAGCGTAAAGCCACCTGTGATTTTGGGTGAGTAAAAACTATTGAGACCCTCTGGAAACAACGTTTTCAGGGGGTCTCTTTATGCCTTTTGACCTGCAGTTTCAGTCATTTTTACTCTAAAAGCGCGTACACCACGGACATGGCGACACGCAGCGGACGAAGAGTAAAGGATTTTTCGGAGAGTGAACTGTCCCAGTAGTTTGTCCCACCACCCCAAAAACGCCCCTGAAACTCAATAGGAACGCAAGGGCGTCATCGTGCGAGCACCGCAGCCTGAGCCGCCGATACCAGGCTCGTTTGCGACGCCGTCGCTGCTTGCCTGGATCGTCAACGGCAAGTACGTCATGTCGCTGCCGCTCTACCGCATAGAGGCAGACCTCAAGGCGTGCGGCGCGACGATATCGCGCCAGGACATGGCGAACTGGATGATGAACGTGCACGCGCGCTGGCTGGCGAAGGTCCATGAGAGAATGAAGGTCGAGCTGCTGTCGCATGTCAGGATTCATGCCGATGAGACCACGGTTCAGGTCCTGAAAGAGCCGAACCGCGAGGCGAAGAAGAAATCGAGGATGTGTCTGTTCTGCTCGGCGCGCTGCGACGTGCCCGTGTATGTATTCGAATACCACGAGACCCGCAGGAAGGGCGTTGCCCAGGAGTTTCTTGCGGGCTGGTCCGGCACGCTTACCACCGACGGCTACAAACCCTACTTCAATCTCGGCAACCCCAACATCGCCAACACGGCGTGCCTCGTCCACGTGCGCCGCTACTTCGCCCAAATCGTGAAGATCGCCGGCGGCGGCGCCAAGGCGGCGTCTGCGGCCAGCGTTGCGCTCGAGGCAAGGCGCAGGATCGACGCCATGTTTCAAGGTCGACTCCAAGTTCGACGACATGGAGCCGGGTGCCAGGAAGGCCGCCCGCGACGCGGAGCTCCGCCCGCTCATGGAGGACTTCGGGGGGATGGGCGCGGGCCAGCTTCCCCTAGCCTCGCCGAAGTGTTTGTGTTCAATTAGTTGTTGCGGGTTTAGTCACGATGATTTTTCGGGTTTA
>OKPF01000509.1_pt1 | contig 13708 bp, 7 predicted proteins | sample 1612151 | NCBI WGS metagenome assembly OKPF01 (sample SAMN04436779, study PRJEB24849) | human gut metagenome | biome: human gut; feature: NICU; material: stool | host: Homo sapiens | place: USA: Saint Louis, MO | collected 2011-05-07 | reverse complement strand
TAATGGTCTCCTGTAAAAATGATTTCTTTATAGCATATGCGCATAAAAAAATAAGTTTACCTGAATCGGTAAACTTATCTTTCATTTGGAGGGGACCGGCAGAAGGGGAGCTGCCGGTCATAGGTATGAAAAAGTGTTTTCCTGTATAGTAAAAGGTCTATCGCCTTACAAGTATTACTATACAGGGAAAATGTGGCCAAAGTTTGAGCACACGCTAAAGAATCAATAAAGAAACTAAAGGGAAAATAAATAATTTATAAAAGCAGGAGACAGATTATGGTAAGACGATTCGGCAGGAGGCAGGCAGACATGAAGGGAGCGGAGAAACCGGGTATGGAGAAACCGGGTATGGAGAAACCGGGTATGGAGAAACCGGGTATGAAGAAACCCGGTATGAAGAAATCTGGTATGATGGAACCCGGTATGAAACAACCGGGCATAAAGCACTCAAATATAGGCCGGTCAATGATACGGCTGCTGGCAGCGACATCCGCCGCAGCCTTTTTATTAACCACTCCTGTGTATGCGGGAGCCTGGTCCCAGGCGGACGGATCATGGAGATACCAGAAAGACGACGGTTCCTATGCCAGGGGATGGATGCAGAGTACGGATGGAAAATGGTATTATTTTGACGCAAACGGCAGGATGCTGACGGACACAGTCACGCCGGACGGGTACCAGGTGGGACCGGACGGAGCGTGGACAGTTGGAGGATGGGAAGCATCCTATGATGCCAATTACCCTCTGAAGGACTACCTGGACCAGGCCGGGCTTCAATATGTGGACGTTATCATGGGATGGAATGCAAAGGGTGAACCTGTGATGGAAAGGCGCCTGCGCCAGGATTATAATTATGGGCTGTACAATTATTTTGGGCTTTCCGATGATTTGTGCAAGGCATTGTACGGGGAAAGCGACCAGATAGGAACAGGGGAAATGGCTGTGGACGGCGACAGCCTTCTGGTGCTGGGCCAGGTGGCCCTGTATCAGGAAAATGTGGGAAGCGATATCTATAAACAGCGGCGCAATGCACTGGCCCTGGTGATCCGTGATTATCTGAACAGCTACCGGTGGAGAGATGTCAGTGAACTGGAACGGGCAAAGCATGCGGCTCTTTACATTGCCTCGGGCTGCACCTATGATACAGGATTGTATAACCGGTTTGTGAACGGGGAGGACACTTCCGGAGACCTGTCCTTCACAGCCTACGGCTGCCTGGTGAATCATAAGGCTGTCTGCGAAGGCATTTCCGTGGCATACCAGATGCTTGCCAGGTCCATGGGCCTTAACTGCTTCTGTGCGCCGGATGATAATGATAAGGACCACATGTTTGTTTACGTGGAAGCAGGAGGCAATTGGTATAAGGTGGACTTGTCCGTGACAGGGCTGATGCCCCAGACGATGGTGGACCGGTGTTTTAAGACCACGGCAAACCAGGATGTGGAGCGCATTTTTGCCGCTTATTATAATAAGGCCAATCCATATATTGCCCATGTGGATTATGGAAACCTGGCTCCCGGAAATGTGTATGACTTAAGCGCCGGCGGACTGCTCCGGAAATATCCGTAGTCCCCAAGGCAAGGCTTAACAGCATGGCGGAGAGAGAATTTTTAAAAATGATTCCGGCGGTACCGGAAAAGAAAGGACTTAGAACAATAGGATGTATGATAATCTGACAGCCAATGACATAAAGAAAATGCAGGAAGAAATAGAATACCGCAAATTAGTGGTACGCAGGGAAGCCCTGGAGGCAGTGAAGGAAGCCAGGGCCCATGGGGATTTAAGTGAGAATTTTGAATATAAGGCAGCCAAGCAGGATAAGAACAGGAATGAGAGCAGGATTCGCTATCTGGAGAAAATGATAAAAACCGCCAGAATTATATCCGATAATTCCAGGGAAGGCGAAGTGGGCCTGGGAGATACAGTGGAGGTCTATATTCCTGATGATGATGAGACGGAACGTTATAAACTTGTAACTACTGTCAGAGGTAATTCCCTTCAGGGATTAATCAGTATTGATTCGCCCCTGGGCAAGGCCATAAGAGGCCGCAAGATGGGGGATAAGGTTTATGTGAAGGTAGACGATCATTTTGGATATGATGTGGAGATTCGCTCCATTGATAAGACCACGGAAGATGATGAAGATAAGCTGCGCAGTTATTAACAGAATATCATTAGCGATCCATTCTTTATAGATTCAGGCCCGGCAGAAGGTTGAAAAGATTCAGAAGGTCTTGCCGGGCCTTTTGGGCGGTAAGCGTATTTACATAAAATGAGTGTCAGAAGGAGTACCATATGGCGGCAGTTAACATGACAGAAGGCAGCATTACAAAACATCTGGTGGACTATTCCATTCCCCTGATTCTGGGAAATATGTTCCAGCTCACCTACAATGCAGTGGATTCCATCATCGCCGGCAGATTCATAGGAAAGGAAGCGCTGGCAGCGGAAGGTACAGCCAGTCCGGTGATGAATATTGTCATACTCGGCATATCGGGTATCTGTATGGGTGCGTCTGTGCTGATGAGTGAGTTCTATGGAGCAGGCCAGAAAGAAAAGCTGAAACGGGAAATGTCTACAACAGTTATATTCGGCTGCTATTTTTCGGTGATAATAGCCATACTTGGAGGATTTTTCTCAAAATCTCTGCTGGGAGCACTGGGAGTGCCGGATGAGATACTGGGCAAGGCGGCTTCTTACCTGTCTGTTATTTTTCTTGGAGCGCCGTTTACTTACTTTTATAACGCGGTATCGGCTGCCCTTAAAAGTGTGGGTGATTCCAAAACACCACTTAAGTTTTTAGCTTTTTCTTCTATATTAAACGCGGTTTTGGATCTGATTTTTATTGGGGGGCTGGGATTTGGCATTGTATGCTCTGCTGTTACCACGGTAGTGGCGGAGGCGGCCTCAGCTGTTCTCTGCATAATATATGTATACAGAAAAATTCCTATGCTGCAGTTGAGACGGGGAGAGTTCACCATGGACAGGCAGCTTCTCAGGCAGACACTGCGTTACGGCAGTATTACAGCCTTGCAGCAATCCTGCCAGCCCATCGGAAAGCTGTTGATTCAGGGTGCTGTCAATCCGCTGGGCGTGGATATGATTGCGGCCTTCAACGCGGTCAATCGTATTGATGACTATGCCTTTACCCCTGAGCAGAGCATTTCACATGGAATTACCACATTTGTGGCGCAGAACAGAGGGGCGGGCAGGAAGGAACGCATCAGGAAGGGATTCAGGAGAGGCCTTATGCTGGAAGCATGTTACTGGGTGTTTATCTGCATAACCATCACATTATTCAGAAGGCCGCTTATGGGGCTGTTTGTAACGGCGGGAAATGAAGGAATTGTGGCATTGGGCAGTAGTTATCTGGGACTGATGGCGTTATTTTATGTGTTTCCAGCATTTACCAATGGGATTCAGGGATTTTTCAGGGGAATGGGAAACATGAGCGTGACACTGTTGGGAACCTTTGTCCAGACCAGCCTGCGAGTGGTATTTGTATACCTGCTGACACCCGGAATCGGACTTTTGGGGGTTGCATATGCCTGTGCCATAGGCTGGAGTGTCATGCTTTTGGTGGAGGTTCCTTACTATTTTTGGTTTATGAAGGATAAATAATGGAAAAATAAAAGAATCTGTAGTAAAATGTGTTATATATTAAATAACGCTTTGCCACAAGGGGGATACAAATGAAGGAGGAAGGTACATATTATCCGGCCAGAGACAGGGAAGGCCTGACCGTTTTTATGATGGGAAGCATCATGCTGGAATATAACAGAAAGCCCCTGCAGATTCCCGGAGGGCCTTCGGGAAAGGTACTGCAGCTGGTTCTTATATTGCTTTATTCGGGTGAGGAGGGCGTACACAGGGAGGAGCTTCTGGATATGCTTTACGGAAATGGTGAATGCTCCAATCCTTCGGGGAGTTTACGGGCTACGGTATTCCGGCTCCGCAAACTTTTGGAGGGTAGTGAGCTGCCGCCACGGGAATATATCCGCACAGACGGAGGAATCTACAGATGGGATGGCGGGGAACTGCCGGTGTACATTGATGCCAGGGATTTTGAGAATACGGCAAAGGTGGCCCTGCGCAACCATGATGAGGCACTCTTGAAACGGGCCTGCAGTTTGTATCAGGGGGAATTTCTGGCCCAGCTTGCAGGTGAGAAATGGGTATCAGTGGTGGGAGTCCGCTATCAGGAGCTTTATTTCAGCTGTCTGCGGGTTGCCAGCAGTCTCATGAAGAAAAACCGGGAATACAACGGACTTCTGGAGATATGTAATTATGCCTGCGAGCTGTATCCGTATGAGGAATGCCAGATTATGAAAATTGACTGTCTCATTGCCATGAAGCGGTTCAAGGAGGCCATGCAGGTATACGATACAGCTGTTTCACAGTATTTTGAGGAACAGGGACTGCCTCCTTCCGAGAAGATGCTGGAACGGTTCCGTATCATGAGCGGACAGATTCGTTATACATCCGATACGCTAAAGGATATAAGAGACAGTCTTCATGAGAGGGACAGGATTAACGGGCCTTACTACTGTGCGTACCCGGCCTTTATCGACTGTTACCGGCTTTTGGCCCGTATGGCGGAGCGGGTGGATTTTTCCAGTGTACTGCTGTGCTGTACTTTGCTGGATTCTAAGGGGAAGCCTCTGGATACAGGCGGAGAGCTTTTAAAAACCGCGTCAGAGAAGCTCCACGATGCCATCGGAAAGTCCCTCAGGAAAGGGGATTTATTTACCTGTTATAATCCCAGCCAATATCTGGTTATGCTAAACGGCACGTCCAATGAGTATTGCCTGCGGATTTATGAGCGGATTGACAGGAACCTGCATCTCTGGGATGGGGGCAGGAAGGTGAAGCTTAATTACCAGGTGATGCCGGAGAGCCTGATATAAAGGAATGAGGAGAAGTTTATAAGAGAAGCCTATTATAGAATGTTTGCAGAGAAAGATTACAATAGAAGAGTGAAGCTTGTATTAAATATGCCGTCGCAGAAATGAATCTGCGGCGGCTTTCTTTATGATACAGAAGGCATATGGTATCCGTATATTGGGCATGGCCCCGTAACGACCTTCCAGATACTGCTTGCCGTAGGCTTCATCATTACGCGGGATGAGGCCGTTTTCTTTTTTGTAGCTGGAGAGAGGGTATAATTCCGTATCCTGCCCCTCCTGGCGGCAGCAAAGCCAGATTTCATCCCTGCGCATCTGTGTTGGCTGAAGAATGGCAGTATTGTGGGCGGTGAATAGCAACTGCGCATTATGAGGATTTCTCTCACGATTGGCATAGAGAGCAATCAGGTAACGGAGCGCGTGAGGATGCAGAATACAGTCCAGGTCATCTGCCATCATCAGGCTGCCGTCATCCAGGCTGGTCTGAATTGAGGGCAGCAGTGAGAGCAGTTTTTTAGTGCCCATGGATTCCTCTTCCCATGGAAGTTCATAGGTACAGCCTTCATAAGGACTGTGAACCAGGAATGCAGCAGGAGATTTGTGGTCAGAGTCCGGTATGATGCTGTAATCTGCTATATCAAGTCCCAAATCCTGCAGAATACCGCACAGCCTCCGGCGTGTATCGGCATCGGAAGGCAGTTCTCTGGGACTGCTGCCCTGTATTCTGCTGAACCAGGAATAGGCGGCTTTGGCGTGCATGGAGTCCGTATAGGCATTGAGCCATGACAGCAAAGTTACTGATGGCGGTACGGCCTTAAGGGGGAAGGAGATGAGTTCACGCCCGGGATGGATGACGGATTCCTTCCTATTAAAAAGAATACCCGTATCACTTCCGCCCAGACTTCCATAGAACAGATTCTCCTCAGCAATGTTTCCCTTTAAGAACTGGAGCTGATAGCGGAACAGAAATCCCTGGCTGCGGAATAACACGTCAAACTGGGTGGGGATGTCTTTGCAGTCTGATGAAAACAGACAATGGACATCTTTAATTCTGGTTGGTACGGTTACAGATGCTGTGACCAGGGATGAGAGACAGGATAAAGCGTTGAGGACCGTGGACTTGCCTCCGCTGTTGGGACCATAGATTCCGATAAGGGGAAGGATGCATTCTCCGTCAGCCGGGTCCTTCAGAAGCGTGTTTTTATGTTCATTAATGGAGGCAGGTAGGAAATCCAACAAAACTTCCTCCTTGAATACTTTGAAATTTTTAAAACTGAACTGGATTAGCATGATAGCACCTCAATTTGTGAGAAAAAAACTCAAAAATATGTGTCATTTGTATCTAAAACCATTTTACCATAACATTGGTGATATTACAATTAGAAATGAGGTTTTTTCTCATTGATTGAGATTGCCTTCAACGTTTTGTAATTGGAAAAGTATGGATATAAGTGGATGGAAAAGTTATAAAAAACAGATAGAATTTCAATGATATAAATAAAAAGTAACGAAAAAACAGGGGTAAATAACGCTTTGTATAACGCCCTCTTTGCTATGATTATAGCGAGGGAATCTATAATTACATAATTAATTTAAGAAAAATTTTAAACTTTCTTAAATTGTAACCAGATTGTAACTGCGATTTGCTATACTAGTTTCAGACAGTTGGATTTATCTGGAATCATGTAGAAAGAAAAAGTATGAGAGGAGTGTAAGTATGGAAGGACGAAAAAGGTCTGGCATGTTAAAGAAATCAGTTTATAACATGCGGAAACGTCTGGTGGCCTTCGCGTTAGCGGCAGCCATGGTATGCACCAATGTAGGTGCGGACCTGAACGCAGCTTATGCGGCTACATCGTCGTCAGAGTCTGTCACATTCGAAATGACTGGTTCCCAATTGGTGACAGCGATCGAAGAAGCAATCGAAAACGGCAATGTAATATCACCGGGCGCTCTCGACTTTACCAATGGAGACATTGCTAAATTTGAGAGTTTGTTCTACGGAGAGGGGAAAGTATTAGAAGTATTCCCTGACCCGGACGGCGGCAGTATGGATGCGGAACTGAGAGTATTCGTACGTTTGCCGGAAGATGCCGGTGACATGTATATGGTGACCGGCGATGAGGAGATTATCTTCTTATATGTGAATAACGGGGAAGATACGGTTAGCTTTTCTACCACGATTTACGATGATGAGGGTGGAAAGCTGAAGTCAACAAAAGCTATCAGAGTTAAAAGTTTTGAGGATGCTTTTGGTGAAGAAGAAATCAATTATATCTCCAAGCCAACGGAAACCACCGCTCCAGCGGAAGACAATGGACCGGCAATGGAGGAGTCTACAGCTCCCACAGAATCTGAAACGGCTGCACCAGAAGAAGGAACTACAGCAGCACCGGAAGAAGGAACCACTGTAGCGCCAGAGGAAGGAACCACTGTAGCGCCGGAAGAGACTCCGACCGCAGCAGAGGAGAGCAGTTCAGAGGCTCCTTCAGAAAGCGAAACAGATTCTGCAACAGAAGCTGAGCAGACTGAGCCTGAAACGACAGAAGCACCGGAAACCACTGAGGAAAAAGCTCAGGAACCGGAAACCCCTGAAGCTGAGGTGGCTGAGCCTGAGAACACAACCGGAGAACCAGTTGCTTCCATTACTCGTCATTATGCACCCATTGTAGCTGATAACGAGGAAGGCGCAGTACCGGAACAGCCAAAGGCAGATGCAGCAGAAGAACATGTTGAGGAACCCAAGGAAACAACTGAGGCTGAAGTAGAAACAGAAGAAAAAGAGCCTGAAACAACTGAGAAGGCTACAGAGGCTACAGAACCCACAGAGGTTACAGATTCTGCGGAATCAACCGATGCTACCGAAGAAACGTCTGCTGCAGTTCCGGATGCAACAACAGAGGCAGGCGGCGAAGATGTAAATCCCGGTGAAAGTACACCTGCTGAAGAAACCACAACAGCTCCGGAAGAGGTTGATGAGACCACGACGGCAGTTGAGACACCTGCGGTAACAGAGCCGGTTCAGACGGGTACTCCATCTGAGGTGACTAAGCCTGAGGAAGTGAAACCGGAAGAAAATGTTAGTAAGGCTGAAACAAATGATATAGTTGGTATGGGGTATTGCAGTACGGCGAAAGCCTATGTTACCAGATTAAAAGAACTTAAGGTCTTGAAGGGACAGATTGAGCTTTCAGCTACCGTAGATGGTGCTGAAAATGTTAATGTAACATTGACAGCAAATCCTGGTGTGGTACCACAGGGAAGTTATATCGAGGCGACAGCGATTAGTGATGACAGCGAGCTTGAGTTGATGAAGCAAGCTGCTAATGAAAAGCTGAACAGACAGAATTTGGCAGCGGTAGATATATTCGCGGCGGACGTTAAACTTTTCGATACTGATGGAAATGAGATACAGCCTAATGGCAGCGTTAAGGTTACGTTTAAGGGAACTGAGATAGACAGCAGCGAGTCAGTTGTATATCATATGGACGACGAAAACAGTGGAATAAGCACTCTAAGTCTGGATACGGCTGAGCCTAATCCATATACGGCGGAAACAGTAACAAACATAGATGCTGGTGACGATGAGGCTGTATTTGTTACAAATCATTTTTCTATATACGCGGAGATTGAGACTGAGGAAAGATATTATTATGAAGTTAATTTCTGGTATGCGGAAGATGGTCAGAACGATGTACTGATTTCAGGACCACAATATGTGGAAGAAGGGCATGACGCAATATTGCCTGCTGCACCGGAAGTTGAAGGGTATGTTTTTGTCGGCTGGAATCCCAGTCCTCAGAACATTTTAGCGGATTCCAATATATATGCCCAGTATTCTAAGACGGCTGATTTAATTCGACTTACAGTAAACTATATATATTCCGATGGAACCGCGGCAGCCCAGCCATGGGTGGCAGAAGTCCAGGCGGGTGTTAAATGTAATTATGATATTACATCGCCAGAGATAGCAGGTTTTATAGCGGATCAAACTGAGGTTAGCTTTAAGGATGTATATAGCGAAGATCAAACAGTTACCGTTACTTATAAAGGTGGAGAGGCCAACTATCAGGTTAAACACTATCTGTTGAACCCGGATGGAAGCCAGCCAACTGTACCGGTAGATACTGAAACTCTGGCAGGAGAGGTTGGGTTAAATACCCAGGCTGTTGCGAAAGAGTATGAAGGCTTTACGCCGAAGCCCATTGCCCAGGTTGCGATTGGGTCGGATGGTGAAACTGTTGTCGAAGTACATTATGAACGTAATCTATATACTTTGACTTGGGATACGGGAGAGGGTGGAAGTTATATCGCTCCCACGGAAGTTGTATATGGCGCAGCAGTCGACAAACCCATAGAAGAACCTACCAGGTTAGGGTATGAATTCCTTGGTTGGGGAACGATACCAACAACAATGCCGGCGCAGGATACTGTAGTTACGGCAAAGTGGAAAGGAGCAACATATGCCGCTTACAAAGTGGTATATTGGCAGGAAACACTTACTGTCGGTCAATATGCTGTTCATGAAGTGGAAAGCGGTTATGGTTCGGTGGGAAGGGAAATATCGGCTAGGAGCAAGAATTACGAGGGATTTAAGCTCAGTGATAAACAGCTTTCTGATGATATAAAGATTACTGCTGATGGATTAGCAGTGAAAAATGTATATTATGATAGAGAGCAATATACCATTAAATTTAATAAGAAAGTTGGCAGGACCTGGCAAGAAGATATATCTTTAAGAATAACGGCACGTTATGGTGAAAATGTTTCGGAAAAATGGATTGCTGCGAATTCAGATGGAAAGTGGAGTGAGAAAAAGGATTATAGTAATGGCCCATGGTATACATTGATGTCTAGTATGCCAGCGAAGAATTTGGTACTTTATGGCCCTAAGTCAGTTTCTGGATATCATATTATCTACTATATTGAAGATTTAGATGGTAGATTTGTTGAATTTCAGACCCTTCCTAGAACTTCAGCTACTTCTACATTAGGTGAGGAAGATCAAATGCCGATTGAAGGATTTAAGTATTGGGATTGGAAGCAGTCTGGTGGTTATCAAGATCTATGGCTAAAGTATACTCGTAAAGAGTTTAATATTAATTTCTTCAATTGTGCAGATATGAGCACTAAAGCGGTAAAATTTGAAGCCCCATTAATAAAAGGTATGCCAACACATGACCCGGAAAGACCAGCAGGGGTTGATAAGGATTATGAATTTGCAGGTTGGTATTTAGATCCTGGATTTTCAGTGGAAGTAGATTGGGAAAATACTACAATGCCAGCTGATGGTATTTCAGTCTATGCTAAATGGGTAGCGCCTCAGTATGAATTATCATTTGAAACAAATGGTGGGGATTTTATTGATTCCATTTCTGTTACTAAAGGTGATGTAATAAAAGAACTTCCTGTTCCAGTGAAAGATGGGGATGTTTTCCTTGGATGGTATACAGATCCTCAGATGACGAAAAAATATATTGCTGAATCTAAGATTGTAAAAGATACAATTTTATATGCAAGATGGGAAAGCTCTGACACTGTAGATTATATAGTGAAGTATGTCTCATCAGTAGATGGAAGCGATATAGCACTTGAAGAAAAACGAAATGCTGAATTAGGTTCTACTGTTAGTGAAGTAGCAAAATCGATTGATAATTATTATCCTAAGGCTACAGTATTGACTGTTAAAATAACAGAGCGTAATCAAGAAATTGTCTTTGAATACACTCCAGTAGAAAAATGGACTTATACTGTAAACTATTTGTTGGAGGGAACACAAGATGCAGTGCCGGGAAGCAGTTCTTTACAAGATGAAACAAGTGATCATGAATTAGCGGTTAACTTTAAATCTTTTGAAGGATACACATTGGTATCTGCTCCGGTAGTTAGTGTGACAAAAGATAAGCCTGAAGCGGTATTCTTATAACGGGAGAAGAAAGCTATATATCATACACAACATTGGTTTGAAAGAGTGAGTTATGTTGGTGAAACTAATCGGTTTGGCTTACATGATATCACAACGACCACAAGTGTTGAATCGGGTATACCAGTTTCAGCTCAAGCTTTGGATCCTGTGCCGGAAGGTTTTACTCTAGATACGAGTATTGCGGGAACAATCGCAAGTGGAACAACGGATATTCAAAATATACTGACTATGAAGTTGTTCTATGTGAGAAGTAGCTACGATGTAAAATATGTAATTGATGGGCCGCAGCCTGAAGGCGTTAATATTCCTACTGGTGGAAGTTATAAGTATAAGGAAACAGTAACACTTGAACCTCCAATAAGTGTTCCAGGATATACCTTTAGTGGTTGGGATACTGATGATGTAGCATTATCCAATGGTAAGTTTATGATGCCTACTCATGATGTTACATTAAAAGGAACGTTCGAAATCAACAAGTACCAGGTGAAGGTAAACCACATAGATGAGGACACGGGAAAGGCCATTGAAGGCCAGGAGCCGGATGAGCTGAACAACGTGGATTACGGAACCACAATAAACGGTGAGACTTATAAGAGGAACATCGAGAAGTACGCATACACGAAGGCGGAGAGCAAGAGTGTAACGGCGGACGGAGTGGAAGTCAACGTGTACTATAGTGCGGACGTAAAGGGTGGCGGACCAGACGGAAAAGAACCCGATGGAGTACCTGATAAGTATGAAACAATCTTCGTATACAAGAGTGCAGATGTAACAAAGGGTACTGTAGATGCAGATCCTCTTAAGGCTGAAGTTCATGTATTCAAGGATGCGGATGGCAATTACACAGATAAGATGCCAGTCAACCCCAATGGAGCAATCGCAACACCTCTGGATGGTTTTGCATTTGACTACTGGACCGATAGCGAAGTAAATGACTACACTCCTGACATGTCAAAGATGAAGACAAATACCTATTTGGTAGATACCACTTTCATCGCATACTTTGATGTTGATGAAATCGGTATAGAAGTGCCAAATGAACCAGACGGAGTACCTGATAAGTACCAGATTAAGTTCCAATATGTATCGGAAGACACAAACCGCGGAACAGTATCAGGAAGGGTAACTGAAGTCAAGACTGTCTATGAAATCGTTACAGGAGAAGATGGTAATGACCATAGGGAACTGAAACCTGCAAGTCCAGATGCTAACGTAACAGTATCCAGCCTTGGAAGCTATTTATTCAATAACTGGACAGACGGAAGCAGGGGTTATGCCAACGCAGATGAAATTAGAGCTGCAGAGTTCACACAGAGTACCACGTTTACCGCACAATTTAGATTTAACGGCGGTGGCGGTACTGGTCCTGGCGGTGGCGGCGGTCCCAGCGGCAACACCGAAGGCAACGGACGCTACAACCCATCAACCGTTGGCCCGGGTACCACAACCATTACTCCAGAAGATGTGCCGTTAGCACCTCTTCCGGAATCACCAGTAGATGTAACCTTAATTGATGACGGTGAAGTGCCGTTGGCACCACTGCCAAAGACAGGTCAGACATCTATGAGAACCACATTGACCATGATGTTATCAGGAATCTTTGTTGCGGTAACAGCGTTGAGCAAGAAACGTAAAGAAGAGGATTCATAACAGTCCATTACAGTCAATGTAAAACAAAATCGTAGTATAACAGGAACCCCTGGTCAATATGGCCAGGGGTTCTTTTACCTCTCAAATTTAAATAAACATTAAGAAAATTTCCATTATCTGGCCGACCTAACGCTTCCTATAACGTACCATTTGATATGATTAGTACCATAGGACTAAGTATGAAGAGGAGAAAATGGTATGAAGGAGAAAGGAAGATCAAGAGCACTGCATAAAAAACCTTACGGTTTATGCAAAAGATTTCTTGCTGCCATGATTGCTGCGGTTATGGTTACCACTAATATTGGTACAGACCTTACGACAGCGTATGCAGCGGAATCTTCTGACAGCGTAACCTTCGAGATGAGCGGTTCCGGCCTGGTTACCGCAATTGAAGAAGCAATTGCTGCAGGAAGTCCCCTTCAGGAGGGGGATATTGACTTTACCAACGGCAAGACAGAACAGTTTGAGGCATTATTTTATGGTGAAGGAAATATATATGAGATTTATCCGGAATACGACGGAGGAGACATGGACGCGGAGCTGCGTGTATTTGTCCGGCTTCCGGAGGATGCGGATGACATGTATATGGTCACCGGAGATGAGGAAATTATATTCCTGTATGTGAATAATGGAGAAAGCTCCATCAGCTGTTCCACGTCCATCACCAGAATGGAGGATGGAAAGGAGAAGGTAAAGAGAACAAAGAAACTTACTGTTAAAAGCTACGAGGCTGCATTTGGAGATGAGGAAGTAAATATCATATCCAAGCCGGCGGAGACGGTACCGTCAGAAACAGGACCGTCAGAAACAGGACCGTCAGAAACAATACCAGCAGAAACAATACCAGCAGAAACAATACCAGCAGAAACAATACCAGCAGAAACAGCACCGTCAGAAGAGATTCCAACAGAAGCAGTTCCGTCAGAACCTGACCCATTGGAAACGACTTCGTCAGAAGCTAATCCAGCAGAGTCAGAACCGGCAGAACCAACTCTGGAAGAAACCACAGAACAGACCTCTCAGAGTCAGGAGACACAGACACCTGCAGGAGAGGAAGGACAGAAGGAAACAACTGCTTCACCAACAGAGGGGACAGACACTGGCAGACAGGATACAGAAGAGGCTCAAAAGGAATCAGAGGGCTCCCGGCCTGAGAATACAGATAAGTCCGAGGAAATATACAATAACGCTAAAGAAGAAGTAGAACAGAAGGGTGATGCAGATAAGG
>OKPF01000497.1_pt1 | contig 14056 bp, 9 predicted proteins | sample 1612151 | NCBI WGS metagenome assembly OKPF01 (sample SAMN04436779, study PRJEB24849) | human gut metagenome | biome: human gut; feature: NICU; material: stool | host: Homo sapiens | place: USA: Saint Louis, MO | collected 2011-05-07 | reverse complement strand
TATAAAAATCATCGGAATGGCAATCAGCGCAGCTGTGGACACCACCATCCACGCGCCGGAATACCCGCCGGTCTTATCGAAAACATAGGCGGAAAACATATTTCCGATAGGTGTTCCGAATGCCGTGATGCTCTGGATTGTGCCAAGGTAACGGCCATAGTCCTTATCTCCGAATACCGTAGAAACAATGAGTGGCGTGACAATCGTTCCCACAGAACCGCCGATACAAAAGAACATGAGGTACAGATAAATAAAGTTTGTACTGTATATGGATAAAAACAGCATGAGCAAACAGCAGAAATAGGATGTCATGCCCAGTAAAAGACCTTTCTTCACACCAATCTTATCACAAAGTGAGCCCAGCACGATCTTTCCTATGGTAAGGGAACCAATGGCGATTCCGGAAATGCTGGCTGCCTTTACTGCATTACCATTAAAAAGGTCTGTAAGATATGGGGTGCGGTGGTTGGTTACGGACGCATTGCAAATTTGAATCAGCATGATTCCCATCACAACCGTGAAGAATACAATGCTCTTGATTCCCTCCTTGTAGGGTACGCCGGTCAGCACGGTTTTCCCGGCGCTTGCACCGGAGCCTGTACTTTCCTTTTCTCCCAGCCGTTCCGTATATCCCTTTTCCTGGGGACGCTCCACAACCGTGAAATAGATAAGGGGCAGCATAACCACAAGCAGCATGACTCCTTCAAATATGTACGTCTTTCTCCAGCCGTAATTCTCACAGAGATAACTCAGCAACGGCGACATGAGCATGCTTCCCACTCCGGAGCCTGCCAGGGCAAGACTGATGGCAATGCCCTTTTTCTTAGGCCCGAACCACCGGTTGATAAGGATTGGTACTGACATGATGGTGGCCGCGCACCATGTAGCGCTGGAGTAAACAGACAGAACATAATACTGGCGGATATCCGTAAACATCAGCGGAATGAAAAATGTGGATGCGACTCCGGCTGTGGAAATCAGCATGATGCGCTTTAGGCCGAATCTCTGGATCAGACGTCCGCTCATATAACAGCTGATCAATGAACCAATACAGGTAAAGATTGACTTTGATGACCAGAGTGACCGGCTGAAGCCTTGCTCCTGCGTGATTGAAATTGTAAAGACGGATCCGGTGGATGTGGTGGAATAAACCAGCGCATAGATAATCGCACTGACCATGACCATGTACCAACCATAGTAACGTTTTTCTTTAACAGCGTCCATGTGAATAGTTCCCCCTATTTTTTAATTTTGGTGTATTTTTAGCGTGTGCTTTAATATTAGGTTACCATCACACCATATTAATGTCAAACGATTTTTGTGCCTTATATACACATTTGTGATATTTATATAAATAAGGTGATTTATTTTGTGGATTCTGTCCATGGAAAAAGTATATCACAGCAGAGTTTTGGCTTATATTCAAGATACTTACAGACGGGATTAAAATAATTGCGGTAAAGCAGGGGAATAAACGGGACAATTAAAGGCGGAACACTTAACCAAATGTTCCGCCTTCCAATCACTTATTTATCTATCTTCTGATTGACTGCATACAGCACAATCCTCATGGTCACTTCCTTCTCCTCATCAATAACCAGAGTGAGGTAATCCCCTTCTTTTTTTACCACCCTTCCAACTACCCCTCCGATGGTGATGACCATATCCCCTGCAGCAATGGAATCATGCATCTCTTGCATCTTCCTGTGCTTTTTCTTATTAGGTATATATACAAAAACATACATTGCCATTATGACAATGACACCATATGCAAGAAACAATAACCCTGGTGACATATCTTAAAAGTCCTTTCTGAGCCGTATTTATTACATTTTGAAAAACCTTTCGACTATACGCACAAATATGGCAGATCCAATCCAGAATACGTCCTCGTCCACATTAAAAAGCGGATTGTGGTGCGGTACATCCGTGTGTTTCTCCGGGTTGGATGAGCTTAAGAACATGAATGCTCCCGGCGCTTTCTCCAGATAATATGCAAAATCCTCTCCGCCCATATTTGGCGCATCCAGATGGTCAATGACCATATCATCTCCCACCACGTCCCTGGCACAGTCCGCCGCCAGTTTGGCCATACCGGCATCATTGATAACAGGAGGCGCACCCCAGATCATTTCGTACTCAGCTTCCCCTCTGAAGGCTTTCGCAGTTGCCTCTGCAATCTCGCCAATCCTCTTAGCCAGCTCCTGGCGTACATCTTCCTCCAGAGCCCGGATAGTACCTTCAATCAGGACCTCCGACGGGATAACATTATAGGCGAAACCTGCTTTCACATGGCCGATAGTGAGTACGGAAGGCTTAACTGCCGGGATCTCACGGGCAATGATCTCCTGGAGATTGATGATGATATGGGCTGCAATGTTCACCGGGTCCACGCCTTTTTCCGGAGTGGAGCCGTGGCAGCCGATTCCTTTTACTTTTATCACAAATTTATCAAAGGAAGCCATACAGCAGCCCGGTACGGAAATCACGGTTCCTGCCTTGATGTCCTTGGAAATAATCGTTCCGATATGGGTTCCGAACACAGCATCAACGCCATCCATAGCGCCCTCTGCACAAAGCCTCTGAGCTCCTCTGGAACCTTCTTCATCGGTCTGGAAGAGCAGCCTTACCGTGCCTGGGATCTGATCTTTATGTTCACTTAAAATTTTAGCCGCCCCCAGCAGCATGGTCATATGCGTATCATGTCCGCAGGCATGCATTATGCCGTCTGTCCTGCTCCGTAGTTCGTGGCTCTCGTCTTCTTTTATGGGGAGGGCGTCCATGTCTCCGCGAAGTGCGATGCAGTGGGCGGTGCCCGGTTTCGTTCCCTTTATTTCCACCAGAAGTCCGGTTTCGCCGATGTGCTCGATTCTGTCAACATGAGTTTTTTCACGCAGTTCTTTTTCTATGAGAGCGCTTGTATTATATTCTTTAAGGCCCAGCTCGGGATTTTCGTGGATTTGCTGGCGGACTGCATTAATTTCAGGTTCTAGTGAAGCTACTAATTCATGTATTGTCATGTGATTCTCCTTCTTGCTGCCTTCGTATCTTCAATACTTAAAGTCCGGTCCAGCCTATGCTCTGTAAAAACATGAGGGTAAAGAACGCCAGCGTAATCTGAACAAGAATAAGAGGCATTGCCTTCTTTAAGTATTTTCCATAAGAAATACCTGCAAAACCAAGACCTCCCATCAAGGTACCGATGGTAGGAATGACACAGTTTGTAAATCCGTCTCCAAACTGGAAGGCCTGTACAGCAACCTGTCTTGTAATACCCGTTAAATCTGCGATTGGAACCATGATTGGCATAACAGCTGCAGCCTGGCCGGAACCAGAAGAAATGAAAAAGTTAATAAGAGCATTGGCAAGGAACATGAAGCCGGCGCCTAAGACAGCACCCATGTGGCTGATTGGCTTTGCCAGCCAATATACGATTGTATCCAGAATCATGCCGTTGCTCATGAGGACAGTCAGGCAATTTGCAAAGCCTACGATGAAAGCAGCGCCTACCGTACTTGCGCAGCCTTTAATGAAACGGTTGAAACCCACGTTTATATCCTTACAGCTTACACATCCGATCAGGAGGCAAACCACCAGAAATGTTGCAGAAATTTTGTCCGCGCCCCATTTAAACTTCAATGCGCCGATTACAACCGCAGCCAGACCTGCCACCATACACAGCATAGACAGCACCTGAACCTTTGTTACAGGGGCATCGCCTAACTCGCCGTCCTGATAGCCCATGATATCATTTGTTTTCAGGCCCTGCTCATAATTCAGGCTTTTGCAGGGGTCTTTTTTGATCTGGTGAAGATAGAAGATAACAAACGCATAACTCAATGTAAAGTTTACGATATGGAAAATTACCCTGGCACTAAAACCGGAAAACAGCGGTACCTCTGCGATTGCCTGCGCCACGCCCAATACGCCCGCATTTGCCCAGCCCACATTGAAACCAGCGAACTGTCCGAAGAAAATCATGAAAAATCCCAGGGTCTTATCAAATCCCATGGCCTGTGACAGGAAAATTCCAATGGGAATCAAAACAAGGGTTGCGTTTCCGAACACACCTGTGGCACCGCCCATGGACATGAAAAACATAACACAGAAAATAGCTATTTCTTCTCTGCCCTTTACGGCCTTTGCCAGTTTCATAAAAATTGTGTCAATTGCTTTTGTTTCTGTAATCATGTAAACAGCTGCGCCTACAAACAAAATCATATAAATAAGGCTGGACTGATTTTTAAAACCTGTTACCAGGGCCTGAAAGATTTCCCATGGCCCCTGAGGATTCTGACCAATCACATGATAAGTGCCGGCTACAACCTTTGTTACATTTTCTTCTGTCACACGCTCATAGCTTCCCGCGGGGACAATCCATGTTAAAATGGCCGATACAATTGCTAACAAAAACAAGATTGTATATACGTTCGGGAACCATGATCTTTTATTGCCTTCTTTCATACCATTTCCTCCTATTGTCAACTGATTTTTGAAATTATTAATTCTACCCACCTTTCTGTCAAATAATTATGGAAATAATTCTAGCATACATTTAGTAATGTTACTGCTTCCTAAGTTACAATGAAAAAACATATAAAATGCATCTTTTTGTACATTGATTTAAAAACAGTTCACACAAAAAAGACTCATGAAAAAGTACATGAGTCTTTTGATGTATAATTTGATATATTTTTACATTTACTATACAAAATATTTATAAAAGTTCGACAGATTTACTACTGCATCACCTTATTATATGCAGCAGCATTAATCTGTGTATTCCGGTTCAAAATACGAATAAAATCCTCGTTGCATAATTCCTTTATGGTTTTGCTGATTGTGATTCTGGAGCTGCCGATAATTGCGCTCAACTCCTGCTGTGTGTAATGTACCTTCAGATTATACCACTTGTTTTCTAACAGACAGGACGTATCAGCTGTGGAACAGAATAAGCGTTTTAAGCGATCTTTACAGGAATTAAAAGCCAGGCTCTCAATTTCATGGCGCATAATTAACATTTTTTTTGAATAACTCTCAAGAATGGCTTCACGGAAAACCTTATTAGTATCAAGCAGTATCTCATAATCCTGATAGGGAATAATACGGACACGGGTTTCCACTTCTGCCTGAGAAAATAATCCGGTTGACTCCCGAAGCGACAGCGGTGTTTCGCCGTAAAACCACCCGTCAGAAAGCGTATACAGTATCTTCTCGGTTCCGTCTGTTCCAATCATGTAATGGCGTGTTCTGCCTGTGATGATATAATATACCCCTTGAAGTGTTTGGCCTGGCGTCAGAAATATCTTTCTTGCAGGATATACACATGTTTCTCCATGACATTCAATGAGCCGTTCTAATACCGCGTTTCTTTTATTTGGCAGAGTAAAACTAGAATTATCCAACTGCATCTCCATTCACTCCAAGTATAATAATGGCATATCCCTATAGAAGCTGCGATTCGTGAGTTTATAAAAGAACTAATTGCTGTAAATTATAGCACAAGCACTGTTCACCTGTAAAGGGGGTTCTTTTTGGGCCGGCTCATCACGGGCCGCCGGCCCATCATGCAAAATTCTGACAGTGTTTTAAAACGGACAGGAAAAGGGGATTGTATAATGTGCATATATAATGAGGAAACAAAACGAAAATATAATCCATTATTGACAATACATACTATACGTGGTAAGGTTAATATTATAAACTTGAACAAAAAACATCATGAGAGTGAGCAGAATGAACAGTAAAATACAGCGTACATCTCTTCAGTCAGAGATAATCCGATATATACAGAATTACATCCAGGAAAATGGTTTAAAGCCCGGCGACCGCCTTCCCTCACAGGAAAAACTGATAGAGATGATGGGGGTCAGCAGGACGTCCCTCAGGGAAGCCATGAAGACGCTGGAAGCCAGGAATGTGCTGGAAGCTAAGAACGGAAAGGGTATCTATGTGGGAAGCCAGGAGGTCAATGACCTTTTGAGACTGATTGATTTTGCCAAGGAGAAGGAGCTTCTCCTGGACACCCTGGAGGTACGCAAGATTTTAGAGCGGGAGATACTGCGCATGGTGATCCATTCCGCAACCCGGGAGGAGTTAGAAGAACTGGGAGCCATAACAAGGGTGCTGATGGCAAAGTTCCGCCGGGGAGAGCAGCAGACAGCAGAGGATAAGAAGTTTCACTATACCATCTACCGTTTGTCCCATAACCAGGTTATGTATCAGCTGATTCTGTCCATCAGCGGTGTCATGGATAAGTTCTGGGAATTTCCTTTGAACATGGAGGACCCGTTTTTAGAAAGCCTTCCTCTTCATGAGGAGCTTTATAATGCAATCTGCGAAAAGAATGTCAAAAAGGCACAGGCGATCAATGAAAAACTTTTGGATGCTGTGTACAGAGATATTCGGAATCAACGCTGATGATTTATAAGTATATCCCAACCTATATTATAGCATATAGCATATAGGATTGTATATTTTTTACAAATAGCCAGGGAGGAGAGAGGTAACAATATGACAAATCAGAATGAGTACCTAAAAAGTACAAAGCTAATCACGGCCCATTATGGAGAAGAGTACGAGCATTATTACAATGCTATCGTTCCCCCGGTATTCATGAATTCCCTCAATGTATTTGAGACGCTTGAGGATTATTATGACTTTGACCGGACAGACAAGCACAAATATTGCTATGGGAGGGTGCAGAATCCTACGGTGCGCATACTGGAGGACAAGATAGCGGCTCTGGAGCACGGCGTGGGAGCCCTGGCTTTTGCGTCCGGTATGGCGGCTGCTACCACGGCAGTCCTTACAGCCTGCAAGGCAGGCAGCCATGTGGTATGCCTTCACAATGCATACGGGCCTTTAAAGGACTTCCTCAGCAAATACTGTACGGAGCACTTGGACATTACCCTTACGTATGTGACCGGTGACAGTGTGGAGGAATTTGAGGAGGCTGTGACAGATGCCACGGACCTGATTGTGTTGGAGAGCCCGTCCTCTGTGCTGTTTTCCCTTCAGGACATACGGGCCGTGTCCCGCATTGCCAGGAAACACCAGGCGCTGGTATACATAGACAATACGTTCTGTACCCCGATCTACCAGCAGCCCCTGGATATGGGGGCGGATATCGTGATGCACACCACATCCAAGTACATTGGCGGACACAGCGATATCATCGGAGGTATGCTGGCAGTAAAGGACCAGGAGCTCATGAAGAAGCTGACGGCCAACAGGGAACTTTTGGGCGGAATCGTGGGCCCTATGGAGGCATGGCTCATGATAAGGGGCCTGCGGACCATGGAGGTCAGGCTGGCGGCGCACCAGGCCGCAGCCATGGAGGTGGCAAAATTCCTGGAGGCCCATCCAAAGGTACAAAGGGTGAATTACCCCGGACTCCCCTCTCATCCCCAGTATGATCTGATGAAGCAGCAGCAGACTGGCAACACCGGGCTTATGAGCTTTGAGATTCACGGAACCACAGAGGATGCAATCAAGGTGGCAGAGAGCCTTAAGATATTTAAGATAGGCGTATCATGGGGCGGGTTTGAGAGCCTTGTGTTCCTGCCTCACGCCAGACTGGATGAGGAGACGTGCCGGGTACTGGGGGCAGGTCAGAATGTTATCCGCATCCACTGCGGACTGGAAGGTACAGAGGCCTTGATTTCAGATTTGGAATCAGCTCTTGCTAAGATATAGAAGCATAGAGGAACAGCAACAAGAAGCAGTGAAAATCAAGCAGTAAAAAGGAGGAGAACAGATGAAGAAGAAACAATTAGCGGCAATGGCATTGGCGGCAGTGATGCTGACAGGATGCGGAGGCGGCAGTGCTGCTCCAGATGCCACAAAAGCAGCAGACAGCGGGGCGTCCACGGCGGCAGACGCAGGCAAAAAAGAGGCGGACAGCCAGAAGGCAGAATCCGGTGAAGCCGTCACCATCACCCTGGTGGAGTCCCTTACCAGCCCTGAGAGGACAGCTGTTCTGAGGGAGATTGCGGACAAGTATCAGGCTGAGCACTCAAATATTACCATTGACATCATTTCCCCGCCGCTGGAGAATGCAGATGCCAAGATTACCCAGATGCTTATGAACGGCAGCGGCGCAGACATCGTGGAGGTGCGTGATTCCACTGTGACCCAGTATGCCACCAATGAATGGATTGCCGATCTTCAGAAGTACATTGACGCGTGGGATGAGAAGGGCACACTGACTGAATCGGCTGACGAGGTAATTCATTATCTCAAGGGAGGCGCTTACCTGATTCCTTACGGATTCTATCAGAGAGGACTGTTCTACCGCGCAGACTGGTTTGAGGAGAAAGGGCTTGACCAGCCGGAGACATGGCAGGACATCTATGATGCAGGCCTTGCCATCACAGACCCGGCTAACAGCAGATTCGGCTACTCCTTCCGCGGCGGCCCCAGCGGCTATCAGTATGCGGATACCATTTACTGGAGCTGGATTGGTACGGATAAGGTGGCAGATCCCAATGCGGCTTACTTCTTAAAGGATGGGGACGGAGCTACTATCTTTACACTGCCCGAGGTAAAGGAGGCGCTGCATTTCTACAAAGACCTGTTTAAGAACACCTGTCCCACGGACTCCATTGCGTGGGGATTCTCAGAGATGGTTCAGGGCTTTGTGGGCGGTACCACAGCCATGCTGATTCAGGATCCGGAAGTAATCGCTACCTGTTCCGCAGACATGCAGGATGACCAGTGGGCGCTGGTTCCATTCCCCAAGGGACCGTCCGGCCAGGCAGTATTCCCCAACGGCTTCGCAGGCTGGGGTATGACATCCTTTACAGAACATCCGGATGAGACCGCGGATTTCCTGCTGTACTTATCTAATTCCGAGAATAACACATACTTTGCCAAGAACTACTCCACAATCCCGATTCACAACAACGCTGCTGAAAAGGATCCTTATTTCTCCGAGGGACGTTTTGCAATGTATATGGATATGGCAAAGGAGCCGGATGTATACCGTCATGCTGCATATCCGCAGATGTACGAGGCATTTGCAACCTACAAGACAGAGGTTGATACCATGTACCAGAAATACCTGACGGATGAAATCACGGATGATGAGCTGTTGCAGTGGTTAGATGAGTTCTGGACCCAGGCTTACAAGGATGAGGGCCAGAAGTGGTAAGGCCGGATTGACCAGAGAACGAATGAAACACAAGCAGTAAGAACCGGAGGGTGCCGGGAGCGGGGGACCTGCTCCCGGCACCCTCCGGATACAGAGCTGTGCGCGCCGTGCCGGGGAAGCCGGCACACGCAGCCGGCAAGGAGGGGATGGCATGAAACAAACGTCGAAATTAAAAATGAGGAGAGCCCGGTTTATCTTTATCATGGTTCTTCCTGCCATACTGTTTCCCATGATATTTACCTACTATCCGATGATAAAGGGGTCCCTGATGGCATTCCAGAGCTACAATCTGATGAATGTCAAGAATATCAAGTGGGTGGGTCTGGAAAATTTCAGTAAGCTGTTTGCCCACAACACCAGCAATACCTTCTATTCCACCATGCTCAACACGGTTAAATGGGTGGGAATCTCCCTGTTTGTCCAGTTTACGGTGGGATTTGCCATGGCATTGCTTCTGAAGAAGAAATTTAAGGGTTCCAGCCTTTATCAGGGGCTGATTTTCTTTCCATGGGCTGTTTCGGGATTTATTATCGGCATCATGTGGCGCTGGATGTTCAACGGAACCTCAGGGGTTATCAATGACCTGCTCATGAGGATACATTTAATCAGCCAGCCGGTGGGATGGCTGGCCAGCAAGAACACGGCCCTTTACTCCTGTATCATAGCCAATATATGGTACGGAATTCCATTTTTTACTATTATGATTACGGCAGCCTTAAGAGGCGTGTCGGAAGACCTGTATGAAGCAGCGGATGTGGACGGCGCCAGCCCGTACCAGAAGTTTACCAACATCACGGTGCCCTGTATTCGTTCCGTGCTGCTTTTGACGGTTCTGCTGCGGGTTATCTGGATCTTCAATTTCCCGGATTTGATTTACTCCATGACCCAGGGCGGGCCTGCGGGGTCCTCCAACATCATTACGTCCTACATGATGCAGCTGGTCCAGAGTCTGGATTACGGCCTGGCGTCAGCGGTGGGCGTGCTGTGTATCCTGTTCCTCATTGTATTTGCAGCCATTTATCTGGTTGCCACCAAGTATACGGACGAGGAGGCATGATATCATGACAATGAAAACTAAGAGAAGGCTTAAAAGCCTGTTAAAATATTTGGTACTGGCATGTTTCCTTGTGCTGACCATGTTTCCCTTTGTGTGGATGCTTCTCACATCCTTAAAAGGGTCCCAGGGGGAAATCTATGCGTTTCCGGTACGGTATCTGCCCAATCCTGCGTCCGCGGTCAACTATGTGGCCATGCTGTGGAAGGGGAATTTCGGCCGGTATATGCTTAACTCCTTTTTCTCCTCGGCAGTGGCAGCCACCTGTGCGGTGTTTATTGCCATACTGGCCAGTTATGTCATAAGCAGGTTCCATTTCCGGTTTAAGAACGTACTTCTGCTGTTTTTCCTGGTCACCCAGATGATTCCCATGTTTATCATGCTGGCGCCCTTATACCAGCTTCTGGCAAAGGCGAAGATGCTCAACGACCTGCGCAGCCTGGCCATGCTCTACACGAATATGATGATTCCCTTCTCCGTGGTGACATTGTGCGGCTTTTTTGACAGCGTGCCAAAATCCCTGGAGGAGGCTGCCTGGATAGACGGATGCGGCTATTTTAAGGCATTGTTTAAGGTGGTGGTGCCGGTTATTATGCCCGGTATAGCGGCAACATTTATTTTTGCGTTTATCAACTCTTGGAATGAACTTTTTATGGCTGTCATGTTTATAGATGTGGATAAGTTCAAGACCATACCGGTGGGACTTAACGGCCTGATTCTTAAATATGATATCAAATGGGGCGAGATGGCAGCAGGAACCATCATGTCCCTGGTACCTACCATGTGTCTATTTGCCTTTGCCCAGAAATATATGATAGAAGGGCTTACAGCGGGTTCGGTTAAAGGTTAAGCGTGCTGTCCTGCATAGGAACCGGCCGGGGCCGGCGGACAGATATCAAATTTGTCCGCCGGCCCCGGCTTTTCCCGTGGTAACATAAGGACACAGATGATTTGGTCCGGGATAAGGAGGAAGAAGATGAGCATATTATTTGAACTGGAGCGGATGGAGCGTCTGGCGGAGGATCTGGACCGGCTTCGCAGGCCGGTGAGGATTCCGGTCAGCTGTTATAAGCGGATGGAAGGAAAGGAAAAAGGCAGTCCCTGGTGCAGCACCCTGGATTGGGAGGACTGTTTCATAGAAGAACCATGGGCGTGTCTGGACAGCCACAGGTGGTACAGGACAACGGTTGAGATACCGCCACATCTGGACGGGGCCCATGTGGAATTCCTGATCACCACGGGAAGGGAAGGACAGTGGGATGCCACCAATCCCCAGATGCTGTTTTATCTGAACGGAAACATTGTCCAGGGAGTAGATGTAAACCACAGGGAAATTTTAATAAGTTCCGGGGCCAAAGCAGGAGAGCGGTATGAAATTGCCATACTGGCCTACAGCGGCAGCGTGCCGGGAGACCTGATAATCCGCACGGAGCTGGTCCGGGTGGATGACGCGGTGGAAAAAGCTTACTATGATTTTCTGGTGCCGGTACAGGCAGCCAGGCTTCTTAAAAAACCGGATGAGGAAAATTACAGGCGGATTCTGGTAAAGCTGGGGCCGGCTGCCGATGCCCTGGATTTGAGGGAGCCGTATTCATCCCGGTTCTACCAATCCATAGAGGAGATGGAGAGAATCGTGGAAAAGGAATTTTACCAGAAGGTGAATGCAGCCTCGCCTGTGGTAAGCGCAATCGGCCATACCCACATTGACATTGCGTGGCTGTGGACCGTGGAACAAACCAGGGAGAAGGCTGTGCGGAGCTTTTCCACGGTACTGGAGCTGATGGACCGGTACCCGGATTACAAGTTCATGTCCAGCCAGCCCATTCTGTACCAGTTTGTAAAGGAACAGGAACCAGAACTTTATGAGCGCATCCGGGAGCGGGTCAGGGAAGGGCGATGGGAGACAGACGGCGCCATGTGGCTGGAGTCGGACTGCAACCTGCCCGCAGGGGAATCACTGGTGCGTCAAATCATAAAGGGAGAGCAGTTTTTCCAGGAAGAATTCGGCATTTCCAGCAGGTGTCTGTGGCTGCCGGATGTATTTGGCTATTCCGCCGCCATACCGCAGATACTGAAAAAGTGCGGAATTCCCTATTTCCTGACAACTAAGATTGCCTGGAACCAGTTTAACCAGCTGCCCAACGATACCTTCATGTGGAAGGGAATCGACGGCAGCAGGGTGTTTGTATTCATGCCTACTGCCTGCGACTTTGATAAGACTCTGGGGTTAAATGTGTCATTTACCGACACCAGGAACACCACCACTTACACGGGCATTGTCAATCCCAATATGACGCTGGGAACCTTCAAGCGGTTCCAGAACAGGGATCTGACAGAGGACACGTTAATGCTCTTTGGATTTGGCGACGGGGGAGGCGGACCCACAAAGGAAATGTTAGAGGAGGCAAAGCGTCTGCAGTACGGGCTTCCGGGCATTCCCAGACTGGTCCAGGAAAATGAACGGACCTTTTTTGACCGGATTCATCACGACATTGGGTCCAGACCGGACATGCCGGTATGGGATGGGGAGCTTTACTTTGAGTACCACAGGGGTACGCTGACCTCTATGGGAAAAAACAAACGCTATAACCGGAAAAGCGAGCAGATGTACGAACAGCTGGAGACTCTGGGAGTCATGGCGGAGCTTAAGGGCCTGGAATATCCTGCCGGCGTCATAAAAAGGGGGTGGGATATCATCCTGTTAAACCAGTTCCATGACATTATTCCCGGAAGCGCCATCGGGCCTGTCTATGAACAGACGGACCGGGAATATGAGGAAATACTTAAATCCGGCGCAGAGACAGCCCTTCATCTGGCAGAAGGCATGGGAAGCAGGATCTGCGGTCAGGATAAGGATACCCGCCGGGAGAAGCCGGAAGAACAAAAAACGGAAGAACAAAAGATTATTGTTTTCAATACACAGGGATATGAGCGGGAGGACACGGTAACAGTGTCCGGCGTGGCCCGGGGGGAGGCGGCATATGCCTGCGACTGCTTGGGACACAGGGCTCCGGTCCAGTATGTGGGGGAGGATACGCTTATATTCCACGCAAAGGGGATTCCTTCCTGCGGTTATGCTGTGTACAGCCTTGTGGGGGCAGAGGATAGTGTGAACCAGGGAACGTCCGGGTCTGCCAAAGAACATCCTGTGCTCGCCGCAGAACACCCCGGGCCTGACCCGGAACCATCCGGATTTGACGCAGAATGCCCGCGCCCATGGCCCGGCTTCTTTGAAAATGACTGGTACAGGGCTGTGTTTAATGATAAGATGGAGCTTGCTTCCCTGGTTGAAAAGGGGACAGGCTGCCAGCTGTTAAAAGAGGGGCGTGTGGGAAACCAGCTCCTGACCTTTGAGGACCGCCCCATGAACTGGGACAATTGGGATGTGGATATGTTTTATCAGAGAAAGCCGTACAATGCAGACCATGTGACAGCGCCGGTTTTAAAGGAGTGGGGGCCGGTGCGGACGGTGGTGTCCATCTCTCACCGGTTTGCGGGCTCCCTTGTGGAGCAGGATATCGTGTTCTACCCCAATCTGCCCAGAATCGACTTTGTGACCCGGGCAGACTGGAGAGATCATCATGTTCTGCTGAGGGTTTATTTCCCGGCCCGGATTAACGCCACCAAGGCCGCCTATGAGATACAGTTCGGCAATGTGGAGCGGGAGACCACCAGCAACCACAGCTGGGATACGGCCAAATTTGAGGTATGTGCCCATAAATGGGCGGATCTGTCGGAAAACGGCCTGGGACTCAGCCTGCTTAACGACTGTAAATACGGACACAGCATCAAGGACGGGGAAATGGGGCTGACCCTGATTAAATCAGGGACCTATCCCAATGAGAACG
>OKPF01000484.1_pt1 | contig 14540 bp, 10 predicted proteins | sample 1612151 | NCBI WGS metagenome assembly OKPF01 (sample SAMN04436779, study PRJEB24849) | human gut metagenome | biome: human gut; feature: NICU; material: stool | host: Homo sapiens | place: USA: Saint Louis, MO | collected 2011-05-07 | reverse complement strand
ATTGTTACGAGAGGAATATATAAGTTTTTTGTTGGAGTGTATCATAATAAGACAATTATTAAAAAGGAGAAGGATGAAAATGAATTTTATAGAAACAATAGAGGGGTACATAAAAGCAAAGAGTGACAATAGCGCTGGTACTTATGCCCCTCGCATAAATGCATTTGCGCTTTTTCTGCAAAAGGAAAAGGGGGTAGTGGATAAAAATTTTAAGGAGATTTTATCTGCTATAAATACAGATATTATTATAGAATCGTTAGGTGATTATATTATTAATAATTCAATTAAAAAAGAAACAGCTGCATATTTTTATGCCAGAACAGTAAAAGATTATTTCTATTATTTGAGCAGCATTGGAATAGAAAACGAACATCTTATGAAAGAATTTGCATATAAAAATCAGAATTCTTATGAAAGAAAAATCTACAGTTATATAGAGAATAATCCTAAGTTAAATAAGGTAGAAGCTAAAGAGGCTGTGGATTTTGAAGAGATAAAAATGTTGATTGTAGCTATTGATGAAAAAATCGAAGAAGCTTTTAATAGTTCAAAAATTTTTACTTGTATTAAGGATAAATATAATCCATTTAATGATTTGGCTTATTTATTAGGATTAAAAATTATGATTTTTACAGGAGTGGATTATGGTGGATTGCGTACATTAAAGAGCGATTGTGTAAACGTTCCAAAAAGAAAAATTACAGTTAATTCGTATACAATACATTTGCCGGATATGCTCGGCGATCAGTTAATTAAATATGTGAGTGTTAAGCAAAAGCGGGATATACAGAGTGACAATTTTTTTGTTCATAGTGATGGGAAAAGTTTGGCACAGCAAACTTCAAAAATGGGCGCTATTATAAATGAAATTATTCAGCGTCAAGATTCTACAGGAATAAGGAAATATGTTATTATAGAAATGATAAGAAAAGGAATTAATCAAAGCTTTATAATGCAACTATCTGGTGTAGGACAAACAATGTTTGAGGACTGCCAGAGAATTGTTAATGAAGAACGTCATATAGAAGCTAATAGATATATTGACAGCAAGATTAGAGATATGATTGTATTTGACTTTTTATAACTGGATTATCAAGGAAAACTGTGGAATTGCTCATTTAGGTTAGTTCGATACAATTTGTATATAGAAATAAATATGGGAACGATTCCGCCAGGAAGATATTATATTTTGATGACATTATTATCCATTCACCACATGTGGAGACGGTTGTGTTGCTGGAGAGAAAATACTAAGAAATCAAAGGGATTCGGGGATTTTGGCTTGAAGTGTAGGTGTGCTTTTATGGTTGATTAGGGTGAAATATATTTCTGATTACTGTGGTAGGGTAAGGAAAATGAACGTTTTGCTAAAGTGGTAGAAATTGTGGTAATAAAGATATCATCAATGACAAGTTGATGAATAAATAATGGCAGATAATAGGAAAGAGCAGGAGCGTGCAGAATTACACCGCACTATTTGGGGAATTGCCAATGATTTACGAGGAAGTGTGGACGGCTGGGATTTTAAGCAATATGTGCTTGGAATGTTGTTTTATCGGTACATATCGGAAAATTTAGCAGAATATATCAATCGTGGTGAATGGGAAGCTGGCGATAATGATTTTGAATATGCTAAGTTGGAGGATCCCGATGCTGAAGGAGCCCGTGCTGGATTGGTTGAAGAAAAAGGCTTTTTTATCTTACCCAGTCAACTATTTGTAAGAGTCCATCAGCGGGCGGCAAAGGATGAAAATCTGAATGAAACATTAGAAACTGTATTTAATAGCATTGAAAATTCAGCACAGGGAACCGCCAGTGAGGATAGCTTCAAAGGTTTGTTCGATGATTTTGATGTTAATAGTAATAAGCTAGGTGGAACTGTTGCCAAGCGCAATGAAATGTTGGTTAAGTTGATGAATGGTGTTGCCCAAATGAAACTTGGCGGTTATCAGGATAATACTATTGATGCTTTTGGGGATGCGTATGAATATCTAATGGGGATGTATGCCAGTAATGCGGGCAAAAGTGGCGGCGAATATTATACGCCGCAAGAGGTTTCTGAATTACTCACCCGTATCACGCTGATAGGTAAGTCAGAGGTGAATAAAGTATATGATCCAGCTTGCGGTTCTGGCTCGCTGTTGCTGAAATTTGCCAAGATATTAGGGAAAGAGAATGTTCGGCAAGGTTTTTTCGGACAGGAAATCAATATCACTACCTATAACCTCTGCCGCATCAATATGTTTTTGCATGATATCGGATATGATCAATTTGACATTGGGCATGGTGATACATTAACTGAGCCGATGCACTGGGATGATGAACCATTTGAAGCTATCGTTTCAAATCCACCATATTCCATCAAATGGGAAGGTGCAGATAATCCACTACTGATTAATGATGAACGCTTTTCACCAGCAGGTGTATTAGCGCCCAAGAGTAAGGCTGACCTTGCTTTTATCATGCATAGCTTAAGCTGGCTTGCTACTAATGGTACGGCGGCAATCGTTTGTTTTCCGGGGATTCTTTATCGTGGTGGGACGGAAAAGAAAATTCGTAAATATTTGATTGATAATAATTATATTGACTGCGTGATTCAACTACCTGATAACCTGTTTTATGGCACATCTATCGCTACTTGCATTATGGTGCTGAAAAAAAATAAAAATGAAAATAGTACTTTGTTTCTTGATGCATCAAAAGAGTATGTAAAAGTAACTAACTCTAATAAGCTGACCACAGGTGAGGGTAGCAATGTAGAAAAAATTCTGTCGGCTTACACTAGTCGTGAGAATATAGAGCATTTCACTAAATTGGTGCGTAATGAGGAGATAGAAAAGCAAGAGTATAATTTGTCTGTTTCCACTTATGTGGAACAGGAGGATACTCGGGAAGTTATTGATATTAAGAAGCTGAATGCAGAGATTGAGCAGATTGTCGCCCGTGAAGCTGTTCTGCGGGATGAAATTGCTGCAATTATTGCAGAGATTGAGGCAGGTGATTGTGGTGAGTAAGTTAAATACATTGATTGTGGAACTTTGTCCGGATGGGGTGGAGGTTGTACAGCTTTGTGACGTTTTAAATATCAGGAATGGCAAAGACTATAAATGTTTTTCTGATGGCAATATTCCGGTATATGGTTCTGGAGGAATTATTGCCTATATTGACACTTTTGCATGCGATAAGCCCTCAGTTTTGATTCCTCGAAAAGGCTCATTGAATAATTTATATTATGTTGATATGCCTTTTTGGACTGTTGACACAATTTTCTGGACGGATATAAAGTGCGATATTGTACTACCTAAGTTTGTTTTTTATTATTTGCAGATGCAACATCTGGAAGATTTAAATATGGCGGGCGGCGTACCGAGCCTAACACAAACAATACTTAATAAAATTGAATTTCCCCTCCCACCGTTACCCATCCAGCGTGAAATTGTCCGTATACTGGACAATTTCACGGAGCTTACAGTGGAGCTTACAGTGGAGCTTACAGCGGAGCTTACAGCAAGAAAAAAACAATATGAGTATTATAGAAATGAGCTGCTAACCTTTGGTGATGATGTGCCAATAGTGCCACTTGGGGAGATTGCGGACGTGCGCGATGGAACGCATGATACACCCAAAAAGACGAGCGAAGGTCGATACTTGATAACATCAAAAAATATTACAAGTGGCATCATTGATCTAAGTACCGCATATTATATAAGCGAATCAGACTATTTTGAGATAAATAAAAGAAGCAAAGTCGATAAAGGCGATCTATTAATTACAATGATAGGCACAGTGGGTGAAGTTGCCCTCGTAGAAGATGAGCCTAATTTTGCGATTAAGAACATTGGACTTATTAAGTGTAGGAACTATCAGCTATCACGATTTTTGTTCCATTATATGCAATGCTCGCAAGCAAGAAACCACATTTCATCTAACATGAGTAAAGGTAGTCAAGCATTTTTAGGGTTAGGTAAGTTGAGAACTTTTCCTATACCTCTACCATTCTTAGAAGCGCAAAATCGCATCGTCGATGTCCTTGATAAATTCGACGCGCTGACCACGGATATTTCTGTTGGTCTCCTCGCCGAAATCGAAGCCCGTCATAAACAATACGAATTCTACCGAGACAAGCTGCTTACCTTTGAACGAAAGGAGGTTGAGGCATGAGTGAATATAAATTGATATATGGCGATTATGAATCCACAGTTGTGTCGGAATATATTCCTGATTCCCTCATCCGTGAGGCTTCATATCAATCCGAAGGTATGCTGGAGAATGAATTGATTCAGCTGCTCCAGTCGCAGGGCTATGAGCGTTTGCGGATTAGAGATGAAGAAGACTTGCTTGTCAATCTGCGCACACAGATTGAAATGCTCAACGATTATCAGTTCTACGACAGCGAATGGACGAGATTTTGCAGTGAATATCTTATTAATCAAAATGAAGGCATTGTAGAGAAAACCCGCAAGATTCAGACAGACGAGCGTCACAGCTTCCGGCTGGACAATGGATTAATCAAGAATATAGCCATTCTTGACAAGCGAAACATCCACAACAATCGTCTGCAAGTATTGAATCAATATGAAGAGGTGGGGGGGAACTCATGCTGCCCGCTATGATGTGACCGTACTGGTAAATGGTTTGCCGATGGTACATATTGAGCTAAAGCGGCGGGGAGTTGCTATCCGGGAGGCGTTCAATCAAATTGACCGCTACCAGCGGGATAGCTTCTGGGCTGGTTCCGGCTTATTTGAGTATGTCCAGATTTTTGTCATCTCCAACGGTACTTATACCAAATATTACAGCAACACGACCCGCTATCAACATATTAAAGAGTCTGGTGGCGACCGGCGCAAAAGCAAAAAGAAAACCAGTAACAGCTTTGAATTTACCAGCTACTGGGCGGATGCGAAAAACAAGATCATTGCCGACCTGGTGGATTTCACTAAGACCTTTTTTGCAAAGCACACAATACTGAATGTGCTGACAAAATACTGCGTATTCACCTCAGAGGAACTACTGCTTGTTATGCGTCCCTATCAGATTGCGGCCACAGAGAAGATTCTCAGGCGGATTGAAATCGCAGCTAACTATAAAAAATATGGCAGTGTTGAAGGTGGTGGCTATATCTGGCACACCACTGGCAGTGGCAAGACCCTTACCAGTTTTAAAACCGCCCAGCTTGCCAGTGGTATGGCAGGAGTTGATAAAGTGCTATTTGTGGTTGATCGAAAAGATTTGGATTACCAAACGATGAAGGAGTATGACCGTTTTGAAAAGGGTGCGGCAAACTCCAATATATCCACAGCAGTGCTTAAAAAGCAGCTGGAGGATCTAAATTCTCGTATCATTATTACTACCATTCAAAAGCTGGCTGTATTCATCAGCAAGAGCAAATACCATGAAATCTACAATAAACATGTTGTGTTGATTTTTGACGAGTGCCATCGTAGTCAGTTTGGGGATATGCATAAGGCCATTACCGGAGTCTTTCAGAAATACCATATCTTTGGTTTTACAGGAACCCCAATTTTCTCTGTTAATTCAGGACACGGCGGCGATCCAAATCTTCGTACAACGGAGCAGGCATTTGGCGACAAGCTGCATACATACACGATTGTCGATGCCATCAGCGATGGTAATGTTCTGCCTTTCCGTATTGACTATCTGGACACTATGCATGTGGCTCCGGAAGTGAAAGATGCTCAGGTTCGTGCAATTGATACCGAAAGCGCCATGGCAGCCCCGGAGCGCATTCGTGGTATTGTCAGCTATGTGTTGGATCACTTCGACCAGAAAACCAAACGGCAAAGTTTCTATACTCACAAGCGCATCACCAATGTGCCAGAGGTTGCTGCGGATAAAGCGCAAACATTGGAAAAGCGCATCAAAGAAGAAAAGGATAAGGTTCGTGTCAGCGGTTTCAACTCCATCTTTGCTGTGTCTAACGCTAACGTAATCAACGGGCAGCGTATTGTACCTGTACAGCTTTATTATGATGAATTCAGGCGTCAGATCGCAGAACGAAACAGTGATCTGCGTGTTGCCACCATTTTCAGCTTTGCAGTCAATGAGGAGGAGCCGGACACCACTATTCCCGAGGAGGACTTTAATAACAGCAAGTTGGACAGGTCTTCCCGTGAATTTCTGGAACGGGCAATTGATGATTATAATGATATGTTTGGGACCACCTACGACACTTCAGCTGACAAGTTTCAGAACTATTATAAGGATATCTCTCTTCGGATGAAAAACCGGGAGATTGATTTGCTGATTGTGGTGAATATGTTTCTAACCGGCTTCGATGCGACTACGCTTAATACGCTGTGGGTAGACAAGAATCTAAAATCCCACGGACTGATTCAGGCATTTTCCCGCACTAACCGCATCCTCAACTCGGTTAAAACCTTTGGGAATATTGTTTGTTTCCGCAACCTGAAAAAAGCGACCGACGATGCCATCGCCCTATTCGGTGACCGTGAGGCCGGCGGTATTGTGCTACTGAAAACCTATGATGATTACTATTACGGGTACGAAGATGAGAAGGGTAAATACCATAAGGGCTACAAAGAACTGATTGAGCTTTTAGTGACCAGCTATCCCTTAGGTGCTGTTATCATTGGTGAGTTAGCGCAGAAGGATTTTATCCGTTCGTTTGGTGCAATCCTACGGCTAAAAAATATTCTGACATCCTTTGATGCATTTGCAGGAAATGAAATACTGTCCGAACGAGCTTTTCAGGATTATCAAAGCATGTACCTTGATCTGTATCAGCTGTTTAGCAAAAATAAAGATGCGGATAAGGAGAACATTAATGAGGACATTATTTTTGAAATTGAGCTGATTAAGCAGATAGAGGTCAACATTGACTATATCCTTATGTTGGTAGCGAAATATCATGAATCTAATTGCTCCGACAAAGACGTTCTTGGCGCCATTGATAAAGCAGTCAACTCCAGTATTGAACTGCGTAGCAAGAAGGAGCTTATCGAGGGATTTATTGCCAGGGTTAATGTCTCCACCAAGGTAGATGATGACTGGCAGAAGTTTGTGTTGGAGCAAAAAGATGTGGATTTAGCGGTGCTAATTGAGGCAGAAAAGTTGAAGCCGAAGGAAACACGGAAGTTCGTAGAGAATGCTTTTCGTGATAGCAATCTAAAAACCACAGGTACGGATATTGATAGGATTTTACCACCTGTTTCACGCTTTAGCGGTGGTGGAAGTAGCAGAGCAGCCAAAAAACAAAGCGTGATTGGTAAGCTGACAACTTTCTTTGAGAAGTATCTGGGATTAGTATAAGGAGACGTACAAATGAAGCTAAATGGAGTACTTTCAAAAGTTATGGATAACTATTTATGCCTGCGTGGTTATGCAGGCATAAAGGCATTAGCTAAAATATCGGAAGTTAACCCTGATATAGAGGGATTTATTGGACGATCATAAAAACGAAATGAAAGATTTTTTAGAAAAGGGTGAATATACTTTTTTTCCAGAGGTTGTTTTGTCTATGAATGTTGGTTTAGCAGAGGAGGAAGAGGCATTTCAGGAATTCGTTGCCGCTGCTGATTCTGCGGATCGTGGTTTTTCTTTTTCAAAAGTGGGAAAGGTTAAAGTTAACTTTATAGCTGACAATAATAAACTAATTGATGATCGTAAGCAGCTTAAAGTGGCGCAGTTAACCTTTGATGAGAGCAATGTAAGATTAAGCCGAATTGATGGAAATCATCGTTTAAGTGCCGCTGCATACTTGAAAAAAGATATTATAATTCCCTTTTGCCTTATAATATTCTCGGATGAACGGAGTGCAAAAAATAATTCAAGAGCAATCTTCCATAATATTAACTCGAAGCAGATTGCACTTGAATTGGAGCAAAATATAAAGATAATTATAGAGAGTAACGATGTTTTTACTGATGATATTCTGGAAGAAAGTCAGCCTTTTGGCCAGCGTTATAAGTTTACTCGAGAGTTGTTATGTGGGAAAGGAAAAATAGACTTTGCGTATTTTCCCTATATAGAAAAACTTGTTCATGATAAGAAGTATTCGTTTTTTACGGATTTATTTAAAAACTTACTAAAGGAAGGTCTAGTCAATGAGCTTACAGCGGTGACTGACATAAAAAGAGAGCTTGTAAATGTAGAAGCTGCATTAAAAGAATCTAATATCGTTGCATCTTCTCAAAACAGTGCAATTGTTGGAGCCTTAGCATACTATAAACTTACTAGCTCTGATAAATTTATCCGATTTATCAAGTGGATTGCACAAAACCATATTGCCGATGCTAAAAATGTTAATATAGATGACATCATAAAAATTTTTGACAAGGTTTATGAGAATATCCCCCGAAAAGTGTTTTTGGCACGATGGTATCCCTCATCAACAGATGTCAATTACGAGAAAGCAAAACAACGACGTGAAGCAATTGGAAAAGTTGTTGAAAATTTCAATCTTAAGTTAATTGATCTGGGTACACAGGACGGAGCTACTTATGATATTCGTTCTGCGATGTACAAGGAAATCAAAGCATCTGATATATTTATTGCGGATTTAACAGGATGTCGCCATAATGTTATGGTTGAGGTAGGCTATGCCCTCAATTCGAATAAATTAAATTTTGATCAGTTAAATCCAGAGAAAGGGCGTATGTTATTCTATTGTGCTCCTACATCTGATCATCCAAATCCACCTTTTGATTTAAATGGGTTTCGGTACGAACAAATAAATGATTCAGCAGAAATTGAGTCGAAAGTTAAACCTTTACTTGAAAGTATTTTAAGTGAGATGAATTAATAATATCCAATCTGTCAATTTAGCTCATAAAATATGGCGGTGTAGATATCAATTACATCAACGATCTGCATATTGAGAAGGTGGTGGTATTGGAGCGGAAGGCTTAGTGAATCAAAGGGTATCGGGGATTTTGGCGCGGTATGTGGAAAAGATGACAAAAGATTTGCCAGATGATTAGAGAGCAGTCTAACTTCTATTGAGGAAATAGAAAAGGAAATTGAGTGAAAAGTGTAACACGTGTTGCACATATTGAGTATAGTAATTTGAAAGTGATATAATAAAAATGTCAAGAGAAATACCCCTGCGGATTGAAAAAATAGATTTATTTATATTGAATGAGGATAGTTGCCTGATTTATTATTGAGATTATAATAATGTCAGGCATCCTCATTATCGTTTTATAGTAATTAGGTTCCTAACATATTGGCTTGATGTAGAGTATTTGTTTTAATCGATATAAAACAATAATAAAGGTAATAAATAGAACATATAAGGCAAAGGGGGATAAATAGGGTGGAACCACACATTGACCAGTATTTATTATCAACGTGTTTATTTATTATATATGATTTAAATACTTCGTATCAAAATTATAGTAAGGCAGATTTAAAAGAAATAGCTGATACGAAATTTAATGAGATGGATATAATCGTTAAGATTGGATATCCATTTAAGCAAATGGTGCATTACACTGTTGGAGAAGGATGTAAAGGTGTTTCAAAAAAAGTTATCCAAGGTATATCGAAGATGGTTTGATTATTATTGAGAACTGTTCAAATTGCTGGAAGAGGAGATAAAATACATGCAAAACCTATGCTATCAATTAAAAGTCATACCAGCGTTTAATTCCAATATCTACCGGCTTTTGGAGCTTGATGGAAGCTGCACCTTTGCGGCTTTGAGCGACTTAATATTGGACGCTTTTGAATTCGATCACGACCATTTATATATGTTCAGTTTGGGCAGAAAACCCTATGACCCCAACGGGATTTATTCTCCTGGAGGGAGAGCGGAAAAACGTGCGGACCGGGTTCGCTTGCAGGATGTCGCTCCGGTTAAAAGAAATAAATACCTTTATCTATATGATTTTGGCGATGAATGGATATTTTATATCACGGTCATGAAAATCTGGGAGGCAGATCAGAAAATATCTGCCAAAGTAGTACAGAGCCAGGGAACATTATGCCAATATCCAAATTGTGAAGATGATTGGGATGAAGATGGGAATGTTTGGGATGATGAAGACGATTGGGATGCCAAAGACAACTGTAATGAATACGGTTGTGAATTCACGGACGATTTGATCATTACTCTGGTAGACGAACAAGATGCAGTAGTCAAAGATAAATTGATACCACTTCCGGCGCAGCTTCAGAGCATGTGGCGCCGCCTGGTCAACAAAGATGTTGTCGCAGCCGGAGACAGGGAAATGGAACTGTTTAACCGGTTGGAGAGGGCTGGTTTGGTTGAGGTCGATGAGAGTGAAACACATCTGTTTTTGAGAGTAAAGCATGGAAAGGAACATTACAAGAGCTATAATATTTGGGATAAGCTTCAGGAGCGATATGATCTTGAACATATACTGTTATCATTAGCCGGAATATATGGAGTGGTGGAGCAGGATATTCTTTATGAACTGCTCTGCGAAAATGTTATTTATTCGGTATATTCAAAGGAATTGTTTGAAGATACGGCAGAAAAACTTAAGTCCTGGGAGTTCTGGAATTGTAAGACAACGGCGGATGGAACATCATACATCAGCTTTTTTTGCAGTGAAATTACGGAAGAAATCCTGAAAATGAGGGAAAAATACCCGGTAAAATACTATTGTCCTTTGAGCAGGGAATCGCAGGATATGCTGACGGCGGGCGGTTGGCATGCCGCCTGCCCTGTTTATGGAGAAACATTTCGTTACCTGCTCTTTGAGCGGGGATGGAGACCGGAGGCGGCGGAAGATTTTTTGGAACAGCTGGTAAAATGTGTTGCTATGGGATATAAGGAAGAAGAATATTTTGCATGGATCAGTGAGGCTCTGGCTGAACACCAGCTCTCGTTGACGAAGGCTATACGGAAGGTGTTTCGGAAATTCCGTAACGAATTACCATCAGCTGCGCTGAAGGGATATATCTGGGGTGAATATGAGAAAGACAGAAAGGACGGGTATCATCAGCTGTCGTTGTTTGAGGAAGAACAGCCGTTTCAATAATCTTTCCGGCAGAAAGCTGCAAATATGTAATTATTAAGAGGGGGAAGGCACTGATTCCATGAATGTTGAGGCATATAATCTGGATTCGCTTCGAGCGCTGATTAGGAGTATTCAAGATGAAAACCTTCGGTTGAAGGCCTTGCTGGATCAGGCGAATGTTGCATATGAGACGGCGGATATCTTTGATAAGAAGCTGGATTGCATAGAGGCGTATGACCCTGACCAGGGCGGGCGTATTCTGGATACATTTATTACAAAGGAATTGGCAAATCAGTTTTTTTCCATGTTTTGGGGAAGAACGGACGTATATGCCAGAAGAGGAGCCAAGGGAGGATATTTTCCTCAGTGTAATAACCGGTGGGATGCCAGTATATGTCCCAAACAGCGTGGAGAGAAAATATATTGTGAGGACTGCGGGCATACAGAGTGGACAAATCTTACGCCTAAAAAAATCATAAGCCACCTTGTCGGGTATAGGGAAGACGGTACGGATGTATTGGGGGTATATCCATTATTTCCGGACGGAACGTGCAGATTTATTGTGTTTGATTTTGATTATCATGAAAAGGGCGCGGAGATCACCGATTTTGCCAATGTTACAGAGGAGTGGCATGATGAAGTCGATGCTTTGCGGTTGATTTGTGAGAGCAACGGTATTGCACCCTTGGTAGAGCGGTCACGGTCTGGCAGAGGCGCCCATGTATGGATTCTTTTTAAAAAACCAGTATCGGCTGCGTTGGCAAGAAGTTTTGGATTTTTGTTATTGGATAAAGGCTCAGCATCCATTAATTTGAAGTCATTTCATTATTATGACCGCATGTATCCTTCTCAGGATACGGCAAGTAGTATAGGTAATCTGATAGCGCTCCCTTTACAGGGCAGTGCGCTTAAAAATGGCAACAGCGCATTTGTTGATAAGAATTGGAACGCATATCCGGACCAGTGGGATTTTCTTATGAATCATGCAGAAAAGCTCTCAACAGAAAAAATTGCACAACTTATGGCAAAATGGCAGGAAGAGATTGCTGAGCTTTGCGGCATTTCTCATGACGTACTGTCCCGGAACAGGCCGAAACCGTGGAAGAAAAAGCTGTTCTTTTCTAAATCGGATGTTATTGGAAAAATGCACATTGTTCTGGGAGATGGTATTTATATTGACGCGCTTAATCTTATTCCCTGCTTACAAAATCAAATCAGAAGTATGGCAGCCTTTGATAATCCTGTATTTTATAAAAACAGCAGGCTGGGGTATTCCAATTATTATAACTTCAGCACAGTTTATATGGGGAGGGATAGTGATGGATACATTTGTATTCCAAGGGGGCTTCAAGACAACCTGATTGCAGCCTGCAAGGAGGCGGAAATCGACTATGAAATTGCGGACCACAGAGAAAAAGGAAGGCCCATACGAGTTTCCTTTAAGGGGGACCTTAGAATACAGCAGGATCTGGCAGCACAAAGATTACTTGTCTATGAACACGGGGTTCTGAGTGCGGCTACTGCTTTTGGAAAAACCGCAGTATGCAGTTATCTGATTTCGGAAAAAAAGTAAATACATTGATACTGCTTCAAAGTAAAGATTTGTTGGAACAATGGGTAGGGGAGTTGAACAAATTTTTAAATATTGATGAGGAGCCGCCGGTTTATAAAACAAAAGGCGGCAGAGTAAAACGCAGGGAGAGCGCGATTGGAATTCTGCACGAAGGAAAAAATACGCTGACCGGTATCATCGGCGTGGCGATGGTGGGAGCTGTATACAGAAAAGGGGAGTTTAATGAGTTATTTAACTCCTATGGAATGGTATTGATGGATGAGTGTCATCATTGTGCTTCCGCTACCTCGGTGGAATTGATGCAAAAGGTCAATGCCAGGTATGTTTATGGTGTTTCAGCAACACCCAAAAGAGGAGATAATCTGGAGAAACTTATTTATATGCTGATCGGGCCGATTCGCCATAGTTATACTGCCAAAGAACGGGCCATGGCGCAGGGAATCGGCCACTATGTATATCCAAGGTATACAAGAGTGGTTGATACCCGTGAAAATAAGAATGATATTAATGGAGCGTATTCTTTAATCAGTTCCAGCGCTGTCAGAAATGATATGATTCTTGATGATACCAGATTCTGTGTGCAGGAAGGGAGAACGCCGGTTATTTTGACGAGGTACAAGGAGCAGGCAAAATATCTCTGGGATCATCTGCAAACGGATGCGGATCATGTATTCATTCTCTATGGAGATAACAGTGATAAGCAGAATTCTGGCATCAGACAGAAGTTAAGAGAGGTTCCCAAAGATCAGAGCCTTATTTTGGTAGCTACCGGCCAGAAAATAGGAGAGGGCTTTGATTGTCCCAGATTAGATACACTGATGCTTGCGGCGCCGGTATCTTTTTCGGGCAGGCTTGAGCAGTATTTAGGAAGATTAAATCGTGATTATGAAGGAAAAACGAAGGTCATTGTATATGATTACATTGATGCCCATATCAGTGTTTTTGACAATATGTATGCCAAAAGGCTGAAGACATATAAGCATATCGGATTTCATCTCAGCTCAAATGGAAGTCTTTCTAAACAGACCGCAAATGCTATTTATGACAGCGGAAATTATACGGATGTTTTTGAACGGGATATTGTGGAGGCAGAAAAGACGATTTTTGTTTCATGCCCCGAACTTACCTGGGATAAAGTAAAACGCTTCCTTTTTCTTGTGAAGACGAGGCAGGAAGCGGGATGTAAAGTGACGGTTATTACAAAAAATCCTCAAAACGCTTTGTATGGCAGTTCGGAGTTTATCAGGGAACTTGTGAAGGAAATGCAGCAGGGCGATATTTTTGTGATTTTAAAGGATGAGGTTTCAGAGCATTTTGCAGTCCTGGATGACGAACTTGTGTGGCATGGCGGTATGAACCTTTTGGGTAAGGAAGATGCATGGGATAATCTGATGAGAATTAAGTCTGCGCAAGTGGCGGCAGAACTTTTGGAGATTGCATTAAAGAAAGAGGCATAGGGATAAAGTTAATGTGTGTGAATAGATGTTTTGTCGGGGAAAGCGGGCCGCGTGCATAATCCTCTTTTCAGGGAGGGCAATAGTGGCAGGTAAACTCAAAGATTTAAGCCGTTATTTCGGGACACAAAACAGCTTCGTGAGGAGAACGGTGGTATCTGATGAACAAAGCAGCCAAATTGCCCTATTTTCTGATAATTACAGGCGGATATAAGTGGTAAAAATGTAGATGTATGGTAAAATAGGAATGACATACCATAAGATTTGAAAAGGGTAAATATATGAAAAACATACAAAAAAACACAATCCCCAAACACAGAAAACTCCATCTGATATTCAGATTCCTCCAGGGATCCAAACTCTATTTTGCCGCGGCCGTAGCCGCATCCCTGGTATCAACCATATTAAATGCCCTGACACCGCAGATTTTTCGCTTCAGCATTGATGAGGTGCTCAGTGGAAGCAGCGGAACCATGGGAAGCAGCGGAACCAGCGGAAGTTACCTGTCCAGCCACCTCTGGGTTCTGGCGCTGATGATTGTGG
>OKPF01000480.1_pt1 | contig 14715 bp, 9 predicted proteins | sample 1612151 | NCBI WGS metagenome assembly OKPF01 (sample SAMN04436779, study PRJEB24849) | human gut metagenome | biome: human gut; feature: NICU; material: stool | host: Homo sapiens | place: USA: Saint Louis, MO | collected 2011-05-07 | reverse complement strand
CCTTTTCCACCCAAAGTGTTGGAGTGCCAAAGCTTTGGATTGGCTGGTGGAATCGGAGAAGCAAACTGTAGCTGCCAGTGTTTTCAGTCACAGGTGCATCGTAATAAATAAAAGGCTTTTTAGGATCAATGACGACAAGTTTACACGGTGGTGACCAGCTGATCCTCGGGATTCTGGAACACCATACCGATGCCGCGGCGGGCAGCACGATAGGCATCGGCATTCGGGCCGGCTGCGTACACGCGTTGCCCCAGTAACGTCACTTCACCACCGTCCGGCGCGGTCAATCCCGCAATCAGACGGGCTAACGTGGATTTGCCCGACCCGTTCGGACCGACCAAGCATAGGCGCTCGCCGGCATGGACCGTGAGTGAAACGCCATCCAAAGCCCATGAGGTGCCGCGGTCATAGCTGAAACGAATGTCCTTGAGCACGGCGGCGGGGGAGGCAGGCTCGGCGGAAGCGTGAGGTTCGGCAGAATCGTGGAACTCGTCGGCGTCGAAGGAATGGGGTGCAACGGTCATGAAACAGCAATCCGTAACTGATAGGCGAAAACGCAGAATCCCGGCCCGTGCCGGGATTCTGCGTTCTGGTTCTTTGAGTGGTCTTTGAGTGGTCGTTAGTCGTGGCGGGCATCGGCCCGTCTCAGGCCAGTCACTGCTGCTTGGACAGCAGGTTGGAGATCGGCTTGTAGATCAGGAAGGTGATCACGGCGTGAATCGCCATCTTAGCCACGTTGAACGGCAGCAGAATCGGCAGAATCATCGCGGCCACAGCTTGGTAGGTCATGTGCGCGTAAATCGGCGTGACAATCAGGTTGCTCACCAGCGCCACCACGATGGCCAGCACCGCACCCACCAGAATGCCGATGGCGGCACCCTTGCGCGTACGGATCTTACGGTAGATGAACGCGGCCGGCACAGACAGGAACAGCGCCACCAGCACAGCCATCAGCGAACCCCACGGATTGGCGAACATGTGCGGCACAAAGCCGAGCACAGACACGATTGCGGCGGCGGCCGGGCCATACGCAAAGCCGGCAATCAGGCAGACGATGCCGGACGGGTCGTACTTCAGCCAAGTGACCGGCGTAATCGGGAATTCAATGAAGCTGGTGACCATCGCCAGCGCCACGAACAGTGCATACATGGCGATACGGCGCGTGGACCAGCGGCCAGAATCGGCCACACCAGTGGTGTGTGAGCCAAGTTTGGCGCTGGTGCTGGCGGTGGACGTGCTGGCCGAACCCTCGGCCTCGGGTGCCACAGAACGAACAACTTGCATGCGAATACGCGAAGATACACTCATAATGAGCCCTCGTTTCTTCCATCCGGACTATACCGTTGGCTCCGGAATCTCACCGGATCAGCCGCTTGCGCGGGTCGCGGGCTTCCTGCCATCCCCGTTATGAAACCCGGGGTGCAGGTTACCGCCAGTAAGGAATTGCACCTTCCCTGAAACTGACAGGCTTATTCATACGCCATGCGCCGGACGTATGCAACCCGCGTTTCACTGTGCAGAAATTCGTCTTGTGCCGGTCAAGTGCAACAATGGGAGCCATGGCTGAAGTGAAGAAACCCAACAACACCATCGACAAGCTTGCCCTGATCGTCACCACCTACAAACGTCAGCAGTTGCTTGAGACACTGTTCGATTCGATTCTGGCGCTTGAACAGGCACCGTGGCGCATTGTCATCGTGGACAATGAGCAGTCCGATCAGACGGCGGACATGGTCGCTGCGTTTGCCGGCAAGGTGACCGGCCAATGGGGCACCACCGTGGCCGACCAGTCCGGTAACGAAGAACGTGTGGTCTATGCGCCGCAGACCGAGAACCTGGGTGGTGCGGGCGGTTTCTCCGCCGGCGTGGCCAAAGCCTACGAGCTGGGTGCCGCATGGTTCTGGGTGATGGATGACGATGTGGCCGTGCTGCCGGACGCCATTGCCAAGCTGTCCAAGTGGACCGACAAGCACGAGGTGATTCAGGGCTCCCGATTCGACTACGATGGCGGCCCGTTCTACTGGCAGTACGACTTCATTGTGCCGCTGGGCATCCCGAACCCGATTGCGCCCGCCGCATTCGGCCCGGCCGGATACCGAGTGATGGACACGCTGTGCTTCGAAGGCGGCCTGTTCAACCGCCGTGTGGTTACGGAAATCGGTCTGCCGGACCCGCGCTTCTTCATCTACTGGGATGACACGATGTATGGCTACCGCGCCAGCAAGGTCACCAACCCGATTGTGGTGCCCGACGTGATCCTGCGCCGTACGCGCGAAATCGGCAATTGGGATATCGCCGGCGTGCGCCAGCTCAACTCCACATCCGACATGAACCGGTATCACATCATGCGCAACCGCGGATACATGGCCCGGTACTTCATGACCTATGGTGACTTCCGTCCGCTGGTGTTTGGACTGGGTACCGTGCTCACCGCGGCCAAGGAAGTCATTCGCCTGGTGATGGTGGATCGCGAGCACCTCAAGACCGGTTTGGTACAGATTGCCAAGGGCTGGTGGGACTCGCGCAAGCTGATGCACGACCCCACCTGGAAGCTCATGCCGTCGCTGAAGTAGCCGTAGTAGTGGCTCCCCTCTATGAGGGGGGGTCACTACAGGTTACTTATGGATGAACAGGCCACCGTCGCCCCAAGCCCACTGGCCTTGGCCGGCACCGATCTGGAAGTGCAGCTTGGCGATGCCCATGTCATTGAACGCGTGATGCTCATCTTCCGCACTCTGATCGATATGCGCGGCGGCGGTATCGTCGGCCGGATTATACGAGAAGGTGATTGGCTGACGGTTCATCGCGCTCGGCGCCTTCATCGCAGCCTCGACGCCGGACTTGAACCAATCCGGAGCGGCCTCGCGCCCCTCATCGCTCATTGTGGCGGTGAACTGCTCATAGGTCTTGGTGGCGCGGTGCGTGCGTTGCGCTTCGCATAGCTCCTCATAGGATTTCGCCTGATAATCCAGATGATTCTTCGGATGCCCGATCACCACACCGAGATACAGCTCCTGGCCAGAGGTGACGCGGCAATGCTTGGCCGCCTCCGCCTTGTCCCATGAGCCGGCGACCCATAAGGTGCCGAGGCCGCGCAACGTGGCCGTGAGCACCATGCGTTCGGCATAGAAGCCGGCACGCTCTTTGGCTTCCTCATCGTTCGCGGGGCCGACGATGGCCAGATAATTCGCCGCATTGGTCAGATGACCTGAAGCATTGGCTTCGGCGAACACCTTGGGCTGGTCGCGCACCAGCTGAATGTTGAGATCGCCGAGTAAGTTGATCGGCTGAAGCGCCATCTCGAGCTGGCGGGCCGTATCGTCGTCGATCGGCTCATCATCGTAGGCGCGTACGGCGGTGCGGATGTTAATTGCATCAATAAGTTGGGTATGTTCTGCCATACCTCCCATTATCGTGCGCGACACAGAGTCAGGCCACCATAGACGCCGATTTTTCCTAGTATGCGAAATCGCATGCATTGCCCATTGTCAGGCTTGAAAAACGATACGAATAGGGTACGTAGTGACCGGCGACGATGCACACGTTTGCACAATTGGTGTGTAATGGTTTCGTGTTGAGCGTAATTCGCGTTAAACTGGGCGCAACCTTACGAACTGATGAAAACGTATGGAAAGGAAGGTCAACGATGATTGAAACTGCACAGGCTTTCGGTGTTGACATTGGCGGTTCCGGCATCAAGGCCGCACCTGTCGATCTGACCAAGGGCGATTTCGCCGAGCCACGATTGAAGATTCTCACTCCCGAGGTCTCCACTCCTCAGGCCGTGGCCAAAATCGTCAAGCAGCAGCTCGACCACTTCGAAGTGCCTGAATCCGCACCCGTTGGCATCGCTTTCCCCGCGCCGATCAAGCCCGGCCAGAAGCTCGACTTCATGGCCAACCTTGACCAGTCTTGGATTGGCGTGGACGTTACTGAAGTGTTCTCCGAAGCCTGCGGCCGCCCGGTCGTCGTGGTAAACGACGCCGACGCCGCCGGCCTGGCCGAAGTCCAGTTCGGTGCCGCCAAGGGCCAGGATGGTCTGGTCATCGCCACCACACTGGGCACCGGCATCGGCACCGCCTTGATTTACAACGGCGTGCTTATCCCGAACACCGAACTCGGACACATCATCCTGAGCGCCAAGCATCTGGACGCCGAGAAGTATGCCTCCTCCGCGATTCGCGAGAATGAGGAACTGGGCTACAAGAAGTGGGCCAAGCGTCTGACCAAGTACTACGGCCTTATGGAGAAGTACTTCAACCCGGACCTGTTCACCGTCGGCGGCGGCGTGAGCCGTCAGAGCGAAAAGTTCCTGCCGTACGTGGATATCAAGACCCCGATCGTGCCCGCCAAGCTGCGTAACCAGGCCGGCATCGTCGGTGCCGCCTACTATGCCAGCACCAAGCAGCAGTGAGCCAGTGAGCGTGGGTGTGCAGCGCTGACCCGCGAATATGCTTCAGGCCGTCCGACTAGTCGGGCGGCCTTTTGCATTGCATAGGAAAGGTATGCGACGCGTTCCCGGGAATGTTGCGCAAAGTGGGCGTGTGTATGGAGGTCTGTGGCGACGCGTTCCCGGGAATGTGTCGCGTTTGAGGGTGTGATTCGGGTCCAGAGCGACGCATTTCCGGGAATGTTGCGCGTTTGAGAGCGGGGCAGGGGGCACCACGCTCTATCGTGGGAGGGTATGAGCGTGCATTTCTCTTCTCGTGTGGATATTTCTGCGCCGAATCCCATTGCGGCGGCCGAGGCGGCAGCCAAGGCAAACGGCATCGCACTCAGCAAACTCAACGATTCCAATCCGACCCGCCACGGGCTGGCACCTGAATTGGTGCCGAGCGTGTATACGGCCGACCCGCGTGGACCGCGTGCGGCGCGAGAAGCATTGGCCGCATTCCTCAATACGGCAAAGGCGGTAGACGCAAGCAGCCCTCAGTCGACTTCGCCCGCCGCCAGCGAGGGCGGGAACGAGCGCCATGCCGCTTTCAACAATGCGAATACCGCCATCGAGGGCGTTGACCCGGACGCCCTGTACTTGCTGAGCTCCACGTCCGAGGCGTATTCGTGGCTGATTAAGTTACTTTGCGATGCCGGCGACGCGGTGCTGGCACCCAAACCCGGCTATCCGCTGATTGAGTCGATTGCACGGCTTGAATGCGTTGACACGGTCGAATACCAGTTGCAATTCGACGGCTCCTGGTTCATCGACATCGCCGAACTCGAGCGGCTGCTCAGCGAGCCCGGTGGCGAACGCATCAGAGCATTGGTGCTCATCAACCCGAACAATCCGACCGGTTCGTACGTAAAACCAACCGAGCGTGCACGTATCGTGACATTGTGCCGTGAGCATGGCATCGCCCTTATCGCCGATGAAGTGTTCTTCGATTACTCTCTCGAACCTTTCCCCGGCAACGCACGGCTCGCGGGGGAGCGCGGCGTGCTCACCTTCGCCCTAGACGGATTCTCCAAAATGCTGGCCGCGCCGCACGCCAAAGTCGGGTGGATTCAGGTGTCCGGACCTGCCGAGGACGTTGCCGAGGCACAGCGTCGACTGGACGTCATCGCCGATGATTATCTGCCGATGAGTGACATCATCGCCGAACGGATTCCCGCATTATTGAACGCCGCGCCCGCACAGACCAGACGGGTGGGGGAGCGCGTGCGCAATAACCTGGCCAAGTTGCACGAGTTGCTTGACGCCGATCCCAACGGGCTGGTCAGCGTGCTACGGGCCGAAGGCGGCTGGAACGTGCTGCTACGAGTGCCTTCAGTCATCGATGAGAACGAGCTGGTGCTGCGGTTGATTGACGAGCACAAACTGACCGGACAGCCCGGCTACTTCTTCGACATGACTTCCAATGGATACCTGGCCGTTTCCCTGCTACCCGAACCGGACGAATTCGAGCGTGGCATCCGCGCCGTGCTCAATACCGTCGCCGCTTTGCTGCGATAGGCCGGTGTTTGCCGGCACCACGCCTGTACTCCACGTACAATAGCGGCATGGGATTCTTGTTTAGACCGAAAGAACTGCCACGCCCGGCGTCGCTGACGTTCACTTTGGATCAGGCCGGGCATACGTATGATGATGGGCACGTGGGACTTGCTCCCACGGACATCACCATCAGCGAGCTGCGGGTGGCTGTGATCGGACTGAACGGCGCAGGCAAATCCACATTGCTGGGTCTGCTGGACGGTTCGTTGAAGGCCAACGCCGGCACGGTGACCATTGCGGGCGGTGAGGAACGTCTTGACCCGGCTGTGAAGAAGGACGCGAAGCGCATCGATAATCTGGTCGGCAAAGTTCGCCGCGAGGAGATTCCGAACAGCTTTTACCAAGCGGCGAATATTTCCGAGGCTGTTTCCGAAGCGCTGAAAAAGCACAAGGTGCCCGAGTCAGAACGTCATGCGCGCATCGGCAATCTGTTCGCGCATTTTGATTTGGCGCAGGTCTCCAAGGCCAAGGCCAGCGAACTGGACTCCGAGAAACGGCACCTGCTGGCTATTGCGGCCGCGCTGAGCTTTGAGCCGAGTGCGATTGTGGCGGATGAGCCGAGCAAGGGATTGGATGAGATTGGCGCCGCGCATGTGGCCAAGGCGTTGTTCAGCTACAACAAGCAGGTGATTTTCGCCACGCATGACACGGATATGATCCGCCGGCCCGAATACGCCATCGACCGCGTACTGGTGCTGGACGAGCACGCGGTCGCGTTTGACGGAGCGCCGGCTGAGGCTGTGGCGTTTTATGAGGATCTGATTCGCCGCAAGTATGAGGCTGCGAAGCGGTAGCAGATAAGAATCGGCCGTTGGAGGATTGGCATCGGCCGTGAGGTCGATGCCAATCCTCACGCGAAGTAGAAGCCGCGGAAGCCGTACTGGTAGACGCGGTAGATGTATCCCGAACTGAGCACCATCTTGTACTGTGCCTTGAGGTTGCCGTCGTCATCGTAGACGCCGAACAGGCCCTGCATGCCGATGTCCACCAGGTTCAGGTCATCGGACAGTTCCTGTGCGGAGGAGACATACGGCGAATACGGCACATCGAAGTCCTGCACTTCGGTGTAGGTTCCGGCGTTCTCGTCGACCAGGTACTTGCGGAACTGGGAGTTCGAGTTCTCATCCTTGGAGCTCTGCGCGGTCGAAATGCCATCGATCATGGTCCAATCGAAATCAGGACGGGTCATGGCATAACCGAAGTCGTTATCGAACATGTAGATGTAGTACTGGCCGTCCTCCAGCGAGGAATCGTACTGCACAGTGATTGAGTGCTGGCCGCCGGTGTCGCCGGAATCGCCCACCTTGGTCAGGAAGGAGGGCTGCGCATCCATGCCATTCCATACGCTCGGCTCGCCGATCATGTAGTCGAGCGACGGCGTGCCTTCGATGTCATTGATCTTGATCATCGTGGAGGTCTCACGTGCGGACAGCAACGCGGAGCCATCATCCATGAGCTGGATGGTGTTGAAGTGGATCCAGTCCCAACGGTTCGTGGCGGTCGGATCGGATTCGTCGATGCCGGAATGATCGGTGGATTGCTTGTAATCGGGGAACAGGTCGCCGAAATCCACCAGCAGGCTCACCTCGCCGGAGTCGGTGTCCACCTTGATGACCTGATCCTGCACGGCATGGTCCGAATATTTCAGATCGGTGGCCAGAGAGACGATATTGCCGTCGGAATCCAGCGCGTAATCATGGTGCAGGATGTACTGGTCGCCCAGATTGATGATCTTGACCAGCTTGCCTAGGCGGTTCATGCCGACGAAATGCTTGGTGGAGGCGGAGAACCACATGATGCCGTCATTGTCGAACAGCAGACGGTGCGAGCGGTAGTAGAGCACCGGGATTTCGCCGCGAATCACACCGTTCGCGTCATAGTAGTACATGAAATCCTGCTCGTTGGAATCATTGCCGAGAATCGCGTACAGGCCATTGCCGAGCGTGGTGACCGTGGATTCGTCGGGGGCGATGGCCTGTTCGAGCCGTACTTCCTCCTCGCCGAGCAGTTTCGGGCCGGTCTGCTCGATGGTGCGCGTGGTGGCGTTGCCGTCGGTGTCGGTGATGGTCAGGGTAATGGTGTTCTTGACCTTGGGGATCAGTCCCAACACCAGAAACTCGTGCTCGGTGGAGGCGATGTCATTGCTCGATACCGTGGTCGTCTGACTCGCCGTGCTGGTACCGCCGACATTGCCGGAACCGTCGGCGTCGCCGGCGGCGGCCTCACGGTATGCGGCGGCCGCCTCATCGCTGGTGATGGCGTTGGCCGTGTAATCCGGGTACCCCTCAGCGGAAACGGTGTAGCTGACGGTGGAGGCCTGATCGGTGGTGAAGTACACGTACATGGACGTGGTGTTGGTGCCGTACGGGTTCACCTTGGTGTAGATGCTGTCGACTGTGCGTTCTTTGGCGTCGCGCTCGTCGGCGATCTCGGTGTCCATCATCTGCTGGTATTCGTCGGTATAGACGTTCTCGATCTGGGCGTTGAGCCGCTCCACGCGGCGTTCCTTGATGGAGGCGCTGACGTCGTCCTGTGAGAACAGGCACAGACCAATGGCGATGGCTGCGGTGACGGCTGCTGCGGATATTTTGAAGACGCGACTACGGACGGCAGTGGACACGGGGAAACCCTCACGACAGTATGGGTAAACGATTAGTGAATTACGTCAGATACATTATGCCGCAGGTCTTGGAAAACACCGGCCGGAATGCTGGGAGAATACTGAAGCTTGGCGGGTCGCCGAGCGGTCCGGTCCTATAGCAGGGTGAACCAAGACTGAACCTGATGCCAGAGCGTCGGATTGTTGGCGATCATCGAATCGCTGCGCGACTGCACGAAGCAACTTAGTATGGCTATGCCCAGCGCCCACAATACGGCCAGCATCACGACCCAGCGCATCAGCCAACGCCACGGAGTGACGCGGGCGATGCCATCGCCTGAAGCGGCGTCGTTGGCCCCCGCCAATGAGCGGCTCGGTTCGCGCCCATTGACCAGCCACAGTAGCCCCGGTATGGACGCCAGCGAGATCAGCCAGCCGAAATCGGCGGAATACCGCCATCCCAAACCGCCGACGTGGCTGTCGAATACGACCAGCACCGCCGCCACGGCCAAGCAAGACATCAGCCATGGTCGCATGCCGTGCGTCTCCAATCTGCGCAGCAGGGGTAGCGCCAAAGCCATCAAGGTCAGTGGCGTGGCCGTGAAAATCGCGCCGACCATCACCTCGTAATAGCCCCATTGCGGCATCGGGGCGGGAGAGCCCGCCAGCCACGGGAAACGATCCATGAAGCGCAGCGGCAGGAACAGGTAATACCAGATGTTGGCGGGCATATCCGCGGACGGGGTGGTATGCCGGGTCATATCGGATATGGAGAACTGATACGCATTGCCGAAATTGAACGGGGAATCGAACCGAACCATGTTCCACGTCATCAGAGGCGTCACGACGAGAATGGCGGGGATGATTACCGCCAGCGGCGCGCGCAACGCCTGCAACGGCTTGATGCGGCGTGTGCGCAGACCGGTGCCCAGCGCGCGAATCTGCGGCCAGAACAGGGGGAACGCAAGCAATGCGGTCAAGGTGAACGTCGGTCGGCATCCGAAATTCGCCGCAATGCACAAGGCGCCCAAGGCCAGTCGTGGCAGGGAGAGAGGCTTGGCGTCGCCCGCCTGCCATCGGTCCGATGGTCTCAGCGGACGGCGGGACGTGTCCGCGCCGAGCCATAGCCATAGTCCCAGCGAAGTCAACGTCAGCGATGCGGCGAACGGTATCTGATAGAAGTTCGTGCGATACAGCAAATACCCCACTTGCGCGCTCACCAACGATGAGACCACTACTAACGACGCGGCCGCCACCGAAGTCTTCGGCATCACGCGATGGATGACGCGCAGCACCAGCAAGGAGAAGAAGATGATGAACAGCAGCACGAGAATATACTCGGCGGCGGATGTCGGCAGATTATGACCGGTCAGCAGACGATAGGGGACGAACAGCAGCACTGCGGGCAACACGCCAAAATAGGAATACCAGTGACCGTCATAATACGCGTAATCCCAGTAGAGCGGACTGGCTCCATTGGCGAGTAGCTGGGCACGTGTGGCTACGTCATAGGGGTGCTCGGTGGCGGCCAGTTGTTCGGGAACCGGCAAGTCGAGCCAGGGCCGGCCGGCGACCAGCGCATCGGCCACATGCCCATACTGGTCGAAATCATAGGTGTAATCGCCGGAAACGTGGAAGACGAGCGGAGACGCGTACCACAGTTCGTGGATGATGGATGCGCCGATAAGCAGGGTAGGAATCGCCATAAGCCCCACGAAAGCAAGTCGTTGCCGAGTGCTGGACGGGTCAAGCGTGATACGCCACAGGTGCGATCCCGGCCTCCAGACGGCAATCATCAGCAACACCAAGGCCATGGCGAGCACGCGCATCCAATTGATGACGAACGGTACGTGCACGTTGGCGCGGGAGTCGGTGACCGGTACGATCGCGCCGCGCTCTTCCTGAATCCAAATACGCACGATGCCGGCACCCGGTGCCTTGACATAATGGCTGCGAATAGCGTCGGGATTCATCGACTGGGCCTGGCCGGTGATGCCATCGACATCCGCGCGCACATGAATGGTCGCCAGCGGTTTGAAGACTTCCTTATCGTCGTTCGCTTCGGATTCGGCCTCGGCCTGCTCACGGGCCTTATCGATGACCTTGCTGCTCGCGGTATCGATGCGTAGGTAATCCGACGTGCCGTCCGCGGTCAGTTCAAGATAGGCCTTGGTCGGATCGGTGACGGTCAACATGCCATCATTCCGGCGCGTGAGACCCGAACCCAGCGTGTTATGCACGGCGTTCGTATCCGTGCTCGCTCCGAGCGTACGCCAGAACGGCAGGTTGAACACGATGCACTCCATGGCGGCGATGGCGGCGATGGCGGCCAGCAAGGCGATCAGCAGGCGCACCAAACGCAGCCGGTGCCGGGTATCCGGACGGCTGGGCAGGCGCCGTTCATGATTCGACGGCATCGGACGGTCTGCGCGAGTGTGGTCTATGGAATGCACTCATTTATTCTATAGGCTTTATTCGGGCTTGATGTCGGGCAAACAAGAGACAATGTGAATCATGCCAAAACGTACATCGGACCATGGGAAGCACAACCGCACGCCACTGCTGGGCGGGCTGAAGGATTCGATGAACGCGCTCGCGGCCGATCTGGGACTGTCCAAGCCGAAGAAGCACGATACGAATCCGTTCGGCGATGCCTTGCGGGAGACCAGTGAGCGTAAAGGCGGCATTATCGACGAACTGACTCGCCATGCAGTGGCGCTGAGTCCTGTAATCAAGCGACGCACCTTCCCCGAATTGGAGAACGTGCCGGAAGGGCTGGTGCTTGGATGGGCGCAGCTGCCCTCCACCAGAGGCCGCGGCTTCTCGCTTGGCATTTTCCCCGACCGCGATCATTTTGCGCAGGTGGCGTTCGCCGATACGCATGGCCGCGTATTCGTGGGCACCGACCCCGACATGGACGTGCAGGATATGCAGGCGCGATTTATGTTCGGCAAGGAAAAAGAAGTGACATTGCCGGACGGTGAGCGGCTGGGCGAAAGCGACGAGCCTCGTTCACGTTCCGGTTTCTCCCGTGCAGGCCGTGGCCTGGGAAGTGCGCTGCATCATGGGCGTGGTTTGGGGCGTGGCCTTGGTCATGGTGCTGACGGTGTGAAGGCCATTACCGGTGGCGTGGTGGGGCGTGACGACACCGGACGCATGACGTGGCTCGCCTCATGGCTCAAGGCCGGCAACCGGTACACGCTTGAGCAGATGCGTGCCAATCTGCCGCCTGCGATGCGTCATGATTTGGAATACCGCGATGCCATTACCATCGCGTTCTTCGCCACGTATATGTTGCCGCAGATCAATGGTCTGCTCATCGGATTCGGTTCCGGCAATATCTTCCGCCGTCTCAACCGTGAGGCGCCAATCGGTGCGATTCGCCGTTCGGTGCGTGACACTTTGGCGGCACGTGCCCACGGCATGCGGGCCTCCGGTCTGGAGGATCATTTCGCCGATCTGATGCGCGAAGCCGGCGCTCTCGACACCACGCCGGGACTGGAAGCGGTGCATGGCGCCGAACCATTGCACCTGTACACCTCGACGTATTCGAGCGGCTATTTCTTTACGTGGGATAAGTCCTTGGCATTCGGGCAGGCGCTGAAATCCTTGAAGATCGAAGGCAACCTCAACCGATTCGCTGCGGTGAGCGCTTGGTTGGAGCGCAACGCTTCCTTGGGACGCAACCCTACGGAAGATACGGTGACCCGTGCCGAGGCCGCGCAAATCGACATGAAACTCATCGAAAACCCTGCGATTATGGCGCTTGACCCGTATGATGGCGAGCAGGAGCGTCGGGCCGTGCTGAGCCTGGTCGATATCGCCGCACGCACGGCTGGACAGATTCGCAGTGAATTCCCCGATCCTCGAGATGTGCTGACCCAGCAGAACGTGCCGGATTCGGGTGTGACGAATGCTGCGGGCGCTGAAAGTACTGAGAGTGCTGAGGGCGCTGTAGAACGGACCGATAAGAGCGACACCAACACTCAAGCCGCTCGTCCTTCGTATTCGCCGGCGAGGAGCGACGAATGGGTGTATCGTCAGACCCTCTCTTCACTGTTGCGCCGGTTACGGTTGCCGTATCGGTTTGACGTGGAGTTCCGGTCGCGCTTGGATTCGGGTGAAGTGGCCATTGGCTTCACCACCGCCGGCACCTCGATGATGCCCGATAGCCGGTATGACACCACTCGACGTACGTGGCGTGCGCTGAGTAGCGTCGAACGCGCGTCGATGAGCGCCGCCTACAACCTGCGTGTCGGCCTGATGATGGCAGCGCTGAGTTTCGGCACCAGCGAATCCGTGCGCCAGGTGTCGTTGCACATCGATTCCATTGGTCTTGAAGAGGCGATTGCCGAACAGGATTCCGCCATCGAGGCGATGATGAGCGAGGCCCTAAGCGCCTTCGAACATCTACGCAGTGGCGATTTGGGGCGTGTGGGTTCCAAAGCCGACCCCAAAGATGGTGATTTCCATGGCGACCCGACCCGCCCCATCACCCATGAGGAGACGTTCGGGCAGACGGCGTCCGGTGACGAACGCGGCACGGCCGGGGGAGCAGGCAACGGTACCGGACCGTCTGCGGATGCTACGGATCAGGCCGCGGCCGAATACGCTGACGCCGATGGCGCTGCGTCCATCGATTCGCAGTTCGAAGACCTGATGAAGGGCATCGATATCGACGAAATGGCGTTCGGCATGCCGGACGATACCGGCGCAGGCGACGACCTGGGCGGTATCGGCGGCGAGGGCGTCGGCACTGACGGTGCTGATGGGGCCGCCGGCATGGACGATGATCCGATGAGCGTGCTGCGCCGCAATCCCACCGTGCGCAATATGGTCACCGTCACCTTCACCCGTGATGCCTTCCTCAAGCGACTGGACACCGCTGGGCTTGACAATCCCGAGGAAACCTACCGCATGTTCGGTGCCGTGATGGACGTGGACGGCGAAGGTGGTCTGAAACCCATCAGCGCCGACTTCGACTTGGCGGACAGCCGGTTCTCTCCCACCGGATCCCAGGAGGAGCCCGAACTGGCCGACCGTCAATTCAGCCCGGCGACCGCTCACGTGCTGGGCGCACAGAATAGTGCCGGACTGGCTATCCAGCGAGTGGACCTGCTGCAGCATGGCGTCAACGAATTCCACGATATCGCCAGGAACACGTCGCTCGGCTCCGTGGAAAAGGCCCAGCGAGCCATGCAGGTCATCGAATCGATATGCGATCCCGAACTGACCGATTTGGCCTCTCAGGTCACCAGTGCGTTGATCGATGGCAAGGACACGCCGGACTTCACGTTCACGCTTGCCGACGATCTTGACAAGGAGCGTCTGCGCGCCCGAGACATGCTGTTCTCGGGCCAAGCCGATCAGGCCATCGAAGCGGCCGAAGCGGCCGTGGCCCATTTGGACCAGGTGTATGCGGCAGGCCATGGCGTACCTCGATACTTCAATTCCTATGCCGAGCGCGTGGTCTACAACCGGCTGTTCGCCACATTGGACGAGCGTACGGTGCTTATCCCGGACAATCTGTTCTACGCGCACATGGAGCTGGCTGACGTGTTGAGTCAGATCAAGGGTGCCGAGGCGGCGATCCCGCATCTCAACCGTATGGTGGCGTACGCGCCCGCCTACCCGCTCTTACATCTGAAGCTCGCCATTCAACTGGCCCGCAATGAGGATTGGGATTCGGCACGCGCCGCCTGCCTGAATGCTCTGCGCGTGGCCTTGGACCGCGACGATGCCGCGTTCGCCTACTACCGGTTCGCGTACGCCGAATGGATGCTCGACCGGTTCGACACAGCCGCCGCAGCCTACATTATGAGCGATCACATCGCTCCCGGGGCCATTGGTTCGCTGGAAAGCGAACTGCAGGAACTGGTTTCCCGTGCGGACTCGCAGTGCATACCGGTGCCTGAATCGGTGGAGGCCGCCGCCCATGTGCTTGCCACGCATGATCTGCCGGTCTGGCCGCATATCGAAGTGGCTGACATCGTGCGTGACGCCGCTCGCGTGTGCGTGGATGAGGGCATGTTCGTGCCGGCCCGCACGCTCTCGGTGGCTGTGGCCCGCATGAATGACGGCGAAGGCGATAACATCGACATCATCCAAGCCCAGTTCCTGCGCTCGC
>OKPF01000479.1_pt1 | contig 14797 bp, 6 predicted proteins | sample 1612151 | NCBI WGS metagenome assembly OKPF01 (sample SAMN04436779, study PRJEB24849) | human gut metagenome | biome: human gut; feature: NICU; material: stool | host: Homo sapiens | place: USA: Saint Louis, MO | collected 2011-05-07 | reverse complement strand
CCCACTTCCGCCTGCCGCTCCCTGCCTGCCATGTCCTCAAGATATTCCGCAACGTCATTCGTCCATCGGTAAAACCGCCTGTTGGAATTGAAGTCTGCCCTGTCCGCCATGCGTATCTGCTCAATGGTCGCTTCATCAACGCCGCACTCACGCAGCAGCTTTTCCTCCGCTTCTTTCCAGATACGCCATTTCCTGTCCTCCCGTCCGTGGTTGTATGCCATTCTTACTTCCTCCAATCAGAATTGATTGAGAGGGCAGAGAAAAGCCCCCTCATCTTCCCAAAGGAAAAAACAAGGGGGCTGAACGCCTTAAATTTTAATTTTCTATTATCTTTCTTAGTTTTATTAGGATTCTGGCTTTGCGTTTGTTTACAACGCTCTGGGTTATGCCCAACCTCGCCCCGACTTCACGCTCGGAAAGTCCGTCAAAAAAGATTGCCTGTATCAGCTCCTGTTCACTATCCGACAGCAAAGGCAGGGCGGCTTTCAGCCTGTCCACCATGACCGCATTGACAACGGTTTCTGCAATGTCCACCGCTTCATCAGTGATAAAGTCCAGAGGATTCCCCTCGCTGTCCGTAAATCCGTCGAGAGATAGCAGTCTATTCTTTGTATCTAATTTTTGCAGATAACGCCACCGTTCCTTGTCACGGTAGAAGTCTGTGTATTGCTCCCTCACGACTTCAAGCAGACAGCCTTGAATGGGGATAAACAGCTTGTCCATATAGGTCTGGTCGGATTCCCTGCAACGGCAGAACTCCGTGTAGGATAATTCCACATAGCCGCCACTTTCTCTGATATATACCTTTCTTGGTGCATATTTCACCATAAATACCTCCCATCTGAATTTTTGAAATGTAAAAAATCCAGATGGAGAGGCGGAGAACGACACCGCATATCAGAAACAGCCCTACGGCACTTTCCAACAAAAATCGACAAAAGAAAAACCGCAAAGGCTCTGTGACCTTTACGGTTATAGGAAATAGTAATTCTATTGTATGGAGATTGTACTTCTACTTTCAAGGTGAGAAGTACCGTTGCACTGGCAGAAATTTTTTTAACTGGTTTCCTGCCGTTCTCTGATATGCTATGTATTGATAAATTTTGCTTCGTATGAGCAGATAGATAACTGCCCGAAAAAAGGACATAAAAAAATCCCTCCAAATTTAAAAACAAATTCAGAGGGTAATTTAGGGTATAACAAAATAACCCACCCGAATATCGTTTTTTTTATTTGGTGAGTTTGTTCTTTCAAATACGAAACAAAAAGAGCCGATGATTCGTGAATTGTTCCACAATTTCATCGGCTCTGCGTCTTAAGCGTCTGGCTCTTTGATGACAGTTATCTTCAAGTTGTCAACTTTAATCAATCTTTCTTGTCTGCATTTTGGACAATAAAGGGGATAATTCTCCAAAACAGTGTCCTTCCTAATTTTATTACGGGTTTTGCTCCCACAAACAGGACACAATATCCATTCGCATTTCATCATAATTAGTCTCTAATCCTTTCAAATCTCATTTTATATGACTTTTGCAAGCTGTTAAGCTAACTTGTGGAACATATGCCGAACCTTATCTATACGGCTATTCGGGCGGCGGGGTTGGCAAATAAATTTACCAATAGCTGGCTGGTATCCTTTTAACTCTGTCAAGCAGACTCCCTGCCCATTTGTGAAATAAGTTAAATCGTTCCTGTATTCTTGAATACATCTAGCAGGGATTTCTCCTTTCAGAATGACCTCGTCATTCTTTATCTGAGTACTTACAATATCTGCACAATACCTTGGAGCATCATGATAAGCCCGTGAGAGATATTCCTGCGGTGCATAAATTTCAAAGTGGAGATATGGCTCTAATAGTTCTGTCCCTGCTTTTTTTAAAGCCTGCTCCAATACGATAGGGGAAAGCAGCCGAAAGTCTGCGGGGGTACTTACAGGACTATAATACAATCCATATTCAAAACAGATTTTACAGTCTGTCACTTTCCATCCATACAGCCCCTGCTCGCAGCCATAAAGAACCCCCTCCATAACCGCATTTTGGAACGATTGATTTAAATATCCAAGTGAAACTCTGCTTTCATACTGCACTCCGCTTCCAATAGGGAGCGGCTCTATGGACAACCCGACAGAAGCCCAGAAAGGATTTGGCGGGACTTCTATGTGGATGGTATATTCTGCTTTTCTAAGCGGTCTTTCCATATATATAACAGTAGGCTCTTTTATTTCTGCCTCCACATGATATTTTTCCTCAAGGATGGCACAAATGACTTCCATCTGCACATTCCCCAAAAAAGAAAGTATAATCTCATGCGTTGTAGTATCCACATAATATTTTAAAAGAGGGTCGCCATCTGAAATTTCTGTAAGTGCCCCAAGCAATATTTCCCGCTGTTCAGATTTCTTTACTGCAATCGTTGTTTGGAGCATAGGGAGAGGATTTTCAATAAATTTTCTCTGCGGCAACAGTATTTCGTTCCCCAAAATACTGTTTAGCTGCAAAACATCATTTGGTAAAATTACAATATCACCAGAGCAGGCTGTATCGGATGAATATAATTCACCGTTTGTCGGAACACACATCTCTGTGATTTTTATTTTCTCTTTTTCAGATATTCTAATAACATCCCTCAAATGCAATGTTCCGCTATATATACGCACATAAACAAAACGCCGCCTTTTCTCTGAATATTCAATCTTAAAAACCTGCCCGCATAGTTCAGATTGACCTTCAGGCGTTGATGAATAAAATTTACTGGCAATTACTTCTATAAGCTGCCGAATCCCCAGATTGTTTTTAGCGCTTCCGTGATAAACGGGAAATAACGTTCCGTTTTGGAATCTCCTGTTTTCTTCCTGTTCCAGTTCTGACATTTTAAACGGTTTCCCTGACATATATTTCTCTAATAGTTCATCGTTTCCCATAATTACCGCATCCCACTGTTCCATATCGTCATTGTCCGTTACATTTATATGGGGATGCTGCCCAACCTTTTGCTTCACTATAATTTCCGAAGAAAGCTTTGCTTTCATTTCCCGATATACCATTGGCAAATCAATCCCCTCTTGGTCAATTTTATTGATGAAAAAAATTGTCGGAATCTTCATTATCTGTAGTGCATGAAACAGTATACGGGTCTGTGCCTGTATGCCATCCTTTGCAGAAACTAATAATACTGCTCCGTCTAATACGGATAAAGAACGGTATACTTCCGCCAAAAAATCCATATGGCCTGGCGTATCTATAATGTTGACTTTTACATCCTCCCACTGAAAAGATGTCACTGCTGTCTGGATAGTGATTCCCCTTTGACGCTCCAAATTCATTGTATCTGTCCTTGTTGTGCCTTCATCTACGCTCCCTAGTTCTGCAATTGCACCACTGGTATACAATAAACTTTCCGTTAATGTTGTCTTTCCTGCGTCAACGTGAGCCAGAATGCCTAAGTTAATTATTTTCATGTGATTTTCCTCCTATCAACACCCAAAAAAGGGCATAAAAATACCCAGTGATAAATACTCCTATCACTGGGTAAATAACTCCAATAGCCCCAAAACACTTATATGTTTTCGGGCATATAAAATTACATGATAAAAGTATTCTTAAACTGGGTACAAAAAACTAAGCCCCATATTAAAAGTGAAACGGGACTGCTACTTTTTGTTCCCACTATCAAATTGACAGTTTATTTAAGAATACCTTGCCGCATATTTATCAACTCCTTGTATAATACTGAATCTAATTATATTCCTTAACCCTTTATTTGTCAAGCTGACAAACTAAAGCAGAAAAAGCGGCAGGATTTCCCCCTGCCACTAATCATCTGTTTATGCAAAAATAATTTCCTTTTCCACAATCTCCCTCGCACAAGCCCTTATGTTATTGAGGCATCCTGTCCATTCTAAGGCGTTTTCTGCCTTTAGCTGTTCCGTTATGCCCTGTGCCTGTTTCATACCCTCTATGAGCCTTTCAAAGCGTTCCTGTGCCTGTCTGTTGATGTCGGCAAGGTAGGCGTTTAGCCTGCCGCTTGTAAGAAGATTGGTGTATGTAACTTTACGGTACTGTTTTAGATAATCTAAATGCCGTTGCCCCCAGATGCCTATTGCCTGTTCTTCTTCGGCGGGTACAGTTAAGCACGGTATCAAATAATCCCCTTGCCTTTCGTATTTGCCGCCCAGTTCCTCAAATAATGATTTTGCCATTGTCTGTTACCTCCACATTCTTTTTTATTTTGAATGTCCGCAAAATCCGTCCTACATCTCCCGGTCTCCACGGACAGTCCAGATCATGAAGTGCCACCAGACGGTCCTGCACATTGGTGCCTGCGCCCATCTTGGCGGTGCTGCCCAAAAGGACACGAACCTGACCGGTACGGACTTTAGAGAACAGCTCCTTTTTCCGCACTTCGGTATTGGCTTCATGGATAAAAGCGATTTGGTCGGCAGGCATTCCCTGAGCAATAAGTTTCTGACGAATATCGTCATATACCGTAAAGACCGGTTCCTGCTCCGGCAGAGGCATAGCGCCTTCCAATGCGTGAAGCAGTGGATTATCCAGCGTTTTCGCCGCCTTGCTTGCAGGAGCTTTGGCCTGTGGTGTAGAAATGTCGCAGAACACCAGCTGGGTCAGCTTGTCAGCTTTGCCATCCCGCCAGATCTGCATGATGTTGTCCACACACTGATTGACCTTTGTGCCAGGTTCGTCCGGCAGCATCTGGTTGACGATCCTCTGGTCCAGCCCCAGCTTGCGGCCATCCGAGGTAATCTTGAGCATATTGTCCTGGGACGGGTCAACGGTTCCGCTGTGTACCAGCGATGCGCGCTCCGAAAGGGTCTTGACCATTTCCTGCTGATGTTCGGTAGGCTGCGCCACGATGTTGTGGTATTCCACTTCCGGGGTAGGCAGATTCAGCTGGTCGGCAGTCTTAATGTCAGCCACTTCTTTGAACAGGTTCATCAGCTCCGGCAGGTTAAAGAACTTGCTGAATCTCGTTCTTGCCCGGTAGCCGGTGCCTTCCGGTGCCAGCTCCAATGCTGTGACGGTCTCCCCAAATCGGGAAGCCCAACAGTCGAAGTGGGTCATGTTCAGCTCTTGCAGGCGTTCATACTGAAGATAACGCTGCATGGTGTAAAGCTCGGTCATGGAGTTGCTGACCGGGGTGCCGGTGGCAAAGATCACACCACGATTTCCGGTGATCTCGTCCATATAGCGGCACTTGGCAAACATATCGGAGGATTTCTGCGCGTCCGATGTGGAAAGACCAGCCACATTTCGCATTTTTGTGTATAAAAACAGGTTTTTGTAGTTGTGGGCCTCGTCCACAAATAAACGGTCCACCCCCAGCTGCTCAAAAGTTACCACATCGTCTTTTCGCCCCTCGGCTTGCAGCTTTTCCAGTCTGGCTTCCAGAGACTTTCTGGTACGCTCCAGCTGCTTGACGGTAAAACGCTCGCCGCCGCTGGCCTGCACCTCTGCGATGCCCTCGGTGATCTCGTCGATCTGCTCATAGAGAAGCCGTTCCTGACGCTCCCGGCTGATGGGGATACGCTCAAACTGGCTGTGTCCCATGATGATGGCGTCGTAGTCACCGGTCGCAATACGGGCGCAGAACTTCTTGCGGTTATGGGTCTCAAAGTCCTTTTTGGTGGTGACTAAGATGTTGGCAGAAGGATAGAGACGCAGAAACTCCGACGCCCACTGCTCTGTCAGATGGTTTGGAACCACAAAGAGAGATTTCTGGCACAGTCCCAGGCGTTTGGCTTCCATCGAAGCAGCTACCATTTCAAAAGTTTTGCCTGCGCCTACTTCATGTGCCAACAGGGTATTTCCTCCATACAGCACATGGGCAATGGCGCTTTTCTGGTGTTCCCGCAGGGTAATGGCCGGGTTCATGCCTCCAAAAGTGATGTGACTGCCATCATATTCACGGGGACGGGTAGAGTTCATTTCCTCGTTGTACTGGCTCACCAAAGTCTGGCGGCGCTCCGGGTCTCTCCAGATCCAGTCCCTAAAGGCTTCCCGGATCGCCTGCTGTTTTTGAGCCGCCAGGGTGGTCTCCTTGGCATTCAGCACGCGGCGCTCTTTTCCGTCTGCGTCCTCTATGGTGTCATAGATGCGGACATCCCGCAGGTTTAAGGAATCCTCCAGAATCTTGTAGGCGTTGGCGCGGCTGGTCCCATAGGTGGTATAAGCTGCCACATCGTTGTAGGATACAGAAGATTTTCCCTTGATCTGCCATTCAGCGGTAAAGGACGAATAGTTGACCTCGATACTGCGTTGGAGATAAAACGGGGTATTAAAGGTCTCATACATAAACTGCTGGATATATTCCTTGTCAATCCAGGTAGCGCCCAGACGCACCTCAATCTCCGACGCATCCAGGTCTTTGGGCTGGGCGGCGGTAAGAGCTTCCACATTGACTGCATAAATCGGGTCCTGCTGTGCGGCCCGTTGCGCCTGACGCAGTTTGCGGCGTACATTGCCGGAAAGGTATTCATCAGCAGTCACATAATGGGGTGTGCCGTCTTTCTCCAGCTGTCCCGGTACACGGAAGATTACGCCTTGCAGCTCTCCGGCCAGTTCTTCTTTTGTTTTTCCGGTAAGCTGGCTCATATAGCCCATATCTACGCAGGCTTTTTCCGAGATGGACACCGCCAGTGCTTCACTTGCCGTATCCACCACAGCCACCGCCTGATGGGGCTTGATGGTCCGCTTGGTGAACATATCTGCCTTGCGTTCCAGCTTTCCGTCCTCGTCGATGACTTCCAGCGCACAGAGCAGGTAATAGGAAGAATCGTCTGCATAGGCCAGACGGTTTGCACGGTCATTGATGAGACCGTATTTGGCAGAAAAGCTGTCATAGAGCCGGTTTAGTTCCGCCTGTTTTTGGGTAATGGTGCTGTCTGGAACCGCTGCATCCATCTGAAGGTCGATCAGTTCCTGCACACAATCACGCAGTCCCACAAGACCTTTTACGCGGGCTTCTGCGGTGGCGTTGAGATCAGGGCGCACCATGCGGCTGTTTTCCCGGTAGTACACCTGCCCGTCTACAATGACATAAGAATAGTTCTTCACATTAGGATCGGCAGGAATGGAGGTGCCAATGGCTTCGCCTTCGCCCAACTCCGGCAGCTCTGCCTCCTGATAAGTGCCATGAATGTACTTCACAGCATCATGCAGCTGGTCGGAAAGCTCCAGTCCCTCGATAGGGTTCACGGTGTAGTCCATACCATGAGCAGTGCTTACCGGCTCCTGTCTGCCCAGCACCATTTCCGGGTGGTCGATAAAATACCGGTTGATGGCAAATCCGTCCTCCGTCTGTCCGGTTTGAGTCCATTCCGGCACGATGTCCAGCGGGCGGTCCCGCTTTTGGAGGAAGATGATGTCCGATACCACCTCGGCACCGGCATTCTTTTTGAACGCGTCATTAGGCAGACGGATAGCTCCCAGCAGCTCGGCACGCTGGGCAAGATAGCGGCGCACGGTGGAATCCTTGGCGTCCATGGTATAGCGGGAGGTTACAAAAGCCACCACACCACCGGGACGCACCTGGTCCAGTGATTTGGCGAAAAAGTAGTTGTGAATACTAAAATTCAGCTTGTTGTAGGCTTTGTCATTGACCTGATACTGACCGAAAGGCACATTGCCGATGGCAAGGTCAAAGAAGTCACGCCTATCGGTGGTCTCAAAGCCGCCTACTGTGATGTCCGCCTTGGGATAGAGCTGCTTTGCAATGCGCCCGGAAACCGGGTCCAGCTCCACACCGTACAGACGACTGTTTCGCATTTCCTCCGGCAGCATACCGAAGAAATTGCCCACACCCATAGATGGCTCCAGAATATTTCCGGTCTCAAATCCCATACGGCCCACCGCTTCATAGATGGCCTGAATGACCGTAGGGCTGGTGTAATGGGCGTTGAGGGTAGAGCTTCTGGCGGCGGCATATTCCTCCGGGGTCAGCAGTTCTTTTAGCTGGGCATACTCTAAAGCCCATGCCGGTTTCTCCGGGTCAAAGGCATCAGAAAGACCGCCCCAGCCCACATAGCGGGATAGGACTTCCTGTTGTTCCGGGCTTGCCTGCTGTCCGGCAGCTTCCAACTCTTTCAGCAAACGAATGGCATTGATATTTGCCTGGAACTTGGCTTTCGGACCGCCTTCGCCCAAATGCTCATCGGTAATACGGAAGTTTTGTGCATTGCGGCGCAGGTTGGCCTTGTATTCCTCATAGGAGGCTTCCTCGGCAGCTTTGGCATTGGGGAAGGTCTGCCACTGGCCATTGACCTGAATGGAAACCGGGTGTTCGTCCAGCACTTCCTCAAAGGGTTTCTCCGACTCAGTCACAGGGGCTGGTGGCTCCGGCTCCTCGATATGCAGCCGTTCCACCACCACATCATAAGGCAGATTGTTCTTATCGCCCGGATAGACGGCCACGGTCTCGGAATGGAAGGTCGGGGATTCGGCAGACGGTTGGGGCTGTTCCTGTCCAAAGCCATCCATCTGACGGGCATACATCCCGCGCAGCAAAGGCGCAACCTCATCCCAGCGGAAATACAGCATAGCCAGACGCTTTTCCTCTGCATCCATGATTTCCAGCTCTATGCCCTGTGCCGTGGTACGGTAATCGGCAATATCGCCAGTCTCCAGATTCAGTGTCTCGATCTCACCGGAATAGGCTCTGCTCAGCCAGTAGGCGATCTCGCTGTTGCTCCTGCCGGATTGCAGCAGCGTGGAAATCTGCTTTTTATCCGCTTCATCCATCAATCCATGAGCCAATACATCCCGCAAGTCCTGATCTGCCTTGTCCGGGTCAGTAGGAAGAAACTCGGTATAGTAAGCATTGCGGCGGTCTGCCCGAAGCAACTGCTCGAACTGTTCTTTGCGCTCTGCCCGATAGATGGGATATACCATGCCGGTGGGCAGAAGCTGTACGGTGTCCTCCCGCAGCTCGGTGATCTGATAGGCGTCATCCTCGATATACACGGTATCGCCCACAGCATAAACCGGGGCGGCAGGGTCATAGGAAGTCCTTTGCGGAATTGGACTGCGAACGGCATCATATTCCTCATCGGAAATGGAAATCTCGGAAGTCTGCTCTGCCTCGGCAGCTGCGATCTGCTCTGCATCTGACATCACCTGTTGGATAAATGGGTCATTGTCCAGTTTTTCCGAGTCTGCCACCTGGCCGTTGACGATGCCCCTTTCCTCCAGGGCTTCCCGGATGGCGATGGGGTCGATATTGTCAAAACGGTCCTGTTCTTCTTCGGTATAGAACCGGTCCTCCTGAATGAGCTGGGCAAGCCTACGCTGTACCTTCGGCCAGGGCAGCTGCGTTTCCTCCGGGCTGCCGGCACGGACAACGAACAGGCTGTTGCTGTTACTGCCGCCGTATTCCTGAGCCAGCCATGCGGCGGTATCTTTTTCTCTTGCATGGTCTTTCATATAGCGGACAACAGCGTGTTTACTCTCGATATTGCCGTTCCATGCACAAAGGGCAGTATCAATATCTTCCTGAGAAAGAGGGCGCAGAAGCTCATGGAGCTTTGGATAGGTCTCGTCGATCACTTCCCGGTGTAAACGCTGACGGAACTCCGGCACATCCGAATAAAGGCGGATCAGCTCCATATCCTTAGAGCCAAGAACCGCACGGCGCACAGCGGCATTACCCTCGATGACAGCATTTTCACGGTCAAAATGACCGCAGGCATTGCGGTATGCGGTATCCTCGGAAATAGCGGCAGTCACCACAGGCTTATACTGCTCAAACTGCTCCCGAAGGGTAGGCTTTGGCGTTTCTTCCTCTATCTCCGGCTGCTGGGCTTGAATGGCATCTTCTTCTGCCAGATCCTTTTCAGCCTGGATCTTGTCATACTGCGCTTGTTCCTGTTCGGTAAGATAGCGGCCTTTCTGGACAAGTGAGGTAATGCGCTTGGCAACCTTTTCCCAGTTCAAGTGAACATCCGGGCAGTCCTGCTTTTTATAGTGCAGTCCTTTCCCATCGTGATCTTCGCCGCTGTGTGTTGCACCGGACAAGGCATGAGAGCGTCCGCCAATGCCATACTCGTCTTTAAGGAATCTCACTTTTTCCTTATCCGTATGGTTTTCCATGAAGAACGCATAGATACGGCCTTTTCCTCCGGCGAAACTGCTTCCGCCGGTCATGGCGGCGTCGATCTCATCCTCGGTAATAAAGTGCTGGACGGTTGGCACTTTGGAAAGCTCTGAAGAAAAGGTCCTGCGGGGCAGGTCAAGGTCTTTCAGGTTCTCCCAGATTTCCCTTGGCCTATGGTAATGAAAGCGCAGCAGGTCACGGTCCTGCTGATAGGCAGTCCAGAAGGCGGCGTATTCTTCCTTGAGTGTCTGGCGGAAAGCCGGGTCATTCAACTGCTCCGTCAGGCGGCGGGTCTCCTCCGGGAACCCATTGCCTCTGATTTCTGACAGGCAAGACAAATATCCTGCTTCTCTGGCTTCCTCGCTGAAATCGTGGTACAGATACCAGAGCTTTTCTGCAAGGAGGGAGCGTTCATAGCCTGCCGCTTCTGCAAGCTCCACATTGGAGGCAAACTGGCCGCTCTCCAAAAGCTCCCCGATACGCTCTGCGGCGCTCTCCCAGGAAATGACCTGGGCAGACCTGTCATAACGGACAGACTTCCCATGGGAAAGATGGATACCATCCTCGGCATACCATGCGCTCACACTGCCAAGGCCGTTGCCGCCGTGGTACAGCGCTTTCAGTATCTCGGCAATCTCAGCGGTGGTTTTTTGCTTTTCAAAGGCAGCAACCACACGCTCTCTCTGGCGGTCTGTATTGCCGCCCAAACGCAGCACATGGTCAATATCATTTTGGGCAAAAGAAAAAGCAGAGGATGTATGCGCTACATTCTCTGCTTCATCTATGGATTGGATCTGTTCCGCTTCGGAGAGGAACAGGTTTAGGGTCAGCTGTTGATAAGCTCCGCCATCAGGATTTCCTCGGCCTGAGCTTTGCAGGTGTTCATCAGCCCCACCCACTTCATGGGATCGCTGGCTTTCAGTTCCTCGGTGGCTCCCGCTTCCTTCGCCAGCTGGGGCATCATCTGTTCCAGTCTGCTCTGGGCGGTCTCGTCGATCTCGATGAGGTGCGGGTACAGCTTCTCGCTCAGCAACATCTGGTTGTAGAGGATGGGACGATGTTCCTTCAGGTAGGTTTTCCTCATCCTGCCGTACTTGCCCAGGGGTTTCTCCGGCTGCTGGCTCAGCTTCAGGTCGGGAATCAGATAGTCTCCGTTCTGGATATAGGTCATGGGATTGTTCATCTTGTTTGCTCCTTTCTTGGTTGGCTTCGCGCTCTGCATTTCGGACGGTAACGCCGATCTGCCGCAGCACCTGCTGGTTGATCTGGCTGACCGCTGTTCCCAGCGCCCCGATGGTGGACGGGGTGTTGAAATCAAAGATCGCCATGAAATCTTCGTGGTCGAAGTAGCGTTCCGGCTCCAGTCCACAGCGGGACATCAAAGCGTAAGTGATGCTGACGGTGGCTGCTGCCTTGAACTGTACTCCGATGTTAAACTCATCATATTCCTCCAAAAAGGAACCGTCAACGATATAGAAGAAGTCCTGCTGATGCTCCGTCCAGTATTCCTCAGCCAGTTTTCCGGCTACCTCGGTGAGCTGTCCGGCAAGGTCATCACCGGAAACATCATAGGTGCGCTCAAGCATGGCCTGCACCGAATCCAAATGGCGCTCCTCCAGCTGCCACAGCCAGGGAGTGCGGGAATGTTCACGGGTTCCGGTGTCGGAAATATCAAAAACATAGCGCAGGCGAGGTCTGTCCCCGGAATCGTCCACCAGAGCGATTCCCTTGGAGCCGCGCCTTACATACCGGCCCATCTTTTCATTCCACAAATCGTACTCTGCACAGGCGGTAGCGTCCGGGCGCTGGGCGTAGATCATCAGCTGCTCATAGAACGGGTACTTGTAAAGTCGGGCTGCCGTAGTAAGGAACCCTGCCCATTCCTGCCAGCTTCCAGTGAGTTGCGTTGCCACTTTCTCCGCCATCTGTGCATATAGTTCAGCTTTGGTTGGCATAGTGTTCTGTCCTCCTTTCAGTTTTGGGGTAAAAAGGCGGGGTGGCAGATCGCCACCCCATCCCTGCGGTTATGTTGTTTACTGGTCAAAATCCGGGTACAGCTCCAGTTCGGCAAACTCGGCATCACTCATGGCCTGGAGCTTGCCCAGTGCGCTGTCTGTCAACTCCCGCAGCTCGGTTTCCTCCGGCGAAAGCTCGCCGCGCATCTCACGCAAACTGTCAATCAGCCCGGTGCGGCTGCCGGTATTGTAAATGCACATCAGGTTCATTTCCTCAAAAGTAAAGTTTCCCATATCAAATCTCCCTTTCCGCACTCTTTTTGGGTGCTGTCTTTTTGTGTTCTGCCTTGGGCTGGCTTTTCAGCTGCTCCATGACGGACTTTTTCTTTTCCCGTTCCTCCCGATGGGCAGCGGCAGCCAGATCCATCAGGGAAATGGGCTGACCGCTTCGGGCCTGCTGTTCCAGCTCTGCCACCGTAGGTTCTTTTGCGCCATTGTTGATGATACCGTCGATCATGCCGTAATCGTCCTCCAGCATCATTTCCGCATTTTTCAGCGGGTTTTCTGGCAGGAATCCGGGGATCTGGGTAAAACCAACACTGTCACAGTAATGACAGGATACCTTACCGTCCTGTCTGATCGCAACGATGTCGCTGACGCTCATGGAGGGACTGTGAAAGTCCACGGGCTTTTCCAGATTGAATTGCTGATAGAGTTTTTCCAGCTGCTCCGGCACAGTGCCAGACTCCCTCAGAGGAGCTGTGTAAATGAGGTCATAATTGCTGCGGTCTATGGAAATGTCGTGGGACTTTAACCAATCCAGATTCATAAAGCGCACATTCTGCGGATCGTCACGGCTCACCTGATAGATAGCAAAGCAATCTCTGTTCTGGGATAGAAATGCCTGTTCGCGTTCCTGCTGATGTTCCTGACGCTCCATGACCTTTTCGTGGAACTGAGGGCTTTTCTCCCATTCCTCACGGTCCACGCCAAAAAGACCGCCATGATCCATGATTTCCTGCGGGTCAAACACCATGCTCTCCGTATTGTCCTCATGCAGCACATAGACGGTCAAACCAGCGGCATCCAGTTCCAGCGCCCGTTCTCTGGTGACAGGGAGCATCCCATCATAGAAGTAGCCGTATTCCTGCATATCCGGTGTGGATACCTGCTCATCAGGCATAGGGTATTCATCCAGCGCCTGCTCTTGTGCTTCCGGCAGCTGAGAAGAAGCAGCCATCTGACTGGCCTCTGCCTGCATCTGCTGGTAGGCAGCTTCCTGCAAGGTCTCAATCATGGACAACGGTGCGTATTTTACCGAGTCTCTGCCCAAATCGTTGTCATCACAAATCTGGAGAACTGCCTTCATGCGGGAAATCTCCGGCATATCCAGCTGACCACCATCCAACTCTTTCATGGACGCGGCATCGTAAAGGGTATAGTCCCAGCCGCTGTCACAGGACTGGATATGAAGATAGGTGGCATCGTCAATCAGAAACAAAGCCTCCTGCTGGTTGGCATCCGCCCCCAGCACTTCCATTTCCGGCATTGCCGCAGCCAGTTCCTTTACCGCTTTTTGCACCAGAGGATTATCACGGTAATAGTCGATTGCCTGGATGGTGTCCAGGTCAATGGTCTGGCCGGTCAAAATCGGAAAAGGTCCTTCATAGTCGCTTCCGTCTTTCAGCTCAAAACCAATGCCCTTGATCCCGTTCATTCGCTCTGCTGGAATCTCCTGATAAATGCGGACAGCTTCCTCCAAAGACAGGTTATCGTGGTATTCTCCGAGGTTTGGAAATTCCATGCACTCTGCTACATAGTAGGTCAGATCGCCGGTCGGCAGCCTATCAGATACCTTAATGGCATCTGCTGGCTGCTCTATCGGGGCGGTTTCCGGCTCTACCTTTGCATGAGGGTCGATTCCACGCTCTTTGCAGATTTCCTTATAGTGGCGCTCAATGTCGGAGATCAAAGTGCCGGAGGTTTTGTTGATGGTCTCCAAACTGGCTCTCAGCTCTTTCAGCTCTTTGCCCTGGCTCCAGCTTGCAATATAGCCAAAGCTGTTTTCTCCTGTCTCAATTCCAAAATATTTGCAGACTGCATAGGAGATGCTTTCAGCCTCCACTTCTTCCGTGTGACGGTTTTTGATTGCCTGTTTTTCTGCGGTTACATCTTCCTCAACTGCAAGACGCCATTCAAACTGATTTTCGTCCACATAACGCCAATCCATATCAGAAGCAAACTGTTCGGCTTCTTTTTCTGTGGCAAAATCCAACTTGAAATCATGCTTGGTTCCACCTTCACTCTCCTGCACAACCTTCCATAACGGTAGCATTTCATATTTTTTAGGGTCATGGAGCTTGCTGTGGGCAATCTCGTGTACTGTGGCTGAAACCGTCTGAACCTCACTCATGCCCTGACGAATGGCAATTTTCTGATGATCAGCAGAAAAATAGCCGTCCGTATCTGCGGCCATTGCTTCAAAAGTAATCGGCACCGGTGCGCTGCGGCGCAGGGCCTCCATGAATGCCTCATAATTTGGCACATTGCCGGAAAGGGATGATGCAAGCTCAGGCAAAGGTTTCCCGTCGGTCTGGCTCACATCAAAGACCTTGACCGGACGAAACATGGGGATCTCGATTTCTTTTTCCTCTGTAACGATCTTTCCGTCTTTATCCAAAATCGGAGCCTTGGTATCCGGGTCCAGCTTCTGCTCCTCGATTTTCTTCTTATAC
>OKPF01000467.1_pt1 | contig 15268 bp, 15 predicted proteins | sample 1612151 | NCBI WGS metagenome assembly OKPF01 (sample SAMN04436779, study PRJEB24849) | human gut metagenome | biome: human gut; feature: NICU; material: stool | host: Homo sapiens | place: USA: Saint Louis, MO | collected 2011-05-07 | reverse complement strand
TAAACAGCAGCATTCTTTTCATTTTATTCATTCTGTTTATGCCTCCCCTTTCTTTATGTCCATTGTAATACCAGTAGTATTTAATATCAAATACCTATACTAAATATTTACATATGCCTTTTTACTATGGCTTTATCCATAACTTCTGATAGAAACGCCAACCCGGCACGTTCCATCTTCTACTCTTTTTCTATCTTAAACCACTAAAATAACGTCCACCTAACAAAATAATAAACTTTTCATAAACCCCTTGAACTTTTTCCTGGTTTGAAGCAATCCATACAATGATGAAAAAAATACAGACCCCCGCAGAAAGGTCTGTATTTGAAAATTAACTTTCCATGTTGGCAATCACAGTGCTGTGCTTATTTTACGCTCTTAATCTGGACAATCTTATTACCCCAGCCCCGTAAGATCGGATTGTTAACAACCGCTTTTTTTAAATCATCGGCAGCCTCAATTTCTCCGATCTTTGTATAGTCTCCGGTCACCTCCCCGTCGCCATAGAACAGGATGATCCTGTTTGGGTGGGAGTAATACACTTCTCCTGCTTTTTGGGAGGTCACTGTTTTCACATCAACCGATGGAATCTCATACCGCGATGAAATATCATAATACTGCATCACCTCCCAATTATCATAATCATCAAAGTGATAGATTGGAAGCCTCCAGTCGGCTGTCCCTACATGCTTTTTGATAGCTGCGGCCGTATCATTATTTTCAAGTGTCATTGTGAAGGCTGCTCCATTATCACCAAAACGCACCTCCAACTGGGATGCAGTTACAACCTCTCCTGTCATTTCCGCACTTGCAACTCCTGTAAGAGCTGCTGTCAATCCAATGACTACCATAATTGCCACGGCATATTTTTTTAATCCTGCTTTCTTCATAAAGTGTCCTTTCCTGTGCTCCTTTTAAAGCGCACAACCTCCGTAATCCACCGGTTACTGGAATGCTTCCGTAAAGAAGCTCTCTAATTTGTCAAACGGAATCTTATCCATCTGATCGTACAGGTCTGTGTGGGTTGCTCCCGGAATTATCAACAGTTCCTTATTATCACCCTGGAGGAGTTCGTATGCATCATGGCTGTACATTAAAGAATGTGCTTCCTCGCCATGCACAAGAAGAACCGAACTTCTGATTTCAGGGGCATACTCAAACAAACGCATATTCATCAGAGAGCCCGGAGCGGTAGTCGCCCACCCATTATTGGAATTGACGGAACGGGGATGATAGCCACGGTCGGTCTTATAATAAGCCACATAGTCCTTAACATACTGCGGAGCTTCTTCCGGTGCTTCTTCCGGAAGGCCGCCTCCCAGCGTATAAGTTCCATTTTTATAATCATCTGTTCTCTGTTGATTGTAAGCAACACGGGACTCATACCTTCCGTCCTCATCAATGGAATCAAAATAACCAAGTGCCGTATTCCGGCTCATGTCGTACATCGTCATGGCAGCCGTGGCTTTAACTCTGGTATCCAGCGCTGCTGTCTGAAGTGCCATACCGCCCCAGCCACAGATACCGATAATACCAATCTGTTCTGGATCAACATTGTCCTGGGTGGAAAGGAAATCAATCGCAGCCTGGTAATCCTCAACGTTGATATCCGGCGAATTGAAGTACCTCGGATATCCGCCGCTTTCTCCTGTAAAGGATGGGTCAAAGGCAATAGCAAGAAAACCTCGTTCTGCCATTTCCTGTGCATAAAGACCGGAACTCTGCTCCTTTACAGCGCCAAAGGGGCCACTTACAGCAATGGCCGGAATCTTCCCTGTATATTCTTTTGGTTCGTAAAGATCAGCAGCCAATGTATTGCCAAAGTGGTTGACAAACGTCACCTTTCTATGGTTCACTTCATCACTGAGTGGAAATACCTTATCCCATTCGTCAGTAAGTTCAATCGGTTCCACCTTGATGGAGGTATCCTCCATCATACCATAATTTACAACTCCGTCTGTTGTTTCGTCTGTGTCTGCAACAGGTGCACCGGTTTCCGGTTCTGTCTCCGATGTTGTGCTCTGCTGTGTCTGCTGCTCCGTTACAGTCTGCTGGCTATTCTGTACAGAGCAGCCTGTGCTTACGAGTACCGTGAGCATTAACGCCCCTGCTATGATTCTCTGCGAATTCTTTCTCATTGTGTTCTTCCTTTCTTTTATAATTTTTTATGTAATAACAGATTTTCTACAAATCCGGATTACTTCTTCATACAAGGAAAGTGGAGCATAACCACTCAAAATGCAGAAGGGCCATACAGTATCTTTACCCCTTAACCCACTAATCACATTTACTAAATAAATTCCCCTTCCTATATGTTTTATCATCCGCTCCATTTTGTAGAACTCATAAACCGCCTTGCCCTGTCTTCTTTCGGGGACTCAAAAAATTCTTTCGGCGTATTTTCCTCTACCACCACTCCTTTATCCATAAAAATTACCTTTGTTCCCACATTTTTTGCAAAGTTCATTTCGTGGGTAACAACCAGCATCGTCATTCCTTCCGCTGCCAGCTTTCTCATCACCTCTAATACCTCGCCAATCAGCTCCGGGTCAAGGGCCGAGGTCGGTTCGTCAAACAGGATTACTTCCGGTTCCGTGGCAATCGCGCGGGCAATCCCCACTCTCTGCTGCTGTCCGCCGGACAGCTGATGGGGATAATAGTCATACCTGTCCCAGAGTCCCACCTTATCTAAAGCCCTCTTACCGGCCTTCTCAGCCTGGGACCTTGGCATACTCAGAGCAATGACTAACCCCTCCGTTACATTCTGCAGGGCCGTTTTATTCCGGAAAAGATTGTAGTTCTGAAAGACGAATGCGGTCTTTCTCCTTATTTTCACTCCAGCCTCAGTTTCTGTTCCCATACGCTCTGAAGCCTGGTCAGCGCCGTACAAAATATGAGGTAAATGATGCCAACCTCACAGTACAGTGCAAATGGTTCATACGTTCTGGCAGCAATTCTCTGGGCCGACATGAACATTTCCATCACTGTGATATTGGCTGCCAGGGACGTATCCTTCACCAGCCCAATCAGGGAATTACTCAGCGGCGGAAATGCGATTCTGAGAGCCTGGGGCAGAATAATCCGCATCATGGTCTGAGTATAGGACAAACCCACACAGTATCCGGCCTCCAACTGTCCGGCCGGAACTGCCTCTATAGCAGCCCGGATGGTCTCGGACGCATAGGCTCCGGTATTAACAGAAAATACAACTACGGCCGATGGGAATGCATCCAGAGTTATCCCCAATCCCGGAAGCCCATAAAAATTACGTAAAGCTGAACCAACAGGGGTGTCCCTCTGATTACCCAGACATACAGCCTGGCCAGTTGTTTCAGCCCCTTCACATCTACCACCTGTACTCTCACCGTCAGCTGCTTTTTCCCCTTCTGTTCCAGCATCTTCCCCAGCTGTCTGAGCCTCCACCGTGGTTCCTGATATCGTAGTTTCTGCAGGTATGGTTCCCGCCCCGGCATTTGAAGAACCGCAGCCCGCCAAAAGTCCTGTTGTCAGTACAGCAGCCGCTGTCACAATCCATTTTCTCTTTATATTTTTTCAAATCCTCCTAATCTTAATATTTATTGAATCCTTATGGTTTAAGCCAATGGAAGCCGATTTTGCCGCCCCAAGTTGCCCTACCATAGAAGAGAAGCATCCATATATTGCATGATAATTCGCTGTTATCTGTGCCAAAATGGCATATTTTCTTCTTCATTTCCGCCTCCTTTCCTTTACATCTATTTTATTATGCCAACACAATAATATCAAATGCCTATATTAAATACATACGCATACCTTTTGAGTATACGTATTGATAAAATTTTTCTGATATCACTATTTCAGATATCAGCACATAAAAATACAGGCCATAGCCAGCCTGTATTTTAAAAGTTGCGGCATTATTATGAATTCATGCAATTTGAATTTCGTATCGTTTCCTATACTAAAGATATCTTAGAATGGAAAAATAACACCCTGCCAACAAAAAGATAAACTTTTCATAAATTTATTTTTATGCAGCAATACAAAAATCGATCTTTTCAGCTTAAATTCATCGTTCCAAATGAAGTGATATTGTCACCCAAGCTGCTGAAAAATAAAATCACTTAAGAAACCACCGCCCGATAACTATCTTTTTTCAAGTCAATCTGTGGAATTTAGTCTTGCATACGGAATGTAAAATTTCATTTCATCCTTTTCTTATTTCTTTTTTTTGTTCCTATAATCAATAAGATTCCAGCGGCTCCGAATATCGACACTGCTATGGTGTTTTTTTCAATTATATCCTTTTTGTAAGATAGCCCTATTCCTGACTGATTGTAGGAATTTGATGCCCTTACAACATCATCATAATAATAAATGGAGAAACCGTTTATGTTATCATTATTACTATTCTGTGCATTTGAAGGTGTAGCTGTTTTCTCCCTATTTTTTGCTGCCGTAGGCCATTCCCCATTAAATGCATGTGTCGTAGACTTCTGCGCAGGAATCACAAATTCAGGTTTTTCATCAGCATTAAATATGATAGCTGCAGGATATCGAATTCCAGGAAGTCCTGAAACAACTTCGTATGAATACTCATCACTGTTGTACCCCGCCTCCTCAAGAGAAGTTGTTACAGTATTGTCATAATCAACCGTTTCTGCATCATATACATAGACAGCTCCCACAGTCCAAATATTTAATTTCTGTTTGAGCGTTTCTTTTGCATCTTCCGGAATATCATCAGGAATGGATGTCACCTTGGTTATATCAACCAAAATCGTAAAACCGTCTGTGTATACGGGTATTTGCCACTTATAATAACTGTTTTCCAATGATTCTTTAACATCATTTGTTTTTAACAACTCGGAATTGGCATAAACTTTATATGCTCTTTCCATTTCCACCTCATCCGCTTCCACATCCCGGTTGAGTTCTCCACGTGCTCCACCATAATTGATATGATATAAAACCTCATCCTTCATAGAAAGAATCTCCTGATACTCATTTCCTTCTGAAGGTATCAAGCGTTCTGATGCATATGACGTAAAACTGAGATTAAGCAATAAAGAGATACAAACAAACATGCCGGTGATTCTTCTCATAACATATCCCCCTTTTCTGATACAGGATATCCAGGTCCTCCAGCTTCTGTTACGCGGTCTGGTTAACCCAGTTTTCTTTTTTCAGTTTCGGAATCTCTTGTCGCAGCGATGGCTGCTGCTCTCCGGTATCTTCCACGGCAGTCTGTTCATTGCTGGCAGACACTGTGGTTGGTTTGCTTATGATGACTGCCGCACATATCACATAGAATATAGCCTGTTTTAAATCTGTCTTTTTTTCATCCTCTGTTCTCCTTTGACTTGTCCGGAATCACATAATTTACCAGCTCAGTATACCATACCTGTTCTTTCTGAGTAAAGTATGCTGTTAGGGTGTCATGCTTTACCTGAAATGAAAATTTAAATTCCACTTCCCTATCCCACAGTAGAATTAAGTCTTACATAAGTAGTATTAAGTCCTTCACAGGGTGGCTTGATTCATTACGCCTTTTGTAGTAACCTCTCTATCGTTGTCCTGGCGGCGGTAGTAGGAGGTATGTTATGTCCAAGTTAATCCCAGGCAACCACAAGTACCTTACTCTCAATGAGCGTTTATACATTGAGCATTCCCTTAATGAGGGGAGCTCCCTAAAGGATATCGCCAGATTCCTGTGTAAAGACCCCACCACCATCTCCAAGGAGATCAAACTCCATCGGGTTCAGAACACCTGGAACAAAGACAGTTTCAATAATCCTTATAACTTCTGTGTCCATCGGTTCCGCTGTAAAAAGACAAATGCATGTGAGAAGATTATTCTCTGTGATACGCTGTGCCGTTCCTGCCTCAAATGCAATACGGTCTGTTCCCGATTCGAGCGGGAATCCTGTTCTCGGTTAGACAAGGCTCCTTTTGTCTGTAACGGCTGCCAGAAAAAGAAAAACCTTTGTACCATACCAACGAAGTATGATTACAATGCCCACGCAGCTCAGCGCCATTACGAAGAACTCCGCTCTTCCTCTCGGGCAGGTGTTAATAAATCCCGTTCAGAAATGCACCACATTGATGCGGTGGTTACCCCACTGATCCGGCAGGGGCAATCTCCCTACATGATTCTTACCAACCATCCGGAGCTCGGTATGTCCGTTAAAACGCTCCAGCTACATCGATCAGGGCTATCTTCTTACCCGCAATGTAGACTTAAAACGCAAGGCTAAATTCAAACCGCGCAAAAGTCACAAAACGCAGATTACAAACCGGGAGGTCTTTTTAGGAAGAACCTATGCAGACTTTTCCGCATTGGGACTTTCGCGGTCCGAATTCGTTGAAATGGACACCGTGGTCTCTGCAAAAGGATCCCTGAAATGTATCCTTACCATGTACTTCCCGGATACAGAATTACTTCTGGCCTATCTCATGAACCGCTGCACCCCCGGTGCTGTCCGGCGTGTGTTTGAACTGCTGCAAAAATCCCTGGGCGCAGCTTATGAATTCAATTCTGTATTTCCTATCATTTTGACTGATCGGGGCGGAGAATTCGGCTCCCCGGAGCGCCTGGAAACGAATCCTGACGGCATACAAAGGACCAGCATTTACTATTATGGCCCGATGCGCGGTAACCAAAAAGGGGGGATTGAGAATGTCCACACGATGCTCCGCATGATTCTTCCGAAAGGAACTGTGTTGCGTCTACCCCTTCGTCATCCTCTGTGCAAACAGCCTGAAAGATGTTACCATCCAAGAGCAAGTCATTCCCTCTTGCCAATATGGAAGATGAAATAGGTATTTGACAATGTTCAAAGGGTCCAAGTCATCATATCTTCGCTTTAATTTCATCCAGCTTTTGCTGACAACTTGGAAACACGCTTTTGGTTTTCATCACCTTCCTGTACTGGCAATTCAGCCCCTCAATGATATTGGTCGTGATATCATGATGTCGGTATAGCACGACCAATGCGATTGAGAGTCTGAATGCTGCCTACCGAAAGCTGTACCGCCAGAGAAATGTATTTCCAAGCGATACGGCCCTTTTGAAGGCGTTGTACCTGTCTACGTTTGAGGCCACAAAGAAATGGGCGATGCCGATCCGGAATTGGGGACAGTTTTATGGAGAACTAAGCATCATGTATGAAGGCCGGCTGCCTGAATAAGCCAATTTACTGTATGTTCCACAGGCGGATTTATCGCCTGCTCTTGACATGCAACAGTAGTTGCTGTTATATATAAAGCAAGGGCTGAAAGCCCAAAAGGAACTTTCAGCCTGATTATTATCATAATTCCCTGCGTCGTAGACGTCATAGCCTCGTCCAGCCGCTCTGCCTCCCGGACAAAGACATGCGAAATATCAAATGCCTCCGGAACATCTGCAAGCGTACAAACACTCACACAGTAATTAATCCATGGATATCTTTTCGTCATCCGATACACGATGGTCATTACATCAGGTTCTGACATCGGCATAAGGGTATGATATCCTGAGCCCTGGATATGTTCAAAGCCATTTTTCTTAAAAAAGTTCCTGACATCATGGTATGCATTACGCCAGTCCCCTTCTGTATAATGTATTTTCAATGCGTTTGTATCCAGGTCAAAATTTATCCCTTTCTTTTGCCCACTATTCATATACTAATTCCTCAGAAACCCTGTAAGCAGGTTTTCTTTTGCTGAACCATTATACCATGTACACTCCTTTAAATTCTCAGCAAGCTCTGGTGTTTGCTTCAGTGCAAAAATTGCCGCCCAAAAACGTCCGTAATCCTCCTCCCTCCCTTTATCTTCATAGACTCGGACCAGCGCTCTGTCCACGCAGTTTAAATCCTCAGACTCAAATATTTCGTCCACTTTAGCATAAAGCTGTTCCAGGATATCCTGTTCCAGCCTATCCGTATCAAAGCTCAACTTAACTTTGAACATCTATATGTCCTCCCTTTCCGATACTGTCAATTCCATTTATCATTTACGAAAACTTTATTGTTTTTAATTCTTCTTTATAGCCTACTGTTGTTCTTATATTTTATGATTCCGGGTACCCATTAGCAATATTAGCCTCCAGGGCCTGTCAAACACCTGTCAAACGATTTCCATTTTAATAACAGTATATCTTCTAATCCTTCTCTCGTTTACAGATTCACGTCCAACATCATACCTGTCCTTAGCTGGATTTGAAGTTTGTTTTTCGATATCACACGTATCTCCCGGACGATCTGCCGTATGAAGATATTATCAAATTCGGCTCCTGAGCCCCCGCCTGTTTCACCTATGATTCGGCTGATTTCCTGGTCCAGATATTCATACTCGTCCCTTATCTTTTCCTGCTCTCGTATGCTTTCTCTCCTCTTTTTTAATTCGCTTATCTGTAATCCCAGCTTTCGCATTCGGTCGCTGTACCAGTTCTCACCACCATGTTCCCTGGCTGCCATGCCCACATAGTCCATAAGCTGGTCTCGCAGTTCCTCTATGGTTTTATCAATCTCTTCCTCTGTACACGCTCCTCCTACAACCTTGGCCGCCCGGAGGATATCTTCCTTTACCCCGTTTAAGAAGTTTTCTTCCTCCTGGTCAATTGACAGGCTGTGCAGCTTTCCCATGATTGCTTCCTGAATGACCTCCTCCTTTAACGTAGGTGATTCATGGCACCGCTTCGTCCCATGCTCCAGACGGTTGATGCAGCGCCATACGATTACCTTCTTCCCATTTTTTGCCCAGGTTGTCCTGCGGTAATGGGCTCCGCATTCATTGCACACCATGATTCCGGTCAGTGCATATTTAGAACTGTACACCCCCTGGGCTGTCTTCCCTTTCCTGGTTCCGGCTTTTTTTAACGAGGAGCGTCGGGCAATCTCCTCCTGTATCTTGTAATAGACTGTCTTCGGGATGATTGCCTCATGATGATTCTTCACATAATACTGCTTCTGCTGGCCCGAGTTCTTCACCCTCCGTTTGGTCAGGTAGTCTGCCGTGAACGTCTTTTGTAACAGCACATCCCCCATGATTTTTTCATTGGTCAGTATGTTGTAGATGGTACCCGTACTCCATGTTTTCTTACCTGTGGTGGTCTCTATCCTTGCGTCCTCCAGTCTGTGCTTGATTCGTTCCAGGCTGTCCCCGTCCAGAAACCACCGGGCCATGTTTCGGATAACAGCCGCTTCCTCCTCCACGATGCACATCTCTCCTGTTGGCGCCTTCCTGAATCCATAGCTTCTCTGTCTTGTGGATTCCCCCTTTTCAAACTTTCTCGCATACCCCCACTTGACGTTGGTGCTGATGGCACGGCTTTCCTCCTGTGCCTGGCTGCTCAGGATGGTCAGTATCATTTCGGTTGAGTCATCCAGGGTGTTGAGGTTTTCCTTCTCGAAGTACACGGCCACGTTCTTTTCCTTGAGCTTCCTCACCCAGGAGATGCAGTCCACCGTATTCCTGGCAAACCGGCTGATGGATTTCGTAATGATCATGTCCACCTTCCCCTTCAGACACTGGTCCATCAGCTGATTAAAATCATACCTACGAAAGGTATTGGTCGCGCTGCGTCCATCATCTGCAAAGACACCGGCGAATATCCAGTTGGGGTTCTGCATGATGTGCCTGGTATAATACTCAATCTGTATGTCATAACTGGACTGCTGCTGTTCCAGCTCCGTGCTGACGCGGCAGTATGCCGCTACCCGCAGCTTCCGAATTTCCCGGGATGACTCATCTGTCGGGTTCCAGGTGGCCGGGATGACCTCCACGATTCGTTCCGCCCTTGGCATGTAATTCCTCCTTTCCATCTGCCGCCTTAGTCCGGCTCTCCCGTTTCTTCCGGCCGGTTTCTTCCAATCTGGTCTGTACTTGTGTAAACAGTTCCCGTGTCACCAGAGCGGGAAATTTCTTATCCCCAAGGTAAACAGGGTTGGTGAGGATATTTCGGATGCAGCTGTGGCTCCATGCTGGCCTTCCTTTCTGGTTGGGTATGGACTGATGTACCAGCTCTTTAGCCAGAGTGGTCAACGATATCCCCTCCGCATAAGATTGGAATAACATCTGGACGATTGGACCGTATTGTTCATGGATGATTGGCACCTCCTGTCCATCCAGCCAGTATCCGAAGGGGACGCAGTAACGTATGTTTTTCGATTTCTTATCTTTTGTTTTTATTTCTGGATATTGAAGTACTATCGCATTGTTTATCAGCTCAAATTTCAGGCTTCTGTCTGGCTGGACCTCTACCCTCTTGATGATTTTGAATATGGATGCCTGGATTGCTATCAACGAATCGAATGCCGTTGCCTGGATGGAACCATCCAATCCCCGAAGGTAATCCTCTATCTGACGGGTCAATTCTGTCATCTTTATCTCTTGGTATCTCCTGGCAGCAATCTGAAAATATAGCTGCTCCATCCTTTCATCGTCTTTATTGCATCGGTTCCAGCACACATTTAATTCAGATTCCATGCGCTGTCTTTCTTTGATGATTCCGGTCAGTATCTGTTTCGTTTCCTCATGGTACAGGGCCGGCTCTGTTTTCATCCGCACAAGAGCTTGTAAGAACAGTCCATCCAGTTGCTTCTCTGTCAAGATGGGCATCTTACATGGTTCCTTCGTGGCTGGGTCGTAATGCCTGCATTTCCAATACCGGACTTTTCTCCTGTCCTCCTTGCCACTCTGCTTATAGATGGAATATCCCCCTCCGCAGCTGCTGCATATCAACCGGCCTGTATACATGGATGTTCTCTGAATGGAGCCGGTTGGATGACGCTGGTTCCATAAATCCCGGGAGCGTTTCAGGCACTTTTGTACCCGGTCAAACTGCTCTTCTTCAATCATCCTTGGGTACGGCTCTACTCCCAGATAGTCCTTGTTACGCAAGATTTTCCGGATAAGGGCTGGTGACCAGGACGGTTTTCCACGGGTGGTAGGTGCCTTCCTGTCTTTTAGCATCCCGACTATCTTTTTGATGGATTCTCCTCCATCATATGCATCAAAGATAAGGTATACAGCCTCGCTCTGCTCTGGATTCATTCTCATGTCTCCGTCAACCAGACGGTACCCATAGGTGATATAGTTATTCATATGGCATCCCTCCTGTCATATGACCGGCTCATGTAGGATAAGTCCGCACCGCAGATGGAAGCCCAGCTCCCTTCCTTTTCCCACCGATACTTCCCGAACCAGGAGGATGAACTGGTCATCGTCGAATGCCTGCATCTTCCCAGCATATCCCTGAAGCTGGTGAAGGGTGGACTGCAATCCTGTGATTGTATCCTGGTAGGCACCTCTACTGTGCAGCTGTTTTTCCTCTGACCTGCATCTGCTTAGCTTCCGTTCAATCTTCCGGCTCTCCTCAAAATAAAGAGCAGAGTCGATACACTCATTTGCTTTTAACTGCCTGAGTATATGTCTCTGCTCTTTTAGTTCCAGTTTCTTTTGATTTAACGCTGCTGATTCCTCATGGAGACCATTGGCCTCCTGTATCATCTTTACCCCTTGTATGATTGGACCAAACAGCTCATCCGCATGTCCCACGAGAGTATTAAAAGCATTCACAAACGTGTTTTTTATATCCTCTTCCCATATCTCATTGGTATAGTACTGGCATTCCTCTGACCGGTGGCCCGGACATCTCCACTTGATGGACACTCCCTTTCGTCTCTGCTCCTTCTTTCGGATGAAGGCTCTCCCGCATTCCCCGCATACCACCTTCCCGCTTAGGATATAGGCTCCCTCGTTTCCACATGATTTCATCCTGGCCCGATGGCCAAGACGGTGCTCCTTTATCTGTTGCAACCGCATCTGTTCATCCCTGCTCAGGATACCCTCATGGTCATCCCTTATAAAATACTGTGGCTTCTTTCCATGGTTTTTCTCCGTCCGGAACGGCACCGTCCCAGTCGAATAGGTTTTCTGGTGAAGGCAGTCACCCACTGTTTTCTCGTTGAACAGAATCCGCAGGACCGCTTCGGAAGACCAGAGCACACCATACGGCGCCGGTACTCGGTTTCCATTCAGGTATTCGGCTATCCTTACCCCACTCATTCCGTTCATGTACATACTGGCCATCCTGCGGACCCATACTGCCTCATCCTCCTTGACAGCCAGCTCCTTTGCTTCATCCTTATCGTAGCCATACGGCCGTCTGCTTATCACGAATGTACCATGCCGGAACCGGTTTACCGCTGACCAGTGGACGTTTTGGGATATGTTCTCTGACTCCTGCTGTGCAACCGCACCGTATACGGTCAGTATCCCTTCACTCTCCTCCGTCATGGTATTCAGGCGTTCCTTCTCGAAATACACACTTACCCCTATTTCCTTCAGATGGCGGACCGTGGATAAGGTGTCCACTGTGTTCCTGGCAAACCGGGTGATTGATTTGGTCAGTATGAGGTCTATCCTTCCTTTTTCACATTCCTCCAGCATCCGCCGGAAGTCCTCCCTACCCCATCGGCTGGTTCCGCTTATTCCCTCGTCCGCATATATCCCGCAGAATTCCCAGGCCGGATTTTTCTGGATAAGTCCTCTATAATACTCCATCTGTGTGTCATAGGAATGATACTGGCCATCGGCATCCGTGCTCACACGGCAATATGCACACACACGAATGCTCCGTATCTGGTATCCTGTATGTTCCGGTTTGACCTTTGGGATGCATAATACTTCTGCCACTTGCTGTACCTCCTTTCCTCCGTTTTCAACAAGACACATTACCACACTTCCTGCACCATATCAAGTATCAGTTCTCCGAATTTTCATATTTTCATACAACATCTTGGAAACATATCCTCTGGTACTTCCGAAGGACCATGTCATACATGACAGGGTCAATCAGCCTTTGGCGCAGCAGCTCATCCAATATCTTTTCTACTTCCCTGAATCGCAGGTATTGAAGCAGCTCCATTATTTCTATAGTTCCTCCGAGAATACTCTATTTCCACCTCACGGATTTCCTCATGTGTATCGCTCCTGGCCTCGTTCCATCCCACATCCATGCAGTCATCCCGGAAGAACGGCTGCATGATCTGGCATCGAACCCACCTTCTCTCTGTTTCTTATTTGTGCTTCTATTTGACACTACTCCCCGAAGCTTGTCCAGAAGGATGCCTGGACAGGGCAGCCAGTCCGCCTGCCTGCAGCGCACAGGCATCATAGGAATTCCACCTCCTCCGGGTTCTCCGGGGGCCGCCCTCATTGCGTGGTCCCCGACCAAGGGGGCTGTGACTGGACGGAAGTATCATTGTCAGCTGTCCGGGGGCATGGCGATTCAACCCTGCTTATGGTTGATTGAGAGTCAGGTGTGTACCGCTCTTGCCTTAAGATGTATTGCACATCCATGGACAGGATCATGTCCTGCAGGCAGTCTTCGCGCACCCCTCACGTCGCTTTCGTTCCTCACGACCGGACAGCCAATGTAACGGATTGGCTGGATATGAAGTTATCAATGTACGACGGACGGCATACTCCCGTCCTTTTATTCAGGCCTGTATGAATCATTTTTTCTTTTGTGGATTATCATATATCCAGTCTCCCACTTAAGAGATGGACCGGTTATACCCCATTCTCTCCTTCCATTTCAGGTTTTCAAAAAATAACCCTCTACTATTTTAAAAGCCGAAAAATAGGCCTACTGATAACCAACTTTATTACAAAAACTTTATTAACCTCCCCTGAATTCTTCTGCAATCTTTCCCTTCAAAATGCCTGCAAAAAATATCCCCCTACTTTTAGAGGTAAAAAATGGGCCTCCTGATAACCAAACTTTTTCTTAAATATATATAAACTTCTCTGAAACGCAGGTATTGAAGCAGCTCTTTTCTTCCTTCATGCGAATCCTTTAGATAACTTCGTTGGGTCAACCTCCCCTGTATTTATACATTCCCCTCTTATGAATGGGCAATTTCAATGGAGATGGACTTATGTTTTTCTTTACAAATGCATGGACGAGCCAGTTCCTCATCCCTGTACCATTCCCTTCTAAAAAAATATCCCCCTACTACTAGTGGTAAAAAATAGGCCTTCTGATAACCAGATTTCTTCTTACGATTTTCTTAAGATACACAAGTTCGGTATACAACCAGACTTGCAGATTACATTTCCAAAAAAATACCCCTCACTATTAGTCCAGTTTCAGCCCCCTTTTGATAACCTCAAAAATTCATTTTCGTTAAAAGTGCACATATAACTTTGGTTATTTTTACTCAGTTTGTCACGCCTCAAATGGTTTATATTCTTTCCCTCTGTACTAGATATTCCATTGGGTACTTCTTGGCAGGCCACCATGGGCCAGGGCATGGCCCACCGGATAGACAGACTCCACCCTTGGCGTGGCATATATTTTTTTGTACAGGTACAGCATGTATTTGATTTTTTTGCCTCTGTTTTCCTCTCCAAACAAACAAAAAGCCGCCACATAATATGACGGCTACCCTCAAAACATACTATCACATATCCCGAATCATCTTCATCAATCGTATCCCATCCTTCACCCCTTCCTCATACAGATACAGCTGACACATCCCATTTCCATCCAGCATGTCATCAATACAATCCTCTATGGCATCCCTCTGCTCCTTGGTAATTTCCTTCATCCAATGGTCCATGCGTTCGTTCAGCTTGTGGTCTGCATTCTTTTCTTCCTGTGTCTTATCTGCCTGCCATCGGGTTACCAGCCATTCTACCCTGGCTGCTATGACTTCCTCACATTGTTCCCTCGTAGTTTTCTTCATGGACACTCCTCCTTCCGCCAACACCATATCGAATATCACGGCGGAAGTCCATATCCACATGTCATAAAGATTCTGCTCCAAATACGTCAGAACCACCTACAGGGTGCACCTATAAATACGCCATTTTCCTTGTACTTGCGTGGTCTCCAGCCAAAACCGACCACCTGACAGGTGACCAAGGCCCCAAACAGGTGCACCTTGGTGGAATCAGAAAAACGCCCGCATTGCGGGCGATTGTGGCCGGGAGGGGCGCCTTTAGGTGCACCTCCCTTTAACCTGCACACAAATCGAACGGGGGATACGGTTTGATTTATGGCGACGAATGTGACGTTGAGATATCAATTTTTCTTATCCAAAATGGGCTTTCTTATATTGGGCCAAATTAGCCGAATTATCTACGGTATGCCCATCTATCCCATTCTTCTCCTTAAAAGCCAACACAGCGGCTTACGGTGCGTTACAAGGGCTAATTCAAGTTGCATTAGCTAATTTAATTTTTTACTTTTCCCTAACCCTTTGCAAATGTGTATCCATAAATATATTATCTTTTT
>OKPF01000439.1_pt1 | contig 16578 bp, 10 predicted proteins | sample 1612151 | NCBI WGS metagenome assembly OKPF01 (sample SAMN04436779, study PRJEB24849) | human gut metagenome | biome: human gut; feature: NICU; material: stool | host: Homo sapiens | place: USA: Saint Louis, MO | collected 2011-05-07 | reverse complement strand
AAGGTGTTCAGGGATTACAAGGAGCCGCTGTTCTGGATACACCTGAACATGGATTATCCATTTAATTTAAAGGGCATCCTGTACTTCCCGAAAATCAATATGGAGTATGACAGCCTGGAGGGAACCATCAAGCTGTACAACAGCCAGGTGTTCATTGCAGATAATATAAAGGAAGTGATCCCGGAGTTCCTGATGCTTTTAAAGGGTGTCATCGACTGTCCGGATCTGCCTCTTAACGTGTCCAGAAGCGCTCTGCAAAATGATGGATTTGTGAAGAAGATATCCGATTACATCACAAAGAAGGTAGCGGACAAGCTGTCGGGCATGTGCAAGACAGACAGGGAAAATTATGAGAAATATTGGGACGACATTGCACCCTTTATCAAGTTCGGATATATCAAGGATGAGAAGTTTGCCGAAAAGATGGGAGATTTCATCCTGTACAAGAACCTGGAGGGCAAATACCTGACCCTTCAGGACTGCCTGGATGAGAACAAGGAAAAGCATGAGAATACCATTTTCTATGTGACCAATGAAAAGGAACAGAGCCAGTACATCAACATGTTTAAGGAAGAGGGCATTGACGCGGTGATTATGCCTGCTGCCATAGACAGCCCGTTTATCTCACATGTGGAGCAGAAGAAGGAAGGCCTTAAGTTCCTGCGCATTGATACGGACCTTAACGCGGCGTTCAAGGAAGAAGTAAAGGAAGACGATGAGGAGTTCAAGAAAACATCCGAGGAGCTGACGGAATACTTCAAAAAAGCCCTGAACAATGACAAGCTGGACATCAAGGTTGAGAAGATGAAGAATGCGGGAGTGGCTTCCATGATTACCATATCCGAGGACACAAGACGTATGCAGGATATGATGAAGATGTACAGCATGGGCGGTATGGATATGGGCATGTTCGGGGGTACGGGAGAGACTCTGGTGCTCAATGCCAACCATCCTCTTGTGCAGTATGTACTGGGTCATAAGGAAGATGCCAATACATCCAAGATCTGCGAGCAGCTGTATGACCTGGCAAGCTTAAGCCACGGCCCTCTGGCTCCGGAGCGCATGACAGCATTTGTAAGCCGCAGCAATGAAATCATGATGATTATGGCCGGCGAAAAAACAGATTCTGAAAAAACAGAGTAATCCTGCATAACACACGGTATTATAACAAGAACCATTACAAAAGTATGGGAACTGGTTGCAAGAGGGAACTTTTGAAACCAGTTCCTATTTGCGTTGCACGGGCATTCTAAATCGGTTATACTGGAAATATCTTATAGTAGGAAGGAGAGGGGTTGTATGAGAGGTAAACGTTTTACGGCAGTGCTGCTTAGCGCAGTACTGACTGCGGCAGGCGCGATGACTGCCTGGGCGCTTCCCACGGGGCTCAGCACCATCGCGGGCAGTACGGTGAGAAGCAGCATGGCTGGATTTGAGGCCACATTTCCGGCAGGTTTTGAGGTGGGAAGGTATGGAGGTAACCTGGGATTAGATTATCTGTCCTATATGGAAGAGGACGGGGTGAAGATTGATTTCATTGCCGCTGCCATTGATGAGGAGAATGAAAGCTATCTTGCCCTGGCCGGCATAGTGGCAGACCTGGAAGGCGAGAGCCTGGAGGGAGTCATGCAGGAGATGCTTCAGATGCTGGGCCAGGATGCATCCTATGGTTCCTATGTAGCCATGGGAACGGCCGGCATAGCAGGAGCTGGCTATTACTCTGTTAAGATTAATTACGGAGCCCTGATGGCGCAGTATATGTCTGCCTGGATGGGAAGTTATGACATGACCCCGGAGGAAAAGCAGGAATATGACGCCTACATGGAAGAACTGTCCAACCGTATGTTCCTGGATGTCTACATGAGGGAGATTGGCGGAAACTGTTACATGCTGGTCCAGATCTATTCCGGTGACCAGGCAGGAAACGCAGCCCTGCTTTTAAGCCAGATGCAGCCATACGCAGGAGGCGGCTGGAGCTATACGGATGCAGGCGGATGGCAATATCACCACGGGGACGGTACCTTCGGCACCAATGAATGGGCCTTGGACGAGAACGGCCTTACATACCGTCTGGACGGCAACGGCCAAATCATGTACAAAGCATGGATTGAAGAAAACGGAAGGTGGAAATATGTGGATGAATTCGGCCACATGGTGACAAACCTGACCAAGACCATAGACGGCAGCCAATATACCTTTGACGCCCAGGGCTACATGGTAGAAGGAAGCCAGCGGCCGGCTCAGGCCTATGAAACAGGCACCATATCGGGAAAGACCTACAGCAACCGCTGGGCCAATCTGTTTATGAAGTTCCCTGAGGCAGCAGAACTGATGCTGGGCGACGGAAGCTATTACAGCTATCCCTTGGAGGCTGGTGAGAATATGTACTACTGGTACGATGGAGGAACCGGCTACCTGCTTACCATAGACTACACCGATTCCACCCAGCAGCTGGACCGCTACCTGGAATGGCTCATTGATTATGCGGGCTATTATGATTACACAGTTGACAGCACAGGTACTGTAAACATGGGCGGCTACGAATACAAGTATATAAAGACCTCCGGCCAGAACAGCGACGGCACCACGGAGCATGAGGACACCTACTTCCGCCAGATAGACGGCAAACTTATGGAAATCTCCATCGAATACACCGGCGACCGTCAAGCCACCATTGACCAGATTTTATCAGCCATAGAGCAGGCCCGCTGAGAAGCCGGAATGATATAAAAAACCGGAATGAAATTTCACACAGACAATAACATTAACAATCACACCAGCATCAGCCGTATTTTTTACCTCCACATTTAATCCTTATGAATGGGAGCAGGCAGGGCAGGAGAGGCAGGGGTATCTGCGGGGTAAGAAGGCCAAAAGCCTTCTTACCCCGCAGCCGTCCAATCATCCGCAGCCGTCCGTTTCCACCAACGGGGCTATCACCCCATCCGGTCCTTCTTCCAAAAAATCAGTCCAAAAAATCAGTCCAAAAAATCTCCATAAAACTGGAAACATATAAGCATTGCATTTTACCATCCATACTGTTATAATAAGTAGTAATGAATACTACATGTGAAAAGACATGGATAAGAAAAACCGGAGGACATAATTATGACCTATAAGATTATCGGGGATAGTTGTCTTGATTTAACAGAGGATATGAAGAAGGATCCCAGATTTCAGATGATTCCGCTGACACTGCAGGTAGGCAGTGCCCAGGTGGTGGATGATGATACATTTGACCAGAAACGGTTTATAGAGATGGTAAAGGCGTGTCCGGAATGCCCAAAGACAGCGTGTCCGTCACCGGAGACCTTTAAGGCTGCATTTGAGGAGGCGGAAGCGGAAGCAGTATTTGTCATCACTCTGTCCAGCCACCTCAGCGGAAGTTATAATTCGGCGGCAGTGGCAAAGAAGCTGTATGAGGAGGAGATGGTGGAAAAAGGTATGGCGGAGCAGGCCAAGAAGGTGGCTGTTATTGACTCGCTTTCCGCATCCTCAGGGGAGTTGAATATTGCCCTCTTTATCCAAAACCTGTGCGATTCCGGACTGGAATTTGATGAGGTGGTGGAGAAAACCCTGGCATACAGGGACGGCATGAATACTTACTTTGTGCTGGAGAGCCTGGATACACTCCGCAAGAACGGGCGTCTGTCAGGCCTTCAGGCTTTTTTTGCCACAGCCCTCAACATCAAGCCTGTTATGGGCGCGGATACAGGAACCATCATCAAGCTGGACCAGGCCAGGGGAATGAACAAGGCCCTTCAGAGAATGTGCGATATTGCGGTAAAGGAAGTGGCGGACGCGGCCGGTAAGATTGCGGTTGTCTGCCATGTGAATAACCCTGAGCGGGCTGAATACGTAAAGGATGAGCTGGCTAAGAGGGTGGGATTTAAGAAGATTGTGGTTACCAACGCGGCAGGCGTGGCCACTGTATATGCCAATGACGGAGGGATTGTACTGGCAGTCTGATGTCCGCCAGGAGAGGTTTTATGAAGAGAACAGGATGTATTGTGGCAGCAGCCTTATTATTAGGGCTGCTGCTGGCCGGTATTACGGGATATTTAATATGGCACTCAGCACAGGACAAATATGTCAGGGCTGAGATGGTAGGTGTCTCGGGAGGCACCGGCGTGGCTGGCGTGGAGGCGCCGGAACCGGAGGAAGGGGACGGGGCAGAAACAGGTGCCGCCGCAGATTCGGACGGCGCCCAAGGAACAGACGGCCTGCAAGGAATGGACGGCGCCCAAGGAACAGACGGCCCGGATGCAGCGGATGGCGGTTTATCCGCCCATTCAGACAACGCTGAAGCACAGGGGCCCGGAACAGGAACATCGGATGAGGACTCTCCGCTAAAACTTGTATTTGCAGGGGATATCCTTCTCTCAGACCACGTGCTGGGCGCATACCGGAAAGCAGGCAATATAGGCGGAGTGGTGGACAGCGGATTCCGCCAGGTGATTGACGGCAGCGATATCTTTATGGCAAATGAAGAATTCCCCTTCAGCAGCCGCGGAACAGCTGCTGCTGATAAGCAGTTTACCTTCCGGCTGCCGCCTGAACATGTATCCATGTTTCAGGAGCTGGGAATAGATATCGTGACCCTGGCCAACAATCACGCTCTGGATTTCGGTACAGATGCCCTGCTGGATACATGCAGCACCCTGGATGATGCCGGAATCCTGCGTGTGGGAGCCGGAGCCAATCTGGAGGAAGCCAAAAAACCGGTATTCATGGAGGCAAAGGGCCGCAGAATCGGGTTCCTGGGCGCGTCCAGGGTCATACCGGAGGGTTCCTGGAACGCCACTTCCAAGGGACCGGGCATGCTCACCACCTATGATCCGTCCTTGCTGTTGGAGGAGATAAAAAAGGCCAGGGAAGTCTGCGATTACCTTGTGGTATATGTGCACTGGGGAATTGAACGTGACGAGCGGCCCCAGGAGTACCAGAGGACCCTGGGACAGCAGTATATAGACGCGGGAGCCGACCTTGTGATAGGCAGCCATCCCCATGTACTGCAGGGGCTGGAATATTATAAGGGCAGGCCCATCGTGTACAGCCTGGGTAATTTTGTGTTCGGCAGCAGCATTCCGAAAACAGCCCTGCTGACCGTGGAATGGGACGGGGAGGACGCGCTGCTGCGGCTGGTGCCGGGCACATCCTCTGGAGGATATACCAGGATGCTGGAGGATGAAGGAGAAAAGGCGGGTTTCTACCAGTATATCACATCCATTTCCTATGGCGTGACGGTTGGGGAGGATGGAATTGCGGCGCCGGTGGAGGAAAGAGCGGCAGAGTAGGAGGAATCCGGGACATACCTTTTTCCCTGCCAGGTGTTCCTCTCCTTGAAACGGCGGTGCAGGGTGTTTAATACCAGCCGTTTGTTGCCGCTCCACAGAGGGGCCAGGAGAAGGGATTTTGGACCGTCCCCTGTCAGGCGGTGAATGGTCAGTTCAGGGGGAAGGATTTCCACACAGTCTATGACAAAATCAATGTATTCCTCCATTGTGAACATGGGAAAGGGATTGGTGCGGCAGTAATCTGCCAGGCCGGTCCCTTTTAAAATGTGGAGAAGCTGGAGCTTGATTCCATCTATGGGGCTTTGGGCCAGATAATGTACGGTTTCCGCCATCATGAGCCTGGTCTCGCCGGGCAGGCCCAATATGACATGGACAATGACGGTCAGGCCAGCTGCCTTAAGGCGTCTGAGGGCGTCCTCAAACACAGGAAGTCCGTAACCACGGCGGATAAAGGCGGCGGTGGAATCATGGATGGTCTGGAGGCCCAGCTCCACCCATACCGGTTTCACACGGTTTAAATCCTTTAACAGGCCGATAACCTCAGGCTCCAGACAGTCCGGCCTGGTGCCGATGGACAGGGCTGCGACGGCAGGATGGGAGACTGCTTCCCCAAACAATTGCTTCAGATAGGGCAGGGGAGCGTACGTATTGGTGTAGGACTGGAAATAGGCAATATAAGAACCCTGTGAGCCGTCAGGCATCTTTCTCTTTACCTGAGCCATGGCCTGCTCGATCTGCCGGGAGACAGCCGTCTGTCTGGAAGCGGCAAAATCACCAGAGCCGCCTTGGCTGCAAAAGATACAGCCCCCTGTTCCCAGAGTGCCGTCCCGGTTGGGACAGCTCATGCCCCCGTCCAGGGACAGCTTATAGATTTTCCGGCCGAACTGCTGCCTCAGCTCATAGTCCAGGGAGTGATATGGTTTTCCGTTCCATTCCATTGTAAATACCTGCTTTCTTACATGATACTGTTTTAAGAGATTATAACAGCAAAGCATGTCCGGTGTCATCTTTATTTAAAAAAACGTATAAAGACAGGAGAATATTGTATTGTTGTTTTTGTGCCATGTGTGATAAACTGAATTCAGAAGTTTCAGAAAAGATAGGAGAGGTAAGTCATGAAGGTAAACGAGACAGTGAAACTGCTGGAGAGCGGCGCCGCCAGGACTCTTATGGCGCAGCTCTACGGGGAAGACGGGGTAGAGGCCAATGTAAAGCGCTATGAGGATTTGCTGGCCGGGTATGAGAAGATGTTTGGCGGGGAAGGGGATGTGAAGCTGTTTTCCTCACCCGGCAGAACGGAAATCAGCGGCAATCATACAGATCACAACCACGGCAAGGTGCTGGCAGGCAGCATTAATCTGGACTGTGTGGGGGCGGCCGGAACGAATGAATCCAATCAGGTACATATTGTCAGCGAGACATATAACCAGGATTTTACCATTGATCTGAACCATCTGGAGCCCAGTGAGAAAAAGGCGGGAACCGTGGACCTGGTAAAGGGACTTCTCCAGGGATTTAAGGATTCCGGCTACCGTGTGGGCGGATTCAACGCGTATATCACCAGCAATGTCATAAGCGCGGCAGGGGTCAGCTCATCAGCCTCCTTTGAGATGCTGCTGTGCTCCATGCTCAACACATTTTTTAATGAAGGCCGTATGAGCACCGTGGCATACGCCCATATCGGCAAGTTCGCTGAAAACAACTACTGGGACAAGGCGTCCGGCCTGCTGGACCAGATGGCATGTGCTGTGGGCGGCCTTATCACCATTGATTTTATGGAGCCGCTGGTACCTAAGGTGGAAAAGATAGACTTTGACTTTGGTTCCCAGGACCACAGCCTGATAATTGTACAGACCGGCAAGGGCCATGCTGACCTGAGCGCGGATTATTCCTCGGTTCCCGCGGAGATGAAAAAGGTGGCCAGGTATTTTGGAAAAGAGGTATTGTCCCAGATTTCCGAGGAACAGGTGATAGACAACCTGGCAGAGGTACGGCAGTTTGCCGGGGATCGATCCGTGCTGCGCGCACTGCATTTCTTTGAGGAAAATAAAAGGGTGGAGGCAGAGGTCCTTGCCCTTAAGGAGAACCGTTTTAAGGATTTCTTAAACAATATAACGGCATCCGGCAATTCCTCATGGAAATGGCTCCAGAACTGCTTTACCAACAGCGATTACCAGGAGCAGGGAATCACGGTTACCCTGGCGCTTACGGAGCTGTTCATTGCAGAAAAGCAGAAGGGGGCCTGCAGGGTCCACGGAGGAGGCTTTGCCGGCGTTATCATGGCAGTGCTGCCCAATGAACTGGTGGACGAATTCATACACTATATTGAAAAATGCACAGGAGAGGGAAGCGCTTACCGAATGAGCATCCGCCCATACGGAGCCATCTGCTTTAATGACCTGATTTAGCCGCGTACTGCTTTTTTCGACATAAAACGCCGTGATTTACGGGGCTCACGCTTACAGTTCCCGCGGATTCCTGTGGTAAGGTGGGGGGATTTGCGGTATAATGATGTCAGAGTATGCGGGTATCAGACATGCTCTGGAGCAATCAGAACAATAGGAGGACTGAGCGGATATGATTGGCGAAAAAACATTGGAACTCCTGAAGCAGGTATTGGCGGAAAGCAGCTATACGGTTGCCATCTGCGGTTCCGGGATGATGGAAGAGGGAGGCATTCTGGGACTTAAACAGGAAGGACGGGCTTATGAGATTGAACAGAAATATTCGGAATCACCGGAGGAGCTGTTTCACATTTCCTGTCTGTCCAGAAGGCCGGAACGATTCTATGAATTTTACCGCGAGGAGATACTGAAAAAGATTCCTGACATGACTCCGTCTGTCAGGGCGCTGGCCAGGTTGGAGCAAGAGGACAAGCTTCAGTGTATTGTTACCACCAATATTTTCGATTTGCCGGAACAGGTGGGCTGCCGGAATGTGATTTACCTTCACGGAAGCATATACAAAAACAGGTGCCCCCACTGCGGCAGGCTGTATTCCATGGAAGAGATCAGGGATGCCAGACATGTTCCCCATTGTAAGAACTGCAAAACCATGATACGTCCCGGAACCTCTCTCTACGGGGAGATGGTGGACAGCAGCATCATGAGCCGTACCACAGAGGAGATAGCCAGGGCCGACGTGCTCCTGGTGCTGGGAACCAGTCTGCGGTCAGAGGTATACAGCAACTACATACGGTACTTCCAGGGCAGGAAGATGGTAATTATCCACCGTATACCCAGGCCCCTGGATGAGAAAGCCGATATGGTCATATACGACCTTCCCCAGAATGTCCTTCCCCTTCTGGTGGATGGCGGGATTTAAGGGAGCCGGAAATACCTTCCGGGAACATTGGCAGCTGAGTGGGATAAGATGGGAAATTAGTAAAGGCCGGAGATGGTTCCGGCCTTTTGCACGTCTAAGTCTGTTTATTTTCTGTGGAAGGAATCCAGCAGCTGGTTCTTTGTGTGCCACAGCTCATTGGACAGGTCCACATGGACTGTGTGGGGGTTGATGAGACGCTTGGACTCATCCCACAGGGTATCCAGCTCTTTTTTACAGTAGGCCTGGATATCCATTACCTTCGGAGACTGGTACACGCACCTGCCGTCCAGGAAAATGGGGATCATCAGTTCCCGCATGGTATAGCTGTCTGGCGCCAGCATGGTCTTTTTCCATGTCTCTAAGGGGTCGAAGAGAAGGAGGGAATTGCGGGTGTCGAATTCCTCGCCCACCAGACAAATCAAATCTGCTATGATTTTGCCGGTGGCCTTATCATAAATCCTCTGTATGGTCTTGTTGCCCGGGTTGGTGATTTTCTCCGCGTTTTCGGACAGCTTGATTTTCGGCACAAACTGGCCTGTGGCCTTGTCCATCACAGCAGCCAGTTTGTATACGCCTCCGAAGGACGGACAGTCTTTGGCTGTAATCAGGTTGGTGCCCACTCCCCAGGAATTGATGGTGGCTCCCTGCATTTTCAGGGAGTTGATCAGGTTCTCGTCCAGGTCGTTGGAGGCGGAGATCACTGCGTCCGGGAATCCGGCCTCGTTGAGCATCTTTTTGGCCTTTTTGGACAGGTAGGCCAAATCACCGCTGTCCAGACGGATGCCGTAGAAGGTAAGAGGAATACCGGCTTCTCTCATCTCCTTAAATACCTGGATGGCATTGGGTACGCCGGAACCTAAGGTATCATAGGTATCCACCAGCAGAATGCAGGCGGAAGGATAGAGCTTGGCATAGGTGCGGAAGGCGGTCAGCTCGTCGGGAAAGCTCATAATCCAGCTGTGGGCATGGGTTCCCTTTACCGGGACATCGAACATTTTTCCGCAGAGTACATTGGAGGTGCCGATGCATCCGGCTATCATGGCTGCCCTTGCTCCGTAGGTGCCGGCATCCGGTCCCTGGGCCCTGCGCAGTCCGAATTCCATGACGCCGTCGCCCTTGGCCGCGTAGACGATGCGCTCTGTCTTGGTGGCAATGAGGCTCTGGTGATTGATGATATTGAGCAGCGCTGTCTCGATGAGCTGGGCCTGCATAATGGGGGCAATAACCTTGACAAGAGGTTCCCTGGGGAAAACCACGGTACCCTCCGGAATGGCGTAAATATTGCCTGTAAAGCGGAATTCGTTGAGATAGCTCAGAAAGTCCTCCTCAAACATATCCAGGCTTCTCAGGTATTCAATGTCGCTGTCATCAAAATGCAGGTCCTCAATGTACTCAATGACCTGCTGCAATCCGGCACAGATGGCAAAGCCGTTGCCGTGGGGATTGGTCCTGTAAAACATGTCGAATACAACGGTTTCGTTGGCGTCCTTTTCTTTGAAATACCCCTGCATCATGGTTAGCTCATACAGGTCTGTGAGTAAGGTAAGATTTCTCTGCTCCATATAGGTTCCTCCCTGGGCGCAGCCGGTGTGCTGTACGCAGGGTATGCGGTGCGGCAGGATTTTGACGGCTGTGCAGTAATATTGGTTAGTAGTATAACACATATTCTGGAAAAGGCAAACGAAATGATAAAAATTTAACAATCAAAGGCGGAACAACTGATATGTCAAAATAAACGAAAATCAGATACACGGTTGACATTTTACGCATGCATTATTATAATAAAGAAGTTAAATGAAAAAGGCATAGATGGAGACAGTAGGCCTGCAGGAACGCCTCAGAGAGCCGGAGATGGTGGAAACCGGTGCAAGTAATGCAGAACTGAAGATCACTCCGGAGCTGTCCGGCTGAAGGGATGCGTCAGCAGCGCATGATAGGCCGGGACGCGTTTCCCGCGTTAAGGGAACTCATATGATGGTATGCAGTAATAGGTGGTTAAACGAAGCGGTTTATGGCTTTCGTCCTGTTCGGGACGGAAGCCTTTTTTGCTTCATGGAAGGATATACAATCTTTTTCACATACCAGAATAGAAATCTATCATGAATGGAACGGAGGAAGACGTTATGTATGACAAAGTCCCCACAGACCTTAAGTTTGTGGAACGGGAAAAAGAAGTGGAGAAGTTCTGGGAAGCAGAGCACATCTTTGAGAAAAGCATTAAAATGAGGGAGGGCTGCAAGCCCTATGTATTCTATGACGGACCGCCAACTGCCAACGGCAAGCCTCATATCGGCCATGTGGAGACCCGTGTAATCAAGGATATGATTCCCAGATACCGGGCCATGAAGGGGTATATGGTGCCGAGAAAGGCCGGATGGGACACCCACGGCCTGCCTGTGGAGCTGGAAGTTGAGAAGAAGCTGGGACTGGACGGCAAGGAGCAGATTGAGCAGTATGGTCTGGAGCCGTTTATCAAAGAATGTAAGGAAAGCGTCTGGAAGTACAAGGGCATGTGGGAGGATTTCTCCAACACCGTTGGCTTCTGGGCTGATATGGACAATCCCTATGTAACCTATGACAACAGCTTTATCGAGTCCGAGTGGTGGGCTCTTAAGCAGATTTGGGACAAGGGTCTTTTGTACAAGGGCTTTAAGGTGGTTCCCTACTGCCCGCGCTGCGGCACCCCGCTGTCCTCCCATGAGGTGGCCCAGGGTTATAAGGATGTAAAGGAGCGTTCCGCCATTGCCCGCTTTAAGGCCAAGGGAGAAGACGCATATATCCTGGCATGGACCACTACGCCGTGGACCCTTCCCAGCAACCTGGCCCTGTGTGTGAACCCCAAGGAAGACTATGTAAAAGTAAAGACAGGCGACGGCTACACCTACTATATCGCTCAGGCCCTGGCAGATACCGTGCTGGGTGAGGACTATGAGGTGCTGGAGACTTACAAGGGCAAGGACCTGGAGTTCAAGGAATATGAGCCCCTCTATGACTGCTCCGTGCCCCTGTGCGAGAAGCAGCACAAGAAAGCCTACTATGTGGTCTGCGCTGACTATGTAACACTGACAGACGGTACCGGCATCGTACACATTGCACCTGCCTTTGGTGAGGATGATGCCAACGTTGGCCGCAAGTACGACCTTCCCTTTGTGCAGCTGGTGGACGCCAAGGGCGATATGACGGCGGATACGCCTTTTGCAGGCACCTTTGTGAAGGATGCGGACCCCATGGTGTTAAAGGATCTGGAGTCCAGAGGGCTGCTTTTCTCAGCCCCCAGCTTTGAGCACAGTTATCCCCACTGCTGGCGCTGCGGAACCCCTCTCATTTACTATGCAAGGGAGTCCTGGTTCATCAAAATGACTGCTGTGAAGGATGACCTGATCCGCAACAACAATACCATTAACTGGGTTCCGGATTCCATCGGCAAGGGCCGCTTCGGGGACTGGCTGGAGAATATCCAGGACTGGGGTATTTCCAGAAACCGTTACTGGGGCACCCCGCTCAATATCTGGGAGTGCGAGTGCGGACACCAGCATTCCATCGGAAGCATCGAGGAATTAAAGAGCTTATCCGACAACTGCCCTGATGAAATCGAGCTTCACCGCCCATATATTGACGTTGTAAACATCAAGTGCCCCAAGTGCAATAAGCCCATGAAGCGTGTGCCTGAGGTGATTGACTGCTGGTTTGATTCCGGAGCCATGCCCTTTGCGCAGCACCATTATCCCTTTGAGAACAAGGAACTGTTCGAGTCGCAGTTCCCGGCCCAGTTTATCTCCGAGGCAGTGGACCAGACCAGAGGATGGTTCTATTCCCTCCTTGCTGAGTCCACCCTGCTGTTCAACAAGGCGCCTTATGAAAATGTAGTTGTCATGGGGCTTGTGCTGGATGAGAACGGACAGAAGATGAGCAAGTCCAAGGGCAATGCAGTGGATCCCTTTGATACTCTGGCAGCCCACGGCGCAGACGCCATCCGCTGGTTCTTCTACACCTGCAGCGCTCCCTGGATTCCAAAGCGTTATCAGGATAAGGCAGTGACCGAGGGACAGCGCAAGTTCATGGGTACCCTTTGGAACACCTATGCTTTCTGGGTGCTGTATGCCAATATTGACAATTTTGATCCCACCAGATATACCCTGGAATACGACAAGCTTCCGGTCATGGACCGCTGGATGCTGTCCAAGATGAATTCCATGGTAAAGACAGTGGATAACAGCCTGATGAATTACCAGATTCCTGAGGCGGCCAGATCTCTCCAGGAGTTTGTGGATGACTTAAGCAACTGGTATGTGCGCAGAAGCCGTGAGCGCTTCTGGGCAAAGGGAATGGAGCAGGATAAGATTAATGCCTTCATGACCCTGTACACGGCCCTTGTGACCGTGGCAAAGGCGGCTGCTCCCATGATTCCGTTTATGACAGAGCAGATTTACCAGAATATCGTGAGAAAGGTGGATGGGAATGCGCCTGAAAGTGTACACCTGTGCGATTTCCCGGAGGTGAATGAGTCCTGGATTGATGCGGAGCTGGAATCCGACATGGATGAAGTGCTGAAGGTGGTTGTCATGGGACGTGCGGCCAGGAATGCGGCCAACATCAAGAACCGCCAGCCCATTGCCCGGATGTATGTGAAGGCCGACCATGAGCTGTCAAGGTTCTATGTGCAGATTATTGAGGAAGAACTGAATGTGAAGCAGGTGATTTTCTCCAATGATGTAAGGGAATTTACCTCCTATACCTTCAAGCCTCAGTTAAAGACCGTGGGACCAAAGTACGGCAAGCTGTTAAACCGGATTCGTCAGACTCTGACCGATATCGACGGCAGCGCCGCCATGGATACCCTGAATGAGAAGGGACAGCTTACCTTTGACTATGACGGACAGGAAGTGGTGCTGACAAAGGACGACCTGCTGATCGATGTTTCCCAGAAGGACGGCTATGTGACAGAGGAAGACAACTATGTGACCGTTGTGCTGGATACCAACCTGACTCCTGAACTGATTGAGGAGGGCTTTGTGAGAGAACTCATAAGCAAGATTCAGACCATGCGCAAGGAGGCCGGATTTGAGGTCATGGACCACATCAGCGTATTCCAGGATGGAAATGAGCGGATTGCAGAACTGATTAAGGCCCATGCGGACGAGATCAAAACAGAGGTCATGGCGGACCATATCAGCATCGGCGCCATGTCCGGCTTTGTCAAAGAGTGGAACATTAACGGCGAAAATGTAATGCTCGGTGTTGAAAAGACCATGAAATAATGGTAAGATTGTGAGGCGGGGCCCATAAAACCCCGCCCCGTCTGATAATTTGGGAATGATTTACATACAATAGTTCTGTAATAGAAGAGGAACTTAAAGCAGGAGGATAATGGCCGATGAATAAAGGATTTGATAAGGAAACGTTCAAGCGCAGTGTGGTGGACAACGTAAAGAACATGTTCCGAAGGACCATTGATGAGGCGACTCCCCAGCAGGTATTCCAGGCAGTGGCCTATGCTGTGAAGGATGTTATCATTGACGAGTGGATTGCCACTCACAAGGAATATGAGAAAAAGGACGTTAAGACAGTATACTACCTGTCCATGGAGTTCCTCATGGGCCGTGCTCTGGGCAATAATATCATCAATATCTGCGCCAGGGATGAGATTAAGGAAGCCCTGGATGAGATGGGCTTTGATTTAAATGTGATTGAGGACCAGGAGCCGGACGCAGCCCTGGGAAACGGCGGCCTGGGACGTCTGGCGGCCTGTTTCCTGGATTCGCTGGCAACCCTGGGATATCCGGCATATGGCTGCGGCATCCGTTACCGCTACGGCATGTTCAAGCAGAAGATTGAGAACGGTTACCAGGTGGAGGTGCCGGATAACTGGTTAAAGGACGGCAACCCCTTTGAGATCCGCAGGCCGGAGTATGCTTCCGAGATTAAATTCGGAGGTTATGTGCGCATTGAGAACCAGGGCGGAGTGAACCATTTCGTACAGGACGGATACCAGTCTGTCCGCGCGGTGCCCTATGACCTGCCGATTATCGGATACGGCAACAATGTGGTGAATACCCTGCGTATCTGGGATGCAGAACCCATCAACACCTTTAATTTGGATTCCTTTGACAGGGGAGATTACCAGAAGGCAGTGGAGCAGGAGAATCTGGCCAAAACCATTGTGGAGGTCCTTTACCCCAATGACAACCACTACGCAGGCAAGGAACTGCGCCTGAAGCAGCAGTATTTCTTTATTTCCGCCAGCGTACAGAGGGCGGTTAAAAAGTATAAAGAAAAGCACGATGACATCAGAAAATTCTATGAAAAAGTAGTGTTCCAGCTGAACGACACCCACCCGACGGTTGCCATCCCTGAATTGATGCGGATTCTTCTGGACGAGGAGGGACTTACATGGGATGAGGCGTGGGAGGTAACCACCAGGACCTGCGCTTATACAAACCACACCATCATGTCAGAGGCGCTGGAGAAGTGGCCCATTGAGCTGTTCTCACGGCTTCTGCCCAGAATTTACCAGATTGTGGAGGAAATCAACCGCAGGTTCCAGAACCAGATTCAGACCATGTATCCGGGCAACCAGGAGAAGCTGCGCAAAATGTCCATTATTTACGACGGACAGGTGAAGATGGCTTACATGGCGATTGCAGCCAGCTTTTCCGTCAACGGCGTTGCCAGGCTTCACACAGAAATCCTTAAGCACCAGGAGTTAAAAGACTTCTATGAGATGATGCCGGAGAAGTTCAACAACAAGACAAACGGCATAACCCAGAGACGGTTCCTGCTTCACGGCAATCCGCTGCTGGCAGACTGGGTCACCTCCAAAATTGGCGATGAGTGGATTACCGGCCTTCCCCACATCAAGAAGCTGGAACTCTTTGTAGGGGATGAGAAGTGCCAGTTTGAGTTTATGAACATCAAGTACCAGAATAAGCTGCGCCTTGCCAGATATATCAAGGAGAATAACGGCATTGACGTGGACCCGCGCTCCATTTTCGACGTGCAGGTCAAGAGGCTTCATGAGTATAAGCGCCAGCTGATGAACATTCTCCATGTGATGTATCTGTACAACCAGCTGAAGGATAATCCTGATATGGATATGATTCCCAGGACCTTTATCTTCGGCGCGAAGGCAGCCGCAGGCTATAAGCGGGCTAAGTTGACCATCAAGCTTATCAACTCAGTGGCGGATGTCATCAACAATGACAAGTCCATTAACGGCAAGATTAAGGTGGTGTTCATCGAGGATTACCGTGTATCCAACGCAGAGCTTATATTTGCGGCGGCGGATGTCAGCGAGCAGATATCCACGGCCAGCAAGGAGGCTTCCGGCACCAGCAACATGAAGTTTATGCTCAACGGGGCCCTTACCCTGGGAACCATGGACGGAGCCAATGTGGAAATCGTGGAGGAAGTGGGAGCGGACAATGCATTTATTTTCGGCATGTCCTCCGACGAGGTTATTAACTACGAGAACAACGGCGGCTATTACCCCATGGATATCTTTAACAATGACCAGGAAATCCGCCGTGTGCTCATGCAGCTGATTAACGGATACTATGCACCGGATAACCCAGAGCTGTTCAGGGATATCTATAACTCTCTCTTAAATACCAAGAGCAGCGACAGGGCTGATACCTACTTTATCCTCAAGGACTTCCGTTCCTATGCCGAGGCGCACCAGAGGGTGGATAAGGCTTACAGGGACCAGGCGTGGTGGGCTAAGGCAGCCATCCTTAACACGGCCAACTGCGGAAAGTTCACATCTGACCGTACCATTGAGGAGTATGTGAAGGATATCTGGCATCTGAAGAAAGTGACCGTAGAAATGTAAATGCTTGCTCCGGCAATCCTGATTATTGGGGTGCCGGAGCTTTTTTGGATGACGCATGAGGAAGGGAAACAGAAATGAAAATACGCGACATACTGGCAGAAGGAAAGCCCACCCTCTCCTTTGAGGTGT
>OKPF01000426.1_pt1 | contig 17077 bp, 18 predicted proteins | sample 1612151 | NCBI WGS metagenome assembly OKPF01 (sample SAMN04436779, study PRJEB24849) | human gut metagenome | biome: human gut; feature: NICU; material: stool | host: Homo sapiens | place: USA: Saint Louis, MO | collected 2011-05-07 | reverse complement strand
GGTGCATTTGACCCCTGCAAATTCCAGGTTGCAACTTTAAAATCGCTTAAATCTGCAAAAGAAATACCCGGCAAAATCATTAACAGGAATAATAATTTTTTCATACTCCCTCCATTCCATCAGGTTTGTCATGAGGTGGAATTGGCAATGGTCTGAATGGTCTTAACTCTGGCTTAATCAGATTTGGTTTTGCCGCTCTGACAGGTGGACTTATTGCCCATAGCATTTCTTGCGTTTCTTCTTTTGCACCAGGGCATTTCTCAAGGGTGATTGTAAAAGCAAACGGTGACAGTATAGTTCTGCTTAAATAGTCTGCTCTTATACACGTCTGCAAGGCACTACTTCTTATAAGCACATTACCATTAGTAGAAGGCAGTAACTGAAACTCCTGAGATAACGAGTTATCATCACAGGTATTATGTATCACCCCGTTTTTAAAGGCCTCCATGCAAGTCCCCTGGGCAACATTAACAAATTTCACTGTGCCGGCATCTTTTCCATCCACAACCTTCCAGTTCCGATTCTCACCAAAATTTACTGAATCAAAAGGAGTATACCCCCAAAGCCAGTTACGAACAGGTCTGGCCCAAATAGTAAGCAGCGCCCCACCAGTGCTCATTATTGAAACTTCAGGAAACTCAGTGTTGTTGGCTCCAAGTGTTGGAGTTGCACCGTTTGAAGTCACTGCAATACCTTGTCCAGGGATTCCAACCAATTCTACATTTTTTCCCGGAGGGGAAGGTGAATCCCCGATCCCATTCGAGCAACCAGTAATTATAAGTGTGCACAAAAATGCAATTAGTTTTTTATCCACTGTATTTCCTCCTCTGCACCACCTCTTTTTTATAAAAAAAAAGAAACAACAAAGCAACAAAAATATTACTGGTAAGATTACTGAGAAAATGTGAAAGCAGCACAACAAACAAGTTCACTATAACATTTGTTATTGTTTTTTAGGTTACAAACAGCAAACTCCTATATAATTCTTTATATTCCCAAACACTATGCAACATGACCATAACGTATACGGTTCGGTAGATACTCGCCTGTCTGTTTCCTTACGTAATACACCTGTTTAGGTGTATGCATAAGACCAGCCAGATATAAATGACTATATTGTTTTGCATAAGAAGTTGGTTGCATAATCACCAATTAATATAAAATCCATTATTTCTCCACATTTTTATGTTAGAAGTTGCAAAGAGAAATATGATGTTTCTCTTTGAGATAATTAATCATTCCTGTTGCCCACCTCACTGGTGGGCTTTTTTATGTAAAACCAACTCCTGCTGTGTTCCCCTGACATGATGACTTTACCGATTAACCAACAGCCAGATCAGCAGACACGCCACCACCGGCACAGCAAAATCCATCAGACTTGCCATATCCCACACGCGCGGGTCAAAACCACCCCACCACGGCATATTCATACGCTTGCCATGCCCGAACATTTCAATCCAGCGATATTCTGCCTGGGTGTGTTCACGCGCAATGAAGAACGTACAACCGGCTATCGCCCCGTAAGCCCAGTTTCCGGTAAAAAGACCAGCCAGTACCTGCACCGCTACGGCACAAAGCGCATGAAGTATCGACGTGATATCCATCTGCTCCCCTTAAAACCACTCCCTTAGCGGGCGCTCTGGTGTAACCACCCACTCACGGAACACGGATTCATCAAAGCCATCGTCAAGAAGACGAATATTAACAAAGTACCCTTCGTCTCGCGTGTATTCAGGCTCCCCGTCAGCAGAAACACCTGACTCACTGAACGTAAAACCAATCTCATCAACCAGAACGGCATTCTGCAGCTCTTCGTCCTCTTCCCAGTTAAGTTTCCTGAGAAATGCCCTGAAATCTGCTTTATCACTGAAACGCAACGTGAAATCTCTCACTCCACAACCTCCCCAAGCTGCGCATCTGTTAGCTCTTTATGCCAGAGACGAAAATTCCTCACATGCCCAAATAAATGGCGTAATCCTGCTGTAGTTTGTCCACCAATGCGAATGGTTGCTGTACTCCGGATATATTCCCATTTGGTTTTAGTTTCGCTGCTTAACTTACCGTTACTGACTACACATGTGGACCGTTCGGACTTTACCCGCATACCAATAAGCATTTTTTTCAGCCCGGCATTTTCATTTATTCGTCGGTTTGAACCACCAATATCACAATACGGAAAACCGTCGTACCCACCTGATGAACCAAACCCCATTACGATCCCCGCATCTGCCTGATGCCGGTATGTGTCAAAAACACGCGGCGCTGCATTTGGCGTTTTATACCAGTTCTTATGTACCTCACAAAGAACCGTAAAAGGAAGATTATAAAGATTATTCTTAATCGGAACTGTAACCATATCGCTTGCCCGCGTTACCGGTGCCGTCCCCGTAACAATAAAAGATGATGCGCCTGTACCAGCCTCAATCTGTGGAGTGGTTACATCGAGATAATCCCCTGATGCAACCATCTGCCCTGTATCCGGAGAATACTGGACAAAACCGCCAACCGTATTTTCTGTTGTATCTGCTTTTAATGTAGCCTCAAAAAATATCCAGCCAGTTGCATCATCCTTAACAGACCTTGCTGTAACACGGCTTGTCTGACCTGTCTTGCTAATTATGCGGGTGGTAAGGTTCAGGTTTGCTGCTCCTATTGATGTCCTTACCTCCCCATCATAATGTTCAAATAAAATACGAACGGCGATATTATCAACTTCACTTTTTACCCGACAGGATATAGTTACATGCTTTTCGTCCCCTGAAGTATCAACCCCTCCGGTACTCGAATACAGTCCGATAATGGTATGCGCTTTACTTGTACCAACAATCGAATCCTGTACGACAAACCGGCCATAATTAAACCCGAAACTATCTGTGCCTGTTTCTGTAACGTCCAGTGAAGTTGACTTATTCCACTTCGAAGGGTCTGTACTGTTCGGGAAGAAGTTCGTTCTTTGCCCCTCAATAAGCAGGCCATCACACTCAAATCGTGGCTCATTAATTTCCGCCGTTTTCAGTTCGCCAGATTTGTTGATATATGTTGCCGTTGATGCGCGACTGAAATTAACCTGTTTATCACTGGCAACCTGAACCACATTATCACCAATCTTCACTTTTTTATAACCCGGAGAATAGCCCGTAATCATATCCAGCGAATCATTAAAGGGTATCCACACATCCGGCAGCGGCTGTAAAACATATCTGTACGGCTCTGCTGTCTGGTTTGCGTATTCTCTGGCAGCATCTTCACTTGCTTTTGCTGCCGTCTGGCTTGCTGCCGATGCTTTCGCCGAGTTCGCCGCCGCTGTTTCGCTCACCTTTGCGTTGGCTTCACTGTCTTTGGCATTCGTCTCACTGGTTTTCGCTGCCGTCTGGCTGGATTTTGCGTTTTTTTCGCTGGCCTTTGTGGCTGTCTCGCTATTTTTCGCGCTGGTTTCTGATTTTTTGGCTGCTGTCGCGGAGTTTGCCGATGCAGTCTGCGAGGCCGCTGCCGCCTGTGCGCTGTTAGCTGCATTCGTTTCTGAGGTTTTCGCCGCATTCTTCGATGAGGCTGCTGCCGTTTCGGATTTCTTTGCCGCCGCTGCACTCTGTGATGACGCTCCGGCATGACGTGCCACTTCATTCACCATCAGCTCAAAACGGCGCAGTGCCTCCGGACGGGCATCATCCTCCGTCATGGCACCGAGAAAATCATTCAGCGTACCTGGTCTGGAACCTTCATAGACGGTAATGGTCCCGGCATGTGAAGGTGGAAAACCTTCAACCAGCAGGGTGACGCTGTACTGGCCATACTCAACATCCATGCTGTAACGCCCGGCTTCATCCGGATTTTCAGAGGCCACCGTGTTCACCACCACCGTGCTGCTGGTCCGTCTGGCCTTCAGCACAATGGTGCAGTTCTGTACTGGTTTTCCTGTGCCATCTTTAAGCACGCCAGAAATTTTTACTGTCATACTTTTCCACCAATAAAAAAAGCCCGCAGCAGTGACGCCACGGGCTTCAGGACAGTGTAACTTTACGTTTCCTCAAACGCAGTTCACCCCATAAGGCGGATGAACCTGCGTATCATAACAATATTTACAGAAGATAAATCGGCGTCTGTTGTCAGAAACGGTATCCGATACCAACAATAAATGCATCCGTTCGCCAGTCGCCACTGCCGGAGCCTTCATAAGCAATATCAATGGCCACGGATTCGGTCGGGTTAAACTGCACGCCAGCCCCCCACGCCAGAGACGTGTTGCTGTGGCGACCGTCATCACTTCCGGTCAGCACGTCGTGCATTTTCCCCTTGTTGTCAGTTACGCGGAGATAATCCCCGGAGAAAGTCGACACACGGCTGTAAGTCACACCCGCGATCGCATACGCGCTGAACCATTCATTCACGCGCACAGATGGCCCCGCCATCACGCTGAACCAGCGGTTACGCACGGAATCTTCATGCCAGCGGGTATCGCTGTAATGCGTTTTTTGCTCATCTTTGGCATTGGCATAACTGAATGACGTCACCAGCCCCAGCGTGTCCGTAAACTCATAACGGTATTTCACGTTAATCCCGTTCAGATCATCGCTGCCAGGCATATCAGTATGGGTCTGAAGATACCCGGCGCTTAGTGTGGACTGATGCTCTGCTGCGCTCGCTGGCGTACCAGCGGCAACCAGCCAGACTACTGCGGACAGAATAACAGCACATAATTTACGCATAATTACCTCTCGCTTTTCTGCAATAAAAAAGGCGCCATTTCTGGCGCCCGTATTGGGGTTATAAAATTCAGCTAATCGTGATGCCTGCAGTGGCTTTCTTCATCACAACAACCAGCAAATCGCTGATACTTGCTGTGGGATACCAGCCATTTACCCACCATGCTGATACAGAAAACTCCAGCGTCATGTGACCGCGACCAGCAGGCATATCAATAACACCACTGTAAACCAGCGTATTATCCATCGCGGTACGGTTATAAATTTCAGCACCGTTTTTCTTCACTATCAGGCGGCATGACGAATAAGTATCGCTGTTCTCCCGCTCATGTCTGGCACCGCTGAAAGCCACCGCCGGAATAACAATCTGCCGGTTAAACGGCTGATCGTCATAAACCCTGACGGTAATGGTTCCTGATGGCCAACGCTTCGGTGCACGGGAGTCACGAGGGAAAGCCTTACCCACTGTTTTAACGAGATCGCCTTCAATCTGGTTTGCAGACAGTTTCCCTCTGATGACACAGTTCTCGTTAATGGTGACATTATTGAGCGTGCCGGTATTCGCCGTGATGGCTCCACTGATATCCGCATTGCGGGCTGTCAGCCTGCCATCCGGCGTCAGGGAAAACGTCGGAGGATTGCCGGATGACGTGATGCTCACCGCAAACAGTCGCTTCAGGAACACGTCGTTCATGAACAGCTGATTCCCCTGCGCCACAAACAGCGGCGTGGTGTTGCCGTTCTCCGGGGTAATCATCGCAATGCGATCGGCCTGCAGCAGAATGTTACTCAGGGTCTGACCATCAACATCCTCAATCCCCGCGCCAATCCCGGCCACATAGGGAATACCGTTTTTTGTTTTCTGCACCTTCAGCATATACATGGCATTCAGCTCATTGCGCGTGTCTGACTGAACCCGCTGGATTTGCTGTATGGTCACGGCCTGGTCACCCAGTTTTTTATCCGTGGTCGAGGTAATTTCACTCCCTTTTTTATCCACGTACTGGCGGACCTGTGCTATCTGTCGGGCGTTTTCTGACTGCCCCTGGCTGACAGTCTGTGAGATTTCACTGCTCACCCGGTCCACTTTCTGGCTCACCTGCGCGATGGCCAGTGTCTGGTCCTCATTCTTTTTCGCAACCAGCTGCGTGAGGCTGTTTTCCGCCTCCCCGATTTTCCGGGTCACTTCTGCGATATCCGTGTCCATCCGCTGACGGATGTCTTCTTCCAGTTGCGTGACCTCCGTACGCAGCGCTGAAGCATCAATGCGCTCTTTCAGTGCCTGGCCCAGAAGCGTCTCATCTATCAGCCCCCGGAAAATTTCCAGATACCCTTCACCATCATTGCTGGGCTGCCCGCTGGCTTCCACAAAAGCAGATTTTCCCACCAGGTTGACGCTTCGCACGTAAAACCAGAAATCCGTCCCCGGCTTAATCCGGCTCCCCTGGACAGTCCACTGACTGCCGGTCCCCAGATAACGGGCAGATTTTTCCACCTGTGCCGTGTTCGTGATGCGTTTTTCTGAGAACCAGAATTCAAACTGTACCGTCGGGTCATACACCGCAAGACGCGGGACCGCCGTTATCTGAAAATACCCCGGCGTCAGCTCAATGGTGGCGGGTTTTGCAGGCGCGTTAATCCGGAAGGTGGTGGTCGCAGGTTCGCCCTGCTGGCCGTAGCTGTTAATGGCCCGCACCGTCAGGGTGTATTCCCCCAGCGGCAGACCACTGAAACGGTGCTCCGTGTCTGCGGTGATGGCGGTGCTCACCAGACGGCTGTCTTCTCCGCTTCCGCTGGTCAGACGCAGACTGAAGCGCACACCCTTCACCACCCGCGGCGTGTCCCATTTCGCCTGTGCCAGATACTGACCGTCAGCTGCACTCACCTCCACCGTCAGGTGCTGCACTGCCGGTGGGATAACGCTGTTCAGGCTGCCTGACTGCGGCTCAAAGCTGGCCCCGTTATCCACAATGGCTTCTTTTTCCGGTACGTGCTGCACCGCCGTGATGGCGAACGTGCCGTCCGTGTTTTCCCGAATGGAGACACAGCGGAACAGGCGACGACGCAGTGACGGCAGGGAGAGTCCCCACACACCGTATGTCTCCACACCATCCGGCAGGGTGCTGACCTGTATCCGGTCAGGCGCGGGGTGTGCGGTGATGGCCACGCTCGCCGGCTTACCGCTGCCGTTAATCAGATTAACAGTGGCCGTGCCGGTCTCCGGCAGTGTCACCTCCCGGTCCAGCGTCAGGGTACGGCTGGCGGCATCGATGGACAGGACACGTCCGCCGGTCATGGTCCCGGCATAGTCGTTATCACAGATTTCAATGATGTCACCGGGTGTGTGACGCAGCCCCTGTGACCCGAGCGTGAAATCCACCGTCTGCGTTTCCAGCAGTTCGGTCTTTATCACCCACAGCCCGGCACGGTGGGCCTGACCGCGGCTGGTACAGCCGAACGCGTCCATCTTCAGCAGGTTGCGTCCGTAGCGCAGTATGGCTTCCGGGTCTTCCACCAGTTCCGTGGAGGTCTGCCAGCCGTTCTGCGGGTCGGTGTAATTCACCTCCACTGCCGTGTGCCGGTCCTTCAGGGCACTGAAGCTGTAGCGGAAACCCACGCCGTTATCATCCACCACCACATCGCTGTTGGTGTACGGCCACACCACATCCGACGGACGGTCCTGAACGAACGTCAGCGTCTGGCCGTTCCATACCGGCATACAGCGCATCGCAGAGCAGAAATCACTGAGAACGTCCCACGCCTTACGCTGTTGTGCCAGGTACGCATTAAAGGTCATCCGCGGCTCGGTCCCCCCGAAACCATCCGGGACCGTCTGGTCGCAGTACTGCCCGATGGCATACAGCGCCCACTTGTCCACATCCGCCGCCCCCAGACGTTTTCCCATGCCGTAGCGCGGGTGAGTCAGCATGTCCCACAGACACCAGGCCGGGTTGTTGCTGTATGCCGGTTTCAGGCTGCCGTCCCAGATACCACTGTACGTGCGTTTTTCCGGGTCATAGTTTGACGGCACCTGGATGATGCGACCGCGGATATGGTAGTTCACCGTCATCTGCTGGCCGCCGAACTGCTCCGCATCCACCTGCAGCCCCACAATGGCCGTGTTCGGGTAGCACTGTTTCACATCGATGATTTCGGTGTATGACGACCACAGCGTCTTATTCTGCAGCTGGTCCGTGGTGCTGTCCGCCGTCTCCCTGACCATCCGGATGTTAAAGGGCCGGGGAGGCAGATTATCCAGAATCACCGAGGCCAGGAACTGCGAGGTGGTCTTGCCGTTAATGGTGACATCCTTTTCCGTCACCCAGCGGCCATTACGCTGTAACTGAATCAGAATCCGGACAGAGGAAGGATTACGGTCGCCCTTTGACGTGGTCTGCACCAGTGACTGCACCCCGAAGGTAACCCGCAGGCGGTCAATGTTCGCGGACGTAATGGTGCGCGTCACCGGTTTTGCCTTCGTCACTTCCACGCCCAGTCCGGTTTCAGCTCCGGAGGACTCAAAGCCTTCCGGTGGTGTCTGCTCCTGCTCCCCGGCACGCCAGACCGCAGTCACACCGTGTATCACGGGATTACCGTCCGTGTCCGTCAGCGGGGTTTTGTTCACCAGAATACTCTGCAGTCCCTTCACCGGACCTTCTATCGGTCCCTCACCAATCGCATCAATCACACTCATCATCTGCGTGGATTTGAGATTATCCTTCGCCTCACGAGGCGTGTGTGCCTTACCGCCACCTTTTCCCATACAGCCTTCCCCTGAATAAATTAACCGCCACTTGCCATTCCGTACAGAAGTCGGATATCCTTCGCCCGAAAAGCATGAAACACATTTCTGCCATGCTAAAGAGAAACCCCGGTATCAGCAGATACCGGGGTTTTCTTTCATGCCCACCGATAATCCTGTTGGTTAAAACCGGTAATGGCATAAAAATTCTGAATATCTTCACATTTTCACAAACTGACTGTGGCGCGTATAATTTCTCTGCGTTAATTTTTTTGTCGTGATATAAGAATAATTCCTTACACTTAATCTTCGTAACTCTCCCGCAGTTCCTGTCCGCGATCACTGCGGGATTTTTTTATTCTTTTTACCCCTGCCGCCCGATAACCACGACCTTTCCGCCCCCGCCTTCATCACGGGTGCTGATGTCCTGGGATATACGGCGGGAGCCAACCAGCATTTCCCCGTAAGGCACCGGCATCGGGTTCCCCTGGGCAATCATGTTATCCAGCGAGGAAAAGTACGTGTTCTGTCTGCCGTTATCCGTTGCGCGGTAATCCGGTGTTTTTGCCTTCGGGGCCAGCATCTGGGCCACACCGCCCAGTATCATGCTGGCCCCCAGTGAAAACAGCATCGTGGTGGCAGAAAAACCGCCGGCACTCAGGGCTGTACCCCATAACACCATCGAGGCACCGGCCGTGAAGAAAGAGCCCACGATGGCTGCCGCCCCCAGCACAATCTGCAGTCCGCCCTTTCCGGCTCCGGCCAGTCGCGGCACAATGTGGATGACCGTTCCCTCACCCAGCTGTTCGTGAAGACGGGCGTACACCGCCTCCGGTGCCGTGTCATCACCGGCAATACGTATCTGGTACCAGCCTTCGTTCATCTGACGGCGAAAGCCCGGCACCTGTAACGACAGGGCACGGATGGCTTCCGCTGCCGTGTTCACATACAGGCTGAGGCGGCGGCCAAATCGTTGCAAATCCCCGTGAAGGCAGATGCGTGCCAGTGGCGGTGACGCCAGACAGAATGCGTTCGTCGTTGCCATTTTTCGGAATACCTCTCCCGTTTACTCAGTTGTTCAGGAATATGGTGCAGCAGCTCGCCGTCACCACAGTAAATGGCGGCATGATTCGGCACCGATGAACCAAAACAGCACAGCAGCACATCGCCCGGCTGCGCCGCTGACAACGGCACCTGATACAGCCCTGTGGCCTCCAGATTATCAAGATAGAGATTCTGGCCGTTACGCCACCAGTCATCCTCACGATGAAAGTCCGGCATCTCAATCCCCGCCAGATGGTAAGCGTCCCGGAACAGCGTGTAACAGTCCGTCACCCCGTGCTCAAAGCGCCGCCCGGTGAGATGCGGCACACAGCGGAACTTATGAATCGCCCCCCGGCAGACCAGCCACCACGGCAAATCACTCTGCACCTGCAGCCGCCGGTCGGCCTCACTCAGCCAGGGCAGACCACCGGGATGACTGTGGACCAGCGCCACAATCTCACCCTGCATCTCTGCCCGCAGCCAGTCTTCCGGTGCAATACGAAAATACGCCTCCGGCTCTGCAGAGATATTCACACAAGGGATATACCGCTCCCCCTCCGGCGTTCTCACCACTAAGCCGCACGACTCCGCAGGCACACACCGCCGGGCATGCGCCAGAATCGCTGATTCTGTCTGTGTCATTGGATTTACTGCGAAAGTTTATTAATGGAAAGGAAACCGCCAAAATTAGCCACCATGCCGCGCATCTCACACCCGCGCATGCACTTGCTGCATCTGTCCTTACGGATATCCGTGGTGGGGTTGTCGAACTCATCCGCCACCGCAGGACCGTTATACCCGCATTCATCTCCCCGGTAATCCCACATACAGGTGTTCGCCAGCATGATGCGACCGGGAAACAGCGCCCCGTCCGTCTCGGTCGGTGTAGCCAGCACAAACGAGGCCGTCATGGCTGTCAGCTGCGACATCTGCTCCACCACCCAGCGGTCACTCAGCTCCTGCTCCGGGTCCGCCTCCGGATTGCCCGCAACGAAATTCACCGCATCCAGAAAACGGGCATACACCCGGCGGCGGACCACCGTGGCCCCCACCAGACTCTGCAGGTCTTCCGCCATCCCGGTGACCAGACCGAACAGATTGGACACCGTCAGCGACGGTCTGGCACTGCTGCCCCGGCCGTTCATCTCAAAGCCGCTGCCGTCAATCGGGTATGCCTCATACTTACGCCCCTGCCAGGTGACCGGCTCCCCTTTTTCATTCAGCTCATTACAGAAAAAATACCGCTCACCACCCTGTACCGTCAGGTCGATTTCCCAGAGTACCACCCGCGGTGACTGCTCTGACTTAACCGACTCGTTCAGACTTTCTTCGCGAATATCCTGCATCAGTTCACCACCTGCTTAAACTCCGCGCTGAACTCAACGCGCAACATCCCGACCCGCGCAGACCACCCGGCACAGGTCACCTTTATCTGCCGGTATGCATAGGGTGGCTTCCACAAAAATGCCTTCCAGCCACCGTGCTCTGCCAGGAACGCTTCCAGATGCCGGGCCTCCTCCCGGGTCACGGAAAGCGTCACCCTGTATGTTTTCAGGTCAGCATTCAGCCCTGCCGCCATACGCTGTGAGTACCCGTCACCAAAACGCACTTCACGCACCGATGGCTGCGAGTTCACCTCCATATCCGGCTTCACTTTCCAGCGAAAGGTTTTCATCCACCGCTCCCTGATAACATACCGCCATCACGCAACTGCAGCCGGAGTTCATCCTGTGCCCCCTTGCGGGCCATCTCATACACCGCTTTCATCAGCTGCGGCCCTGCCCGCCCGTTGGGGCCGTCGTTCTGAATCACCACGTGATTGTTCTGATTAAAATTAATGCCTTCCGCCCGCCGCATCTGCGCCGGACTTCCGGCACCGCCGACATAACCACCTTCCGCATAGCCCCGCATCAGGCGGTACAGATTGCCGACACCAATCCGGCTGGTCGCCTCCTTCGTGAAGACAAACTCCCCGCGATGAACAATCCCCGCAGGTTCATATTTACCCCCCGTCCCCGTAAATCCCCCGGTCGCGAAATGGAAGTTCGCCGCCGCAGCCTGAATGGCCGTCCCCGTGGAGGCAGACGCACCACCACCGAAAGCACCGCCAATGGCGCTGCCGATACTCCCGACTATCCCCACCATCGCCTGCTTCAGAAAAATCTCTGTCAGCATGGACAGCACAGAACGGGTGAAACCACGCCAGTTCTGTTCGCTGCCGGTCAGCATCGCTGCCATATTCTGTGCAATACCGTCAAAGGTCTGCGTGGCAGCACTTTTTACCTGCGACATACTGTCCGTGGCACTCTCTTCCCACTCACTCCAGCCGGACCTGAGGCCTGCCATCCAGTTCCCGCGAAGCAGGTCTTCAGCCGCCCAGGTCTTTTTCTGCTCTGACATGACGTTATTCAGCGCCAGCGGATTATCGCCATACTGTTCCTTCAGGCGCTGTTCCGTGGCTTCCCGTTCTGCCTGCCGGTCAGTCAGCCCCCGGCTTTTCGCATCAATGGCGGCCCGTTTTGCCCGTTGCTGCTGTGCGAATTTATCCGCCTGCTGCGCCAGCGCGTTCAGGCGCTCCTGATACGTAACCTTGTCGCCAAGTGCAGCCAGCTGGCGTTTGTACTCCAGCGTCTCATCTTTATGCGCCAGCAGGGATTTCTCCTGTGCAGACAGCTGGCGACGTTGCGCCGCCTCCTCCAGTACCGCGAACTGACTCTCCGCCTTCCACAAATCCCGGCGCTGCTGGCTGATTTTCTCATTCGCTCCGGCATGCTTCTCCAGCGTCCGGAGTTCTGCCTGAAGCGTCAGCAGGGCAGCATGAGCACTGTCTTCCTGACGATCGCCCGCAGACACCTTCACGCCGGACTGTTTCGGCTTTTTCAGCGTCGCTTCATAATCCTTTTTCGCCGCCGCCATCAGCGTGTTGTAATCTGCCTGCAGGATTTTCCCGTCTTTCAGTGCCTTGTTCAGTTCTTCCTGACGGGCGGTATATTTCTCCAGCGGCGTCTGCAGCCGTTCGTAAGCCCTCTGCGCCTCTTCGGTATATTTCAGCCGTGACGCTTCGGTATCGCTCTGCTGCTGCGCATTTTTGTCCTGTTGAGTCTGCTGCTCAGCCTTCTTTCGGGCGGCTTCAAGCGCAAGACGGGCCTTTTCACGATCATCCCAGTAACGCGCCCGCGCTTCATCGTTAACAAAATAATCATCCTTGCGCAGATTCCAGATGTCGTCCGCTTTCTTAAACGCAGCCTCTGCCTTAATCAGCATCTCCTGAGCGGTATCAGGACGACCAATATCCAGCACCGCATCCCACATGGATTTGAATGCCCGTGCTGTCCTGTCTGCCCAGGTTTCCAGCGTGCCCATGTTCTCTTTCAGGCGTCGGGTCTGGTCATCAAACCCTTTCGTTGCGGCCTCGTTCGCCGCCTGCAATGCCCCGGTTTCATCGCCGGAACGCTGCAACTGAGCAACATACGCAATCTGCTCCGCCGTCACGTTATGGAACTGCTTCGCCATCGCAATCAGCCCCGACGTCGGGTCAGTGGTCAGTTTTCCGAAAGCCTCTGCAACCTTGTCCACCTCCACACCGGATGCAGAAGCAAAACGCGCGACACTCTGGTTGATGGCATCAAACTGTTCACCACCACGCACACCGGCATTCACCATGGCTGCCAGTGACTCACTCGCCTGGTTAAACGTCAGCCCTGCGGCCTGTCCGGCTCTGGAGAGCGTCAGCATGCGATCGGCAGTCAGTCCGGACTGATTACCGGAAAGAACCAGGGTTTTATTAAACGCTGAAAGCGTGGAATCTCCCTGGTACCAGGCGTACACCAGCGCACCTGTCGCCACCGCCAGCGAGGTGACCCCGACCATCGGCAGGGTGATCGCACCGGCAAGCCCCCTGAACATGGGGATCATCCCGCCGAAGGAGTCCTTCACCTGACCGCCCTGTTGCAGCAGGATCAGCCAGGGATTCTGACCACCGGCAAGCTGCGTGGCGATATCCGTAAACTGTGCGGGCAGGGTTCGCATGGCCGCTTTATACTGCCCGACGGAAATCCCTGCTTTTTGTGCAGCCAGCGCCTGGCGGCTCAGGCCCTGTTCAACAGCACTGGCGGTTTTTCTGGCGTCGGTATCCAGACCTGAAAAATGACGCCTTACCCGGCTCATCTGCTCATCGAAACGGACAGCATCCAGACTAAGGTCAATAACAAGATCACCAACCGGCTGGGACATATCTCACACCTCCCGGAATCCCCGCTGAAGCCATCATTAATGCGGCATCATCCACCATGACATCCGCCACATCCGCAGACGATAAAATATCGCGCCCTCCGTCCCCACCGAACCGGACGCCTCCGGCAAGTCCTGCCGCTTTCTGCATCAGCATTTTGTCCTCATCCGGCCTCTCCACCTGTTCTTCCTCATGCCGGGGGACAAGCAGACTGAAATCAGAGGGATGCATATCCGGATCGCAAAAAAACAGGCTGAGTACAGCGTACGTCAGCCCGGAAAAATGCATATCCAGCTGGGTATCCTGAAAATAATGCGTGCGGTAAAAACGGTGCCAGTCGGCATATTCGGTGGATGTCATCCCGGCAAGCATGGCGCGCCAGTCGGGTCTCCCCATCTCACGCGCCAGTCTGAGGGCAAAGTTCAGCTCGCCGTCGAAGACTTTCCCGCAGAAAAATCATCATCAGTCAGCGTGTTATTTTTCGCCACTTCAGTAATATCAGTATCCGGACGAACAGCTTCGATCATCCCGGACAGGCACAACACCACGTCTTCCGCCCGGGCAATGGCATCGGCAGGCCAGGTGGTGAGCACTTCCTGCTCTATCTTCATCACGGCCTCATTCATTGACGGTGACTGCGTTTTCTGTGGATGGTTATGCCACAGGGACATCGCCACCAGAAACGCGCCGGTTCTGACAAGATCTTCCACACTCACCTGCAGGTTGCCGCTGGCTTCAGCCTCTTCTGCCCGCCGTTTCAGGAGGGCAAGATGCTCAATACGCTGCAGCGCAGACAGCTCAGAAAGCGTGACGGATACACCGTTATATTCAAATTGTTCTGTTTTCAGGAACATCGCTTATCTCTCAGCTCTTTAGCCACCCGGCACATTATTAACGGTAATTTCAGCCACCGCAGCAAACTGACCATTACCGGAAATCACAGGGATGCTGACTTTTCCATCCTTAACCCCCGTCACAGTAATCGTCATATCTTTCACGCTAATGGTGGCTTTTGATGGATCGGCGGAAATCGCCCTGAATGTCTTATCCGTTGCATTTTCCGGTTCCACAGTAACGGTCAGGGTGGTTGTTTTCCCTTTTTCAACCGTACCTGTCGGCGTTACCTTAATCGCAGTGACCGGCGTAATTTTGCTGCGTTCTTCCGCTACAGAAGGTTTACCCACGTTAGTGACTTTCACCGTGCGGGTGATCACTTCTTTCGCCGTCACGGCCTTACCGATGCTGCTGACCCAGCCACGAAACACATCCACCGTGCCATTCGGAAAACGGATTTTATAGGCCCGGACATCGCCGCTTTCAAACCAGCCTATAAGCCCTTTCTGACCTTCCTCTCCCGGTTTCCAGGCCAGCGTAAAACTGGTATCACCTGCAGATTTCTGTCCCTGCCCGGTCGCGGTCCAGTCCGCGTCTTCATCATCCAGGTAGTTATCATCGTAGGGTTCAGCCGTCATCTCGCCCGGCGTCAGATCCTTCACCTTAGCCAGTCGCTGCCAGCCATCGTCTGACAACGGGTTTGCATAAGCATCAGCCTTGCCGTTGTAAACCCACAGAGTGGTACCGGCACCTTTTACCGGCTCAAGGGGATTTGGTGTTGCCATATCGTCCTCACATCTCGTATGTAATGGAATAAGTCAGATCTGCAGAACTCCATAACGCCATATCGTCATCACGACGATACTCATAGCCCTGCGTAACCATCGTGGTAATCAGTCCTGCCAGTGCCGGGATCGCGGTCATCGCCGGGTAAATCCGGCTTTCCATCCACTGATCAAGCTCTGAATCCGGTACCTGTGCCGGTAAAAACACCTCAATATGCAGCGTGGCCCGCCAGGTATCTGCATCCAGCTCTTCACCGGTATACTCTGCATCCGTCAGATAAACCGCGATCGCAGGAAAATCCTCTTCGTCAAAAACAACGGGGCGACCATCAAACAGCGTCGCCCCGTGTTCATGCTGCTCGAGTGCATCCAGCACTGCGGCACGAATGTCAGTGTGTTTCATCGTTTTATCGCAATCCTCAGTTGTTGTTTCAGCGCGGATGCCAGTTCTCCGGGCAGGCGTTCACACCGGATACGGTCAACATTCTCATCAAACGCCTGTTTCAGTGGGGCCGCCATCGGGATTTTCACCACATCAATAGGGTAACGGTTTTTCCCGGCCACACGCTGCATGACATGCCAGCGACCGTTTTTTAATCGCTGAATGAATGCCCGCTGATACCGATGCTGACCGGCTTTAAGTATGCTGTTCGGACGACGGCCCAGCATCCTGATCCCCAGCTTAATCACTGGAAGATCACCGCGGTTAACGATAATTTTTGCGTTCGGATTTCTGACCGTCGCCCGTTTCAGTCTGGACCGTTCCTTTACCAGTTTCCGGCGTACCTTTGTCTCCCGGGCAACCTGTGATGAAGACTGATTAATCGCCGTTGTGGCCACGCGGTTAATCGTCATTGCTGAAGCCGCCGGAATGGCGTTTTTACGAACCCGGCTCAGATTATCAATCGCCTGATCAAGCCCTTTTATCGCCATAATTTCACCCTGCGTTTATCGTCGCCGGTTAACAGCGGGTGGTTGCCCACGGTTGAGCCAGAGATAACAGCTGCCCCCGTCATCCGGAGAAACACGATCCACCCAGAACATCTCGCCGTTAATGGTCAGCGTGTCACCACGCCGCACGGCACGCACCGTATCCGTCCGCACAAATAATGACGGGCTGCTTCCTTCAATACGGACCCCGCCACCGGCAAAACCCAGCGACTCCGGATCGTCAAAAACCCCCTGAACTTCGCTTCCACGCTGTGCTCCCGAGGTGAACTGCGCACAGAGCCCCATCACTTCAACAATCGTGCTGTCCACCCCGGCAAGGGCAGCATCAAAGGCATTCTGAAAATCACGCATGCTCAGCCGTTCCGTGCTGTATCATGGCTGTCGCCAGTGGTGATGGCACCATAACACGCATGCCCCGGTACGTCAGTTCAACGGGACGGCCTGTCTCCGGGCAATACCCCATCACATGCAGGCATTTCCGCACACGGACCGCTTTAACATCATCCGTAGCATCAGTGTTGTGCAACTGCTCACCATCGTCTGTGTGATTTTGATCAGCCCCGCTCTCATCAGAGTGCATAATGCCCTCCGGGGAAACAGCAAGCTCCTCTTCCCACTCAGACACACGTTGAGCAATATCCGCAGCACTCCCCGACATATCCGCCTCGCGCCCCAGCAGGCCAGCCAGTTGACGAAGACGATTCAGATTTTCTTCTTTTGTTGCCATCTCAGCCTCCTGTGAAAAAAGACACGGGGGCATTTCGCCCCCGCTCACGGATTATTTCACCTG
>OKPF01000404.1_pt1 | contig 18603 bp, 14 predicted proteins | sample 1612151 | NCBI WGS metagenome assembly OKPF01 (sample SAMN04436779, study PRJEB24849) | human gut metagenome | biome: human gut; feature: NICU; material: stool | host: Homo sapiens | place: USA: Saint Louis, MO | collected 2011-05-07 | reverse complement strand
TGGTGATGGCCAAGCCGAGTCCCGAACCGCCGGTCTCGCGCGAACGGGCCGGGTCGACCCGGTAGAATCGCTCGAAAATGCGGTCCAGCGATTTGGCGGGGATGCCGATGCCCTGATCGACCACGCGAATGGTGACTTTGCCATCGCGCTCCCCCACGCCGACCGCCACAGTGGTGTGTTCGGGCGAGTAATGGATGGCGTTCTCTACGAGGTTCTTGACGGCGGTTTGCATGGCCTCTTTGTCGGCCTTGATCATCGGACCGTTCGTGGCTGGGCTGCCTGATTCTTCCAAGGAACCTTCGCCATCGGCCGGCTCCTCGACCTTCGTGGGTACTGACTGTCCGTTGACACTCAGTCGGATATCCACATGGCGGGAGTCGGCTTGGGTCTGATTGGCGGCGATGGCGGCGCGTGCCACATCCAGCGCGGAAATGCGCCGCGCATCGATCACGCTTTGCGGGCTTTGGGCTTTCTGCAAGTCGATAAGATGATGCACCAGTTCGGTCAGGCGCGCGGATTCCTTGGAGATACGGCCGGAAAAATACCGTACGGCGTCCGGATCATCGGCGGCGTCGGTCACGGTTTCGGCCAGTAGCGCGATGGCACCGGCCGGAGTCTTGAGTTCGTGCGAAACGTTGGTCACAAAGTCACGGCGGACGGCCTCGAAACGGCGCTGCTCGGACATGTCGTTGATGAAGATGGCGTACAGGTCATCGCCGATATCGCCAATGCGCACACGCAAATACAGCGTGTTGGACGGGCGTGACTGGCCGGCCTCCAGTCCTCGGCCATTAGAGGACGGATAGGAATTGCGATTGACCGGCAGCTGAACCTCACGCTCACGCATGCCACCGTCGGCGGCGGCCTGAGTGAGGATGTCCTCGACTTCACGCGAGTTGAGTCGGTCGCCGGAGACTAGGCCGAATGGCACTGAGCCGGGGCTTGAATATTGGACCAGACCGTTGCGGTCGGTGACGATCAGGGCTTCGGGCAGGACTTCAATCAGGCGACGCTCGGTGGGGCGCACGGGCGCATCATCACCGAATAGAGAATGCGTATCCTCGTCGCCGGACAGGTCCTGTTCGGCGGCGAGCCGGCCTGAAACGCGGCCTTTGTTGTAGGCGATGACGGCAACCCACACCAGTATCAGCGCGGCGAGCACCACAATCACGACGATCTGCCAGATATCCATGATTTCCAGAGTAAAACGTGCGAGGCGTAGTGAGATGCCTAAACTACGTAAGTTCGTCTATTGTTCATTTTTGGCGGGACGACATAACAAAATGCTCCCGCTGGCGGGAGCATAATATGGGGAGCTCTATTTACAGCTCGTAGTCCTTGTCCTTGCTTTCCTTGATCAGGAACAGAGCGAGCAGAGCGAGGGCAGTCATGATAGCCATGTACCAGCCCACACCGGCAACGCCGAACTTGGAGGTGACCAGTTACAGGCGCTTGACGATGTCGACAGCCAGACGGGCGGCGGTATCGGCGTATTCGGAGATGTCGAACTCCTTGAATACCTCGTAATCGGTGTCGGCGTTGTCGGAAAGGGCACGAATCACCAGTGCCGGCACGTTATTGCGGGCGGCGACCTGTGCCACGGCGGCGCCTTCCATCTCCACGGCGTCAGCCCCGGTGAGTCGGATGACCTCCTCGACCTTTTGGGGCGTGTCCACGAAGTAGTTGCCGGAGGCGATGATGCCGGTGATGTGGGTAATGCCCGCATTGGCAAGCGCCTCGTCGGCGACTTCCAGCAGACGGTCATCAGAGTGGAATTCCTCCACCGGAGCGTCCGCAGTGCCGGGCTTCCACTGGCCTACGAGCCGCATGTCAGTGTCGAGGTAGCGCAGGGTGCCGCCGAGCACCACGTCGTTGATGTGCAGGTGGGTGTTGAGGTTGCCGGCGATGCCGCTGAAAATCACGGCGTCCGGGGCAATCTCGTCAATCAGCAGCTGCGTGGTGGCGGCCGCATTGACCAGTCCCATGCCGCCTACCGTTGCGGCAACCTTGATGACGTCAGAACCGAAGGAGTCGACCGTGCCGGACACGATGTCAAGGCTGCCCTTGGCGGTGTGCGTCACATGCGTGAGCGATTTGGCGATCAGCGCCACTTCCTCATCCAATGCGCCAATAATAGCTACAGTTTTCATACCCATACGTAAGTTCCTTTCACAACACTTTCGGCTCCCCTTGTCAGGGGAGGTGGCCGCCGAATGGCAGGCTGAGGGGTAGAGACGTTTCGTTGCATTGCTCCCGCGAGAGAGCCGATGACGCAACTCAGTGCCAACGCCGTGTGGCTACGGCTTCCGCAAGCTCGCGCAGCAAGGCCTCGGTTTCTTCCCAGCTGATGCACTTGTCAGTAATCGACTTGCCATAGACCAGCTGATCAAGCGGCGCGGCCTTCTGATTGCCTCCTTCAATAAAGCTTTCCATCATGATGCCGGTAATACCCTGTTCGCCAGCTGCAATTCTGCTGGCAATATTGCGCACGACTTCGGCCTGACGATGTTCGTCCTTGCCGGAGTTACCGTGCGAGCAATCAACAATCAGACCATGCGAGGCTGCGGATTCGGCGGGCATTTCGGCGCGTACGTCTTCCATGGCTTTGGCCACGGATTCGGCATCGTAGTTCGGGCCGTGAATCGAGCCGCGCAACACCACATGGCAGTCCGGGTTGCCAAGGGTCTCGACTGCGCAGGCACGCCCCAGATGGTCAATGCCGAAGAACGTGTGCTGCTGAGCAGCGGCGAAGCAACCGTTGACCGCTGCCTTCACCGAGCCGTCAGTGGCATTCTTAAAGCCGACCGGCATGGAAAGCCCGCTGGCCAATTGGCGGTGGATCTGGCTTTCCGTGTTGCGCGCACCAATGGCGCCCCAACTCACCGCGTCCGAGATGAACTGCGGGCTGGTGGGCTCCAGAAATTCCGTGGCGGCCGCCAATCCTTCCTTCAGCACACCAAGCAAGGTTTTGCGAGCAAGCAACAGGCCCTTGCGAATATTGTGGCTGCCATCAATATCCGGGTCGTTGATCAGGCCCTTCCAGCCAATGGTAGTGCGCGGCTTCTCGAAGTACACGCGCATGACGATGAGCAGCTGTTCACCGAGCTCATCTTTCAGCTTGGCCAATCGGCGCGCGTAGTCCAGCGCGGCCTTCGGGTCATGAACCGAACAGGGGCCGACGATGACCAACAGCCTGTCGTCTTGGCCGTACAGGCACGCGCGAATCTCATCACGCGAGTAGGCGACGATTTCCTGAGCCTGATCAGTCAGCGGGAGTTCAGCGAGCACTTGCGCGGGCGTGGGCAGCGGCTCCAACTCCAATACGCGGCGGTTGATGATGCGACTGACACCCACCTGATCTTCCCAACGCGGCACATCAGTGGCAACGAGCGGGTTCTTCCCCTCCCCCATCGCCTGACGAATGGCGCGAAGCTCTTCTGGGGTGTTCAACGGCTGCGGACCGACTTGCAACGGATGCAGCGAATGTGCTGCTTCCTCCTGCTGCTGCATAACATCTCTCCTTGGGTCAGTATCCTTCCCAAGGATAAGGTGTCACGGGAACAAACTGACATGACCACCGTTATTGGCAAAAAATGCTCACTGAGTGGGTCTCAGTGAGCATTTTTACAAAGACAAAGCTATTTAGCCGAGCGGCGAGCGGTGACGGCGTCGGCTAGGGTGTGCAGCAGTTCGTTGGTGCGTTCCCACGGCACGCAAGAGTCGGTGACGGACTGACCGTAGACCAACTGGTCGAGCGGGGCCGGCTTTTGGTGACCGCCGACCAAGAAGCTTTCCATCATTACGCCGGTGATGCCTTGTTCGCCGTGCGCCAGGCGCTCAGCGATCTCTTCGATGACTTCGGCTTCGCGGTTTTCGTCTTTGCCGCAGTTGCCGTGGGCGGCATCGATGACGAGGCCATGCTGGCTCGGGCCGGACGCTTTGGAAACCTTGAGGTCTTCCAGAGCTTGACGCACGGATTCGGCATCGTAGTTCGGGCCGTGGCTGGAGCCGCGCAGAACCAGATGGCAATCCGGGTTGCCTTTGGTTTCGGCGGAAATCACGCGACCGTCCAAGTTAATGGACAGGAAGTGATGCTCGAAGCCGGCCGCGAAACAGGAATCGGCGGCGGCCTTGATGGAGCCGTCGGTGGAGTTCTTGAAGCCCACCGGCATGGACAGGCCACTGGCCAGTTCGCGGTGGACTTGGGATTCGGTGTTACGCGCGCCGATGGCACCCCAGCTGATCGCGTCGCAGATGTACTGCGGGGTGATGGGGTCAAGCCATTCGGTGGCGGCGGGCAGGCCGAGGCTCAGCACGCCGGTGAGCACCTTGCGGGCCAGCCACATGCCCTTACGAATATTGAAGCGACCGTCCAGATCGGGGTCGTTGATGAGGCCTTTCCAGCCGATGGTGGTGCGCGGCTTCTCGAAGTACACGCGCATCACGATCACGAGTCGGTCTTCCAACTCGCGCTTGACGGCAGCCAGCTTTTCTGCGTACTCGTGCGCGGCCTTCGGGTCGTGGATTGAGCAGGGGCCCACGATGACGAGCAGTCGGTCGTCGCGGCCGTTGAGCACATCGCGGATTTCCTGCCGCGAGTGGAGCACGAGCTCGCTCATCTCATCGGTGAGCGGCTGCTCCCTGAGGAAAGCACGCGGCGCGGGAATGGGGTCAAGCTGACGAATGTTGACATCGACGGTCTCAGGAAAGACGGCCTGCTCCCCCAAACGACGTTCATCCTCGGAACTATCCGGACCACGTAGTGCTGCCATTGCTCGACTCCTTTCCTTGTATACGTACTGTCGGTATGTCGCCATAGACGCAAAAGCCCAACTATAGCAGTTTGTTACGGGGACTGCTTGTTGGGCCGGCAGTTATGGACTTTGGGTGGACTCGCCTGTGTGGACTCGCCTGCGGCGATGCTGTGTTGTTGTGCGGCCTGCGACCGCGGTCTCTCCCTCTGTCAGCGGCTTCGCGCTGACAGAGGGAGAGACCCTAGCAGCCGACAGGCTGCGAGAAAACACAGCATTGGCCGTCAGGCCGATTCCGGGAGGCTGACGAAGTCAGGCCAAAGCGCCCATCGGATCCCATGCGGGGAGCATGGTGGCTGGCTCTTCGAGGGCCTTCTGGTATTCCTCGGGCAACAGGGCCTTCGGGACGGCTACCTCGTAGACGTATTCGGTGAACCAGTCGTCGGACATGGTGAAGTAGCCCTTGTCGGCGATCTTGGCGCCCCAAGAGTTCTCCACGCGCCAGCGGCGGGTGGTGCCGTCGTCGGCCACGTCAACGCCGGCGAAAGCCATGGCGTGGTTCATGGCGGAGTCGCCGAAGCGCACGCGGGCTTCCTTGTCCAAATCGAAGTCCACGTCGTACACGCGGCCGTACTCGAACAGGTCGGTGGCCCAAGCGCCGTTCTCACGGTCCATGAACGGGTGGCAGTCGGCACCGAACCATACCGGAATGCCCTGCTCAACGAGAATCTGCTTGACGCAGTCCTTCATGAACTGGTTTGGCACGTTGAGGTACTCGGTGGCGTCGCCGCCAGCCACATTGCCGAGGTGCTCGATGCCGATCTTCTTGCCCTTGGCGTGCTCGGTGCGCGGATCGTCCACCAGGCACACGTAGTCCTCAAGATCAGCCGGACCCACGTACTTCTTCCAGAACTCAACCGGCGTAATCTCGCCGTCGCGGTGGAATTCGCCATCCTTGTCGGTCCATTCCCAGTCGAAGGAAACCGGCGGCTCGCCCAGGTGGATGGTCAGAATACGGTGGCCGGCAGCAGTGGCGTCGGCAATAATCGCCTCGACCTTGGAGGCATCGCCGTCAGCGGCGTACATGTGCGCCACGGCGGTGTGCAGCATGTGGCGCAGCTGGATGTTCATTTCACCGGTGTTCTTGGAGGATTCGGTCTCCGGGAACAGGTCCTTGGGCACAGCGCCGTACTTCTTGTACACGTTCATGGCCATGGTCCACTGGCCGCCATCGCCCATCACGTCGGCGAGCAGGTGCTGCATCAGGCGGGAGTCGGAAGGCTCTCCGGCAGCCACCAGAGCGGCCACATCCTTAAGGAAGTAGTTGACGCGCTCCAGCTTGTCGTAGTACATCGCGTAGTTCTGGGAGAACTCGAACTCCTTCAAGTTCATGTTCTTCTTGGCCACGAAACGGGCCACGTTCAGGGAGCTGAACAGCCAGCAGCGGCCGGAGCGATCCTGATGGGTGGCTTCGCCATTGTCAACGATGGTGGAGAAACGACGCTGCATCAGACGAGCGCGGTCATAATTGCGAGCCACCTTGTCGATGCCGGCGGCGGTCACCGCGTTCATGGCCAGACGGTTGGTGCCGCTCTGTGCGAAATCGCCGCGCAGGGTATTCAACGCTTCGTCGGTCAGAGGCGTCAATTCACTCATGTCATACTCCTTCTGTGATGGTGCGCTTGTGGCGCAGATTCAAACGAATACGGCACCTGGCTCGAAAGCGCAGGTGCCGTAATTCTTACCGCTAGTAGTCTAATCGAAGGCCTGTCATTCGCCGTTCTGCTCAGATACGGCCGGATTCTCCTGAGTCGGGGCCTCCGGTTCGCCCTGTGTCTGGTGCTCGGACGGCTCAGACGATTCGGACTGCTCATTCTGCGCAGCCGAATCAGCCGAATCAGCCGGTGCCGCATCTGTCTCATTGTGATCGTCGGCAGCCGACTCGTTTCCGCTCAACTCACCCGGCTGGTCATCGGCCTCGTTGTGTACAGGCTTGACTTCCGGGACGGGCGCAACCACCGGCAATGCCGCCGCGGCAGCGGCTTCCTGATCCTGACCAGAGGCCGCCGCATTACCGCCGAAAGCGAATCCGGAGAACGCCTGCGAGAACATAGAACGCAGTTCCGAAACACGCTGGGTGATGACAGACTCGCGTTCCTGCAGATCGGCGATGCGCTTGGACAGACCGTCAAGCTCGCTTTGGGCGGCGGCGCGACGCTCCTCGATCTGCGCATCGGCTTCCTCGCCCGCCTTATGTACGATTGCGGCGGCCTGGATGTCCGCCTCCTCGCGCTTGGACGCGGCATACGAATCGGCTTGGTCGCGAGTGTTCTTGGCCTGACCGACCAACTCATCGGCTTCCCGCTTGGCCGCCACACGACGCTCTTCGAGGTGCTGCAGCAGTTCGTTGACCTTCTTCGTGGCCTCATCCTGCTGAGCGGCGATGTCGTGACGGATCTGCTCGACCTCGGCGTTGACCTGGCTCATCGTGCTGGTGCGCTTGACCTCGGCCTCATCAGTGATTTCCTGACCCTTGGTTTTGGCCGCATCAATGATTTCGCTGGCCTTGCGCTGGGCTTCGGTCATCATCTTGGACACTTGCTCGCGCACGTCGGCGAGCTTCTTGTTGGCCTCGGCGAGCGCCGCCTCAATCTGATCGTTGGAATCAGACTTAAGCTTGGTGATCTCCTCATTGGCGCTTTTGCGCATTGCGGCAACCTGCTGGGTCGCCTCCGCCTTCATGTCGGCGATTTCGCGCTCTTGAGTGGAGCGTTCGGAAGCCATCTTCTTAGTGTGCTCTTCGCGCGCGTTGCTGAGCTCAAGCTCGACGGTCTGACGCTGTTCGGTGATGGTCTTGGCAGTTTCGGAGCGCAGTTGTGCGGCATCCTCGTTGGCGGAGGTGGTCACTGATTCGGCTTGATTGCTGGCGTTCGTCAGAATCGAGGCGGCCTTGGCATTGGCGTCGTCAACAATATGCTGGGCATCCAGCTTGGCGTTGTTGATCAGTGTTTCGGCCTGAGCCTGAGCCGTGGTACGGATGGAGGACGCGTCCTGCTTGGCGCGTTCCAGCAGTTCGGTACTCGTCTGTTCGGCGGAGGCAAGCATCTGCTGGGCGTTCGCTCCCAAGGAAGCGAAGCTGTTGCCTTCCGGCTTCTTGTTCTTCTCTTCCTGAAGTTGGGCCTGCAGTTGCAGAATACGGTCGTCATCCGCCGCAATCTGCTCACGCATGCTGGCCAACGTCTGCTGCGCACGCTTCATACTCTCCTGAGTAGCGTCGAAGGCAGCATCAACCTTCTCCTTGTCATATCCTCGCAGCACCACCGGGAAACGATCCACCATCGCTGTTTATTCCTTTCGCACACGCATAAAGCTCTTGGCACATCCTTGAAGCACTGTAGCGCATCGCACTAGCGCTGAGCGTTGAGCGACGCGCAATCGTTACAATGCGTGCGAACCATGTTCTATTCCGGCGTGGCGCACAGCGTGCTAGGCGATGAGGATGTCGGAGCTGGAGGGCTTGAGATAGTAGCGCACGGCTTCGCGCACCACATCACGGCCAGCGGCGATCTGCTGGTCGAGTGGTAGACCATGCTGGCTGGAATGCGCCGGAACGACCGGAGGGAAGCTGACGAATCCGCCCAGCACCTGCTCCTGGGTGGCGGTCCAGTTGAGCAAGTTGTAGAACAGCGAATTACATACGAACGTACCTGCGTCCGAACTCAAGGTGGCCGGAATCGAATCGTCCGTGAAATCATTCAGGATCGAGCGCAACGGCAGGCGGGTCCAATAGGCGGCCGGGCCATTGGGATCGATGGGTTCGCGGCGTGGGATCACGTTGTCCGCGTCTGGCTTGATCGCGTCCATCAGGTTGGTGGCGCATCGTTCAAGCATCACGCCTCGGGCTGCGTGCTTGAGCCCGGTGGCGATGACGATATTGGGCTTGGTGGCCTCAATCGTCTCTTTCAGCGTGGGCCAGGCTTTGGCGAAGCTCACCGGGATGCTGACAGCATGAACGGTGACGGCGACCTGCTCCAACGGATCGTCCGGAGCAGAGGAGACGCCCAGTCCCTGCTCGGCGATGGCCTTGGGCACTTCGACGGCGGGATTGACCTCCACGCCGTCATAGTGGTCGAAGCCGGAGATCACAACATTGAGTTCACGCATAATGCCAGTCTAGCGATGCATCTGGCCGGCCGCTTGGGCCAGCAGGACGTGCATGCGGGCGCGGGCCTCTTCCTTGGGATCACGACCGAGAATCTCCTCGGCGATACGCTCAGCTGTGGGAATATCTTCCAGCGTGGTGATCTTCAGGTTGGTTTCCGCACCGGAGACAATGGCGACGGGTTCATCAGGCAGATAATCGACCACTACGCGCGTGTCGTCGGTGGGATGGAAGTCCGGGTCGGCGGCAGCCAAATCGTAAGCGTGACGAATCGTCGCGAAGCGGAAGGATTGCGGGGTCTGCGCGCGGAAGGTGTTCGGGCGGTCCGGCACCGACTTGACCACTTTCAAATCGCCCAGATCCTCGGTCAACAGCACGGTGTCGGTTGAGGCGTAGGCCACGGTTGCGGCCGTGAACTGGTCGAGCGCATCAATCGAACCGTCGATGGCGGACTGTTCCACGAACGGACGGACGGCGTCATGGATCAGAATCTTGGCATCGTCCGGAATGCCAGCCGTAGCCAGCATGTCGAGCGCGGCGGCGGTACTGTCCACACGCTCGTCACCGCCGTCAATGATGACGCGGACCTTGGTGTAGCCCATCTCGCCAACCAACGTTTCCACTTCACCGCGCACCTTGGGATTGACCACCACCACGATGTCGCTGACGCGGTCGCAATGTTCAAAGGCATCAATGCTCCAGCACACGATGGGCTTGCCGCCCACGGAGACAAGCTGCTTGGGATTATCGGGGTCGAAGCGCGTACCGAAGCCGGCGGCCAGCACCACGGCCACCACCGGCACGGTTTGCGCCGGTTTGGCGCCCTGAGCGGGGGCCGGCTGGACGGTAGGCGTCTCGACGGGGGTATCGAAATCTCTCTCAGTCATAGGCACCACCGTAGGGTGAGGGCTGGCCGTCCGTGAACTGCATCACATCTTCTCCACGGAATGTGCTCGCATTCTCCGTTTAGTCACGCACGATGAGGGCGAGGAGGCGGCCTTCGTGTGTTTTGTTGGCGAGCGCGGCGCGGCGGTGCGAGTACCACAGTGGGTTTTCGAGCGTGCACATGCTGTGGCTGATGTTGTCGATGCGCTCCGCGAGCTCGGCCGGGCCTTCGCCATCCGTACGGCACAGTTCGGCGAGTTCCGGGTCTTCCTCAAGGTACTGGGTGGCGGCGTGCACGCGCGGCATCGAATCGACCACCTGATGTACACCGGCGAAAGCGAGGTCGATCATCGCGGCTTCGGCGATGTCGATGCCGGCACCGCCGAAACGGGTCTTCGTCTTGGTCAGCGGGAAGCGCTTGATGAACTGGTCGGCGATCTCGTCGCCCACTTCATAGCAGTCGCCGCAGATGCGCGGGCCGAGTGTGGCCACGATGTTCGCCGGGTCGGCACCCTTGCTCTTCATCAGGTCCACCGTGGCGCCGATCACGCCGCGCTCCAGACCACGACGGCCGCAGTGGGCCGCACCGATGATACCGGTGACCGGGTCGCCCAGCAGCACCGGCAGACAGTCGGCCGCGAACATGCCTAGGGCGATGCCGGATTGTGCGGTGACCTGGCCGTCCGCCTCGATGACGTGCGGAGTGTCAGTCTCACCATGTGTGCCGGACACGTCGAAGCCGAAGGGGGTGTTGATGACGAACGAGTCGTCCACGTCCACAGCCACGCCGGAATGTACTTGGGAGACCAGCGATAGGCGGGCTTGCACCGCTTCGGCGAGTGCGATACGGTTCGACAGCACGGCCTCAGGTTCGTCGCCGGACTTGCCGCCGAGGTTCAGGTTGCCGTAATCGCCGGCGCTCAGGCCGCCCAGTCGCGTGGTGTACACCACCTTGATGCCGGGGGCCAGTGCGATGGGGATGGTCACCGGAATAGGGCGACCGGCTTTATCGGTAGAGCTGATGCTGTTGGAATCGAGGATTTCTTCGCTGTATTCAGGCATAAGGCATTCTTTCTTGGGTGCGGGCGGTGTTCATGATTTTCATGACCACCCCCAGTCAGCGGGGGCGGAGTGGTAGGTTATTCGGCTTTGAGGGTGGGCTTTTTGGTGCGCGAGCGGATGGCGGCGTTGATGGGCACCTGGTGCGGGCAGGGCATCGAGAACACGTGCGCCGGATTATTGATGGCGGGTACTGGCGCGCCATCGGCATCGCGCAGGCCGGTTTCCGGCACGGTAAAGACCAATGGTCTCTCGCCAGGCAGCAGGAATTCGACCTGTTGACCGGGCTCAATCTTGTTACGGCTCATCAGCGTGACACGTCCGTCTTCGTCCGCGCTCCAGCTCAGCACTTCGCCCACTACCAGCCATGAGCGGAAGTAGGCGGAGCGGTCGGTGTTCTGTGTGACCTTGTGCTCCGGGTAATAGAAGCCGGTGGAGTAGTCGCGGTGGGCCACCTTGTCGGTTTCCTCGAGCAGCCATTCGGGCAGTTCGACGTGTGGGGCCGGGCGAACGGCCGCATGTTTCCAATCGGTCTCAATCTGTTCGACCGCGGTGTTGGACTTGCGGCGCGTGGAACGGGCGTGAGAGCTCATGCCGTCGGGTTCGACGGCGGTGCCGGCCGGCGTACCAGAGGCAGTTGAGTCGACGGCATCAGCAACCGTCACGCGGTCACGTTCTGCGGCAACCGAGCCGGTGACCGAATCGGCAACCGCAGTATCAGAGCCACGGTCATATCCCTCATCGGCCACACCGGCGAACGCGGCATCAGCATTGAGCATCACTTGATCTTCGGTTCCTTGGCCAAAATCGGGGTCGCCCGGGCGAATCACACGGTCATGGAAAGGCTTCAAAACATTGCCATCAGCGTCTTCAAAACCGCGTTGAATCATGTATTCATTAACCGCGGTTTTGTAGGCGTTGGTCATGGCGGCGATATAGTAGGCGCTTTTCGCGCGGCCTTCGATTTTGAGGCTGGTGGCACCGGAGTCAATCAAATCATCCAAGTGCCCCAGCATATTCATGTCCTGCGAATTGAACAGATAGGCGCCGTTCTCGGTCTGCTCGATCGGGAAGTACTGGCCGGGGCGCTTCTCTTCCACGATCGAATACTTCCAGCGGCATGGCTGGGCGCATTCGCCGTGATTGCCATCGCGGCCGGTCAGATAGTTGGAGAACAGGCAGCGGCCGGAGAAGGCCATGCACATAGCACCGTGGACGAAGCATTCGATGTCGAGGTCATCGGGAATGTTGGCGCGAATATCACGCACGGCCTGCAAGTCCATCTCGCGGGCCAACACCACACGGCGAGCACCAAGCTCGTAGAAGGCGTTCGCAGCCTGATAATTAGTCACGCCGGCCTGGGTGGAGACGTGCAGTTCCAGATTCGGAGCCACCTGACGGGCCATCATCATCACGCCAATATCGGAGACGATCAGCGCGTCCACGCCGGTGTCTTTGAGCTGGCCGACGTACTCGCGCATGGCTTCGATCTCGTTGTTGCGCGGCAGCACGTTGCAGGTCACGTACACGCGAGCGCCGCGTTCATGGGCGTAGCGCGATCCTTCCTCGAAATCCTCAAGGCTAAGGTTTTTGGGGGCCGATCGCATGCCGAAGGCTTTGCCGCCGCAGTAGACGGCGTCGGCACCATAATCGACCGCGGTTTTCAGGCCCCTCAGGTTGCCGGCCGGGGACAACACTTCGGGCTTTTTGCGGGTGGGGAGGTTCATCGTCGTATTCATCACCGCAATAGTGTAGTGGTGGCCGTGTAATGCGGGAGGGGCTACCGTTAGGCTGGATGACATGAAGATCGATATCGTGAGCGTGTTCCCCGAATACTTTGAGGTGATGAACCTCAGCCTGATGGGCAAAGCCCAGGCCAAGGGATTGTTGGAGATCAAGGCGCACAACCTGCGCGACTGGACCCACGATGTGCATCATTCGGTGGATGATACGCCAGTCGGCGGCGGGGCCGGCATGGTGATGAAGCCCGAAGTGTGGAGCGAATGTCTGGACGAACTGCTGGGATTCTCGCAGCCGTCCGGCTCCCCCGCCCCATCCGGCGCACCGGTGCTCATCTTCCCGAACCCATCGGCCCCGTTGTTCACCCAGCGCGACGCCACCGAGCTCAGCCATGCCGACCATCTGCTGTTCGGTTGCGGCCGGTATGAGGGCTACGATGCGCGCATCCCGGACTACTACCGCGCCCAGGGCGTCGACGTACGCGAATATTCGATCGGCGACTATGTGCTGAACGGCGGCGAAGTGGCGGTGTCGGTGATGCTTGAGGCCATCACCCGCCTGATGCCCGGATTCATGGGCAACCCAGATTCGATTGTTGAGGAATCCTACACCGGCGAGGGCGCACTGCTTGAACATCGCCAGTACACCAAACCGGCCGTATGGCGTGGTATTGCGGTGCCGGACGTGCTGTTGTCCGGCGACCACGGCAAGGTGGACCGTTTTCGCCGCGACGAAGCGCTGGCCCGCACCGCCGAGATTCGGCCAGACCTTATCGCGGCACTGGATTGCAAGGCGCTGGATAAGGCCGACCGCAAGACCTTGATGGCCTTGGGCTGGGAGGTCTCCGCCGCCCATCCGCGCCGGCTCGCCGATTAATTCACCACACGGGGGGAGATTCACTACGCGGCGGAATCGTCGGAACGCTCTATATCCGAGTCGTCATCCGCGGATTCGATGTAGAAGACGGCGGTTTCGCCGTAGTTGCGGCTTTCGGTGATTTGCCAGCCTCCGGGGGCAGTGGGATCATCCGAGCGTACCGAGCGTTCGAGCATGATCACCGTGTTCTCGTTGGTGGCGCTGCCCGCCGCCAGATCGGACAGTAGCTGATTGCATTCAGCGGTCTCATAGGCATAGGGCGGGTCGATGAATATCACGTCGAATGGTTCGCCGAAGCCGCCAGCCACTTGCTCGGCTTTTTTGACCAGCACACGGGCCTTGAGCGAAGCATCCCACGAACGATTCTTCTGTAGCTGCGCCAAGGTCTTGGTAATCAGCGCCGCCGCAGGCCGGGAACTTTCCACGGCCACGAGTTCTCGCGCGCCACGGCTCAGCGCTTCGATGCCCAACGCACCAGTACCGGCGAACAGGTCCAGTACACGGGCATCATCCAGCACTCCCCATGAGTCGAGGTGCGAGAAAATCGCCTCTTTGGTGCGATCCGTGGTAGGCCGGGTACCCGTTTTCGGCGTAGCAAGCGCCACACCCTTGAATCGTCCAGAAATTACACGCATAGCTTTCACTGTACAGGTTCATCTGCGCATACCAATCATGAACAACAATGGGGTGCTCGAAGCGCACCAATGATATATGCACTTCGAGTACCTCATGTACGAATGGTCTTGCCTCCACTGAAGCACATTCGAGGGCTTCCCGACCGTGATTTCCTCACGATCGGCATACGGAAAAACTATATCGTGCGATTACGGGGGCGCAGCCCTAGCCTCAGCTGGAGGTGCCTCAGCTGGAGGTCAGGAAGGTTTCGTTGCCTCGGGTGAAGTCGAGGACGGCACCGGCGAGTTGGACCTCACCTGCCAGTTCGGGGTCGGCGGCCAGAAGCTGCCCGGCACGGGTGCGGGCGTCGGCGATCATGTCGGCGTCCTTGACCACGCGCAGGAGCTTCAGGCTGGACTTGCCGCCGGATTGGGCGTCGCCGAGCACATCGCCGGCACCGCGGAATTCCAAGTCGGCTTGGGCGATTTCGGCACCGTCGAGCGAGTGGTGAATCACTTCGAGCCGTTGCTCGGCCGGGGAGCCGGGTTCCGCACGGGAAATAAGGAACGCCCACGAGTTGGTGCCGCCACGCCCCACGCGGCCGCGCAGCTGATGCAGCTGAGAGAGGCCGTATCGGTCGGCATCAAAGATGACGATGCAGCTGGCCTGCTTGACGTCCACGCCGACTTCGATCACCGTGGTGGACACCAGGATCGGAGTCTCGCCGCCGGCAAAATCGGCCATGACCTGGGTTTTGACGTCATCCTTGTCGCGGCCGGTCAGAGTCGCAAACCGAATGCCTTGGAACTGTGGAAGTTTCTGCAACCGGTCGGCGATTTCGGCCACCGCATGCAATGGCGGGCGAGCCACGGTTTCGCCATTTTCGTCGAAGGTTTCGTAGGGGTCGTCGATGCCGATGGCATCGGCCGCCGCGCGCGTCGCACGGCCGCCCGCAGCTGTGCGGGCACTGGAACCAGATGCTGCGGCGCGTCCGCGGGCAGAACCGGCTGCTGCCGAAACGCCGGAACCGCCTTCGTTCTCCTCATCATCCGCATCAATGCGCGGGCACACGATATAGGCCCGCTCCCCCGCGTCGACTCGCGCGCGAATGTGCGCGAACATACGCCCCATGGTGGCGGCGTCGGCCTCATTGACCACCACGGTACGAATCGGTTTGCGGCCGCCAGGCAATTCGGTGAGCCAGGAAATATCGAGATCGCCAAACCAAGTCATGGCGGCGGTGCGCGGGATGGGCGTGGCGGTCATCACCAATAGATGCGGCGTGGTGCCGTCATCGGTTTTGGCGTTGAGGCTTTCGCGCTGTTCCACACCGAACCGGTGCTGCTCGTCGATTACCACCAAGGCCAAGTGCGGGGCTTGGAAGGTCTTGGAAAACGCCGCGTGCGTGGCCACGATAATGCCCGGCTCACCACTGGCAGCCGCAGCGAGCGCCTTACGCCGGGCGGCAAGCTTCATACCACCGGTCAGCAGGGTGACGGGAATTTCCGCAGGCACCTTGGAAGAAGAGACCGTCGAAGCACCGGACGCGCCCATCGCGCCCTCAACGTCGGCCGCGGCATCGGTCTCCTTGGCACCCGGCTGTGCAAGGGTCAGCCCCGACACCATCTTGCTGATGGTCTCGTAATGCTGTTCGGCAAGCACCTGAGTGGGAGCCACCAGCACCGCCTGATAGCCGGCACCGACCGCCTGCAGCATGGCCGCGAGCGCCACCACGGTTTTGCCGGAGCCGACTTCGCCCTGCAACAGACGTTGCATGGGCCAGTCACGTTCAAGATCGGCCGCGATGTCGTCCACCACCTGACTCTGCCCGGCTGTCAGTGTGAACGGCAACGATGCGATGAAGCGGTCGCGCAAATTGGGCAAATTGGGCAGATCAGGCAGATCGGTCGCAGAACCGCGCTCCGATGCTTCTGGTTGCGTACTTGGCTCCGCAACCGCTTCGCCCACCGACGCTCGAGCTGTTTCCAGCGCCTCGTTCAGCGGGCAAGGATGCGCCGATGACTTGTGCGCGTGCTGTCGAGACTTCAGCAGCGAGGTCTGCGAAACGAAAGCCTCCTCATAGCGCAGGGTTTCGATGGACTCCTTGAACCGGGCCGTGGAGGCCGGATCATGAATGGCCAGGAACGCCTCAGCCCGATGCATGAGGTTCTTGGCCTTGCGCACCGATTCGGGCAGCACATCTGGGATGGATTGGGAGAGCGCCTCAGCACCGGATTCGGCGGTCGTGCCGGACTTCTCTTCCCCGTTTTGGACGGCGATGGTGTCAGTCGTGGGAGCCACAATGCCGGCTGCCCCAGCGCCAGCGAGTTGCCCGTCAGGCGTGGATGACGTGCGGGCCCCCATCATCCACAGCAATCCCAGAATCGTCTCATGAATATGTTCGGACGAGATACGCGAACTGGCGTGATATACCGGGCGGGGCCGGCAGACGCGAGTAAGCGCCTCTTGCACGGTATCGGCGTCGTATTTCAACGCGGCCCCGGAAGGGGCAGTCGCGGCCGGCGGGTACGCGGACTGCGCACTGGCATACGGATCGGTACTTCCCGCAAACGCACCATTGCCGGATGCCGCGCCCCGAGCGTAACCCTCAAGCCCCGCTCCTGCTCCGGCCGGCACGGACGCGACAGTGAGGATTTCGGGATGGGTGAACTGCAGCTGACCCATGTATTCGCCGGGCATACCGGAGACCACTACGGACGTGCCGGCGCGCAGTCGCACGCTGACCCAATCCACATACGATTTACGATACGAGAAGAACGTGAGCCGGGCCGTACTGCCGGGTACGCGACGAGACCGGGCGAAGTCGGCGTCATCGACCGTCGCTTCGAGTCGGTAGCCGCGGCGAGCGTTCATCGGCACCACGCGCATGTCTCGTATCACGGCGGCAAATGCCATCTGCTGGCCGGGTGCGGCCTCGCGGATGGCGCGAAGCGGCACCGGTTCGGTGACGCGGAAAGGATAGTAGGTCAGGGCGTCGCCGACAGTGACGATTCCCAGCGATTTGAGCGCGGACACGCGACGCTTGTTGGTGACCAGCGAAGCGAGAGTGGTGCCCATAGTGATGCTCATATTGGCCTATTCTATTCGCACGGCCTCTTTAGGCCGCAGAAACAACAAAACCCGCCAAGCCGAAGCTCAAACGGGTTTTGCTCCACGTTAGTACGCGATTCACGCGGCCACGCGCTGAACCTTGCCAGCCTTGAGGCACTTGACGCACACGCGCAGGCGAGTGTTCTCGCCATCAATCGTGGTGCGCACAGACTGCAGGTTCGGGCGGAAGCTACGCTTGGTACGACGGTGCGAATGGGAAACGGTGAAACCGGTCTGCGGTCCCTTGCCGCACACTGCGCAACGAGCTGCCATGATGGACTCCCTTAACCTTGATGTGTCAAGTCTTTCACGCATTCGACCGCCGGTTTCACCCGACATGCCGAACACACAACTTCACAAATATATAGCCCAATACCGACAACCGCAACTCTTGCGTGTATCATGGGCGAACCTCGGCGGTTCACGCGCGGTTCGAGCGTAACTTGCGAGTGGGCCATCAGCGGTTCGCGAGCGGTTCGGCATTGGTTCGCCAGCGGTCCGCAAGTAGTTCGCCAGCAGTTCGCCAGCGGCGAATTACGCTGCAAATCGTAGCGTTTACCCGATAAAACACGCCGGCCTTCCTTTTCCGCATCCAGCAAACTCTCATATAATCTCGGTATAAGAGACGGCAAGGGACGAAGGGGTCCTCGTGCAACTTGCGACGTGCAACTTACGACGAAGGAGGCTGTCATGTTGAATCTCAAGCGAGGTATCGGCACTCACGAGCCCAGCGTGATTTCACTGGGGCAAGTCTGGGTGGACATTATGCTCAATGTGGACAAGGTGCCGGCACAGGGCGGATTCGCCGTGGCCGATCATCCGAAGCCCTCCATTGGCGGCAGCTATCGCGTGCTGCAGGCGGCCAGCCGCATGGGCGTGCCGACCGAGCACGCCGGCATTCTGGGCAACGGCCTGTGGGCGCATTTCATCCGCCAGTCATTCCAAGACAACGGCATTACGCATATCGGCCAGGATCGTCTTGATGAGGATTCCGGCTTCCGCGTGGTGCTGAGCTCCGGCGCGCCGAAGAAGACATTCATCGCTTCCTATGGCGCCGAGGCTCATGGCGACTCGGACACGTTCGACACGCTGGAGCCGCAGCCCAAAGACGTGGTGCACATCAGCGGCAACACACTGATGGACCACACGGCCACCGGCGTGGACGGATTCCTGCTCAAGGCCGGTACCGACCCGGCTGCACGCGACTACACGCTGGTGATCAACCCCACCAATACGTTGCGTTTGGTCAACGACCATATGCTTGAGGACCTGGTGCTCGCACGCCCGGTCTGGTCCTGCAACCGTCAGGAGGCCATGACGCTGGCCGAGCGACTTGGTGCGCCAATCGATTGAACATGATAAACGCAAAGATCAAGGAGCTCGCCAACGTGCCTATTCCGAATA
>OKPF01000403.1_pt1 | contig 18662 bp, 19 predicted proteins | sample 1612151 | NCBI WGS metagenome assembly OKPF01 (sample SAMN04436779, study PRJEB24849) | human gut metagenome | biome: human gut; feature: NICU; material: stool | host: Homo sapiens | place: USA: Saint Louis, MO | collected 2011-05-07 | reverse complement strand
CACATTGGCATTACGACCATACATTTGGTTTACACGCCGTAAAAGGCGTTAGTATCGCACATCAAAAAACAAATCTGTTTTTAAGAGAACAGCAGGATAAAGCTCATGACAGAAGCTATATTGATTTTTTGAAAAAAGACGATATTCATTTTGAAAAGGAGTATGCTGGACAAAATGAATTGAATATTGTAGTATCTGATGTTGAATTTGTAAATGAAATAACATTAAATTTAGGAAATATAACAGCCCATATTTTCCATGCCATTTCGCCACATTCCGAAGATACAACTTGCATTTATATACCGGAGGAAAAAGTTTTATTTTTAGGTGATTCTACAAGTGAGGATTTTTTCAATGGCGGCTATATGGACAAAACGAAATTGAAGCGTTTGATTCAAATGATATGTTCCATAGATTGCGAATATTGCGCATTAAGTCATTGTAAACCCTTAAAGAAGGATGAGTTACTTGCATATTTAGACAGTATTAAATAATTCCTAACTACCTGTTTATCGGGTTAACCTAAATGCGTCTTATTGGTATAAGCCGCAATCGCATAACTGGGGAGATAGCAAAGCCAGTCGAGCCAGTCAACGGTCAAGATAAACGGCGCTTACAGCGCCGCCGTTGACAGGCTCGCCCGTCTTTGCTGATAGGCAATCAAGGCGGGAAAGCCCTAAAATGGCTTTCCCGCCCATTTCCATTTTGAGAGGACGAACAGCCCCACAATAGCTTTGACAGCGGACAGCACAGTATGGGATTGTCCGCCTTGTCTACCCATTCAGCGGGACGGAGGGCAGCGGTCAAGGCCGGGTACAAACCCGTTCATTTCAGTCTTGACGGTTGCTGTGCCCTCCGTCCTGCTATTTTTTCAGGAGTGTGGACACAAGTTCGGGACATTTTGTCCCGAAGTCCGGCGTGGGACGGGGGCTTTCATATACGCCCTGTCTGCTGATGAAACCAGTCCTGCGCTTGCGGCTTTCCGCCCCGCAAGCACAGCTTGTTTTCCTGCCGCTTCAAATGCCCTTGCCCTCCCCGGCGGCAACGGCATTTTTACGGCAACGCCGACAGTGCGTATAACACACTACACTTTGCTACGCAAAGTTGTGTGCCAAAAGGGGCTTTGCCCCCTTTGGATTCCCCCACAACAAAACGGCGCTATGCCCCTTGCTGGGAGCATAACGCCGTTTGTTGTCAGCAGCCCGTTTCACGGTCTGCGTGTAGTCTCTTGTAAACTGACCTAAACCTGCTTAAAAAGCTCACCCATAATATATACTGTGCTCCAGAACACTATACTTCAAGGCTTGCAATTTTTTATCTCAGTATGTTGGAACAGGATTATTTGCCAGAACTCAATCTTTCAGAATTTAAAAAAATAGAGCATTTAATCCCATTGTACTTGGATTTATTCCAATCTGAATTGGCATGAAATTAAATTAGAGATGTAAAAGGAGGACACACATGGGATGCTGGGGAATCACAGCCATGCAATCAGATGACGGATTGGATGCAGTAGAGTTTATACGGGAACACCTGCCAAAGGATGGGAAGCTGGAACTCAGTGCAATCATCCAGTCCTTATTGCAGGACGAATGGAACCGGCCACCGGAGGTCACGGCTGGACAGCCCCATACAAGTCCAATGGCACTGGCTGAAATTATGGTGAAGTTTCTCGAACAGGATCTCGAAAGCCTGGACCATGATGTGGGGCCTTACATGAGGCAAAATAAATACAGTATGGTCACTTCATTCACAGCAACCAAAGAATCCATTCAATGGGTTCGGAATTATATAGCAGACACCCTTAGGCACAGCAGGAGGAATGCACAAGTGGAATCACAAAATAGGAAGTGGGGCGGTTGGTTCAAGGAAGAGAATTGGACGGGCTGGCAGGAACATATGACAGACCTGATAGGACGTCTTGATGAGCTTCTTTTATTGGTAGACAGCCAGGTTGAACTGGTCAATATAAAGGAACAGGAGTGTATTTCTGTCGGTCAGAATGTATCATAGGACAGCGTGAATACGCAACTGTATTTAGGATTAAAGGAGGATGGCATGACTTTTTTTGAACAGGAACTTAAAAAACTCTTTGCAGATGATACTGCTTTTATGGACAAACGTTTTATTGGGAATGCCTGCTATGGAAGACTGGACAATAATATACGGATAAAAATTCGTTTTACGACATGTGGTGTTGCAGACCAATATGAAGCATTAAAAGTCACCCTGCTGAACCGAAATGAGGGTGAGATAGATAACATGATGCTGCATTTTCATGACCTGTGGGGAATAAAAAAGACAGGAAATCCTAACTTTGGGGAAGGGATTAGCCCCCATATATGGAGGTACCGGGAAAAAACCGAGTGGTATGTGTACCAGCCGAACAAGGATGATTACCAAAAGCTTGCTGATGCGGTTAGGGCCTATGTGGAGACATTCCAAGAACCAATACAAGGCCAGCAGATGTGTTGATAATCCGGCCTTCCGGATGGAAAGGTGTGGGCAGACGAGTTGTTCATTTGGGATTTTGTCGTAGATACGGTATTTGAGGATATCATTGAATGGTTTTATGGACAGCTGATAGGCTTTCTGAGTTCGTTTTTTGGTATGATGGGAAACATGGGCGCAGAGATATTTGATCTGGTATGGGTTCAGGGGATTGTCCATTTTTTTGTCTATCTTGCCTGGGCGTTATATGTGACCGGGCTGGTGGTGGCGGTATTTGAATGTGCCATTGAATATCAGACCGGACGGGGAAGTGTGAAGGATACAGCTCTCAATGCAATCAAAGGCTTTATGGCAGTAGGATTATTTTCCAGTGTGCCGGTGGAGTTGTACCGGCTGGCTATCACACTTCAGGTACAGGTAAGCGCTGCCATATCAGGCCAGGGTGTTGGAGTCACGGAACTTGCCGCAGGCATCATGGATAACCTGTCATCCGCAGGTTCATTGAAGGATGCAGACCTGTCCTTCCTATATGGTGGGCTGGACCCGGCGGGAAACGGAATTTTTACTATCTTTCTTATCATCATGATGGGGTATGCAATCATAAAGGTGTTCTTTGCCAACCTTAAACGAGGGGGAATCCTGCTCACCCAGATTACGGTAGGGAGTTTATATATGTTTTCCGTTCCCAGGGGATATGTGGATGGTTTCATGAACTGGTGCAAACAGGTGATTGGTCTGTGTCTCACAGCCTTCCTGCAGGCAACCCTTCTGACAGCAGGGCTTTTGGTCATCCGAGAGCATGCCTTATTGGGGCTTGGAATTATGCTGGCCAGTGGTGAGGTACCAAGGATAGCGGGGCAGTTCGGCATGGATACAAGTACAAGGGCCAATCTGATGGGCTCCGTCTATGCTGCCCAGAGTGCAATTAATCTTACAAGAACGGTGGTGACGCTGATACCAAAATGATGACAGGACTGGTGTATATAGCAAGCCCTTATGCGGGGGATGTTGAGGCTAACCTTACCTTTGCAGGGCAGGCAGGCCGATATTGTTTGATGCAGGGCGGCATACCTGTGATTCCACGTATGATGTATCCTGCGTTCCTGGACGATACAGATCCGGCACAACGTGGACTGGGAATAGAAATGGGATTAAGGCTGATGGAAGTCTGCGACTGTGTATGAATATGTGGGGAGCATATATCCGCAGGAATGAAGCAGGAACTGGCTTTTGCCAATGGGATTGGGAAGGAGGTGAGGTTCGTGGGACGGGATGAAATTACTGCATCGGTAAATGAAAGGCAGGAAATGTTGACAGGAATGGAGATAGGATAAATGGAGGGAGGAGGTAAATGAGATGACCTATTTATATCCGGATCATCTAAGGGCAAGGGCCACCTTGTGGCTGTGGGATTTAAGGGATATCGGATTTATAGGTATAGGAGCCGTGTTCTCCATCGCCTGTTTTTCGGTCAGTGATATCCTGGTACCTATGGTATTGACAACCGTATATGGTTTCCTTTCCATCCAGTTTGATGGCACACGCATCCGGGATTTTATCCTATATGCATGTGCCTTTTTTGTGACCCGGCAGCAGACCTATGAATGGAGAAGAAGATGAAGAAGGAAAAAAAGGATAAAAAGACGGGACAGAAGAAGGAAGGGACACGGCAGCTAATTGGTATCCAGGAGATAACAGACTATAGCCTGCGGACAATGGAACATGGTGAGCTGGTATTTTTCCTGATTCATCCAAGTAACCTGTCTGTCCTGTCGGAGTCAAGCCTGGCTGCCAGAATATATGGTCTCATGACGGTCCTAAAAGGAATGGCAGAGCTTGAGATGCTATGCCTGAACAGCAAAGAGAACTTTGAGGATAATAAGAAATTTATTCAGGACCGGGTAGAGGAGGAAGAAAATTCTGCCATCCGAAAACTTCTTGAGGCGGACCTGAAGTTCCTGGACCAGATCCAGGTGCAGATGGCCACGGCACGGGAGTTCATTCTTGTTGTGCGGCTTCCGGGAGAGGAAGAGAAGGAAGTATCCCCGTATCTGAATCGAATTGAAAAGACCCTGAATGACCAGGGATTCACCACAAGAAGGGCAAATGGAGATGACATCCGCAGGGTTCTGGCTGTGTATTTTGAACAGAACGTGACCACGGAGCGGTTCGAGGAATCAGATGGTGAGCGATGGGTCATATTCCATGACCATTGATGGGGAGGAGGGAACAGTAATCGGAAGAAAAAGAATGAATCGGAGGGATGATGAGGTATATGTGAAGGATTTTATAGACATGGTCAGCCCTTCCATCATCCAATTTGAGATAGACCATTATGTGTGCGGGAACACCTACCGGTGTGTATGGGCACTCAGGGAGTACCCGACCAGTACTGAGGAGCAGGCCATCCTACGGAACCTGGGCGAGAAAGATGGAGTGACCCTGCGCATCTACACCCGGCAGGTTTCCCCGGCAGAGGAACGGAAAATCATCAGCAATGCTGCCAATAAGAACCGGATGCGGCAGGGGAGTACGGAGAACCTTCAGGATACCATCACAGCAGGCAATAACCTGCAGGATGTGGCCGACATTGTTTCACAGATGCATCGGAATAAAGAGCCGCTTCTGCATACAGCTGTATATATTGAACTGACGGCAGCGGATCCGGAACAGCTTAAGCTGCTACAGACGGAAGTCCTGACAGAACTTGTGCGTTCCAAGTTGAATGTGGACCGTCTGCTCATGAGACAGAAGCAGGGGTTCCTCAGTGTGATGCCATCCGGGTGGAACGTGTTCAGGGAACAGTATGAACGGGTGCTCCCGGCCAGCAGTGTTGCAAACCTGTACCCATTCCATTATTCCGGGAAGACGGATCCGAATGGATTCTACCTGGGCAGGGATAAGTTTGGGAGCAACATCATCGTGGACTTTAACCGGCGTGCGGAGGATAAGACCAATGCCAACATCCTTATTCTGGGAAACAGCGGTCAGGGAAAATCGTATCTGTTAAAACTGGTTCTGTGCATCATGCGTGAAGCGGGAATGGATGTCATATGCCTGGATCCGGAAGGAGAGTACCAGGATTTGGCGGAAAACCTGGGCGGCTGTTACATTGACCTCATGACAGGCGAGTACAAAATCAATCTGCTGCAGATACGGTGCTGGGACGAGGATGGAAGCCCGGATGACACAGGAGCCCCCATGGCATTCCGCCAGACCAGCAGATTGAGTCAGCACATTTCATTCCTGAAGGATTTCTTCCGGTCCTATAAGGATTTTACAGACCAGCATATTGACGCCATTGAGATCATGGTTGGGAGATTGTATGAACGGTTTGGTTTTACGGACAGGACTGATTTCAAGAGACTGAAACCTATGGATTATCCCATTCTTTCTGATTTATACCAGCTGATTGAGGGGGAATACCAGGGATTTGATGATACCAGGCGCCAGCTGTTCACAGCAGAACTCCTTCAGGAAATTCTTCTGGGGCTTCACTCGATGTGCAGAGGAGCGGAGGCTCCTTTTTTTGATGGGCATACCAATATTACGGATAACCATTTCATCGTGTTCGGTGTCAAGGGACTATTGCAGGCCAGCAAGAACATACGCAATGCAATGCTGTTCAACATTCTATCCTATATGAGTGACGCGCTCCTGACCAACGGCAGGACGGCTGCCAGCATTGATGAGTTCTATCTGTTCCTCAGCAACCTGACGGCGGTCGAGTACGTCAGAAATTTTATGAAACGGGTCCGTAAGAAGGACAGCGCTGTTATCCTGTCAAGTCAGAACCTGGAAGACTACAACCTGCCGGGAATTGCCGAATATACCAAGCCGCTTTTCGCTATCCCGACACACAGCTTCCTGTTCAACGCAGGGGCCGTGGATGCAGGTTTCTATATGGATACCCTCCAGTTAGAAAAGAGTGAATACAACTTGATTCAGTATCCTCAGAGGGGCGTATGTCTTTATAAATGCGGGAATGAACGTTATAACCTGATGGTCCAGGCACCACCCTATAAGGCCAGACTGTTCGGAAAGGCGGGAGGGCGATGACAAAGCAGCAGGAAAACAAACAGGTACCGGGGATGCGAGAGCAGCGCTTCGGCATTGAGATAGAATTGACCGGGCTTACACGCAGGGCGGCGGCTGATATCATTGGAAATTATATGGGAACCACGCCAGTTTATATTGGCGGTTTTTATTACGTCTATGAGATACCGGACAGGGAAGGGCGTCAGTGGCGTGTTGTGTTAGATAGCAGTATAAAAGTAGAATGCAAAAGTGGAATTGCCAATGACGAATACAAGGTGGAGGTGGTAAGTCCCATCTGCAGATACCCGGATATTCCGGATATACAGGAGATTGTCCGCCAACTTCGACACGGTGGGGCCATCGCTAATAAGTCCTGCGGTATTCATATCCATGTGGATGCCACCTCTCACAATGCACGGACTTTGAGGAATATCACGAACATCATGGCCAGCAAGGAGGACTTAATCTATAAGGCATTGCAGGTTGAGGTGGCACGGAAACACCAATACTGCCGACCAGTGGATGAGACTTTTTTAGATGAGATGAACCGGAAGAAGCCGAGAAATATGGATGAGGTAAGCTTGATTTGGTATGGGGGAAGAAGCAGGAGAAGCAAGCATTACGATAAGACACGTTACCATTGCCTGAATCTGCACTCCGTATTCCAAAAGGGAACGATTGAGTTTAGACTGTTTAATTCCACGACCCACGCCGGAAAAGTAAAGGCATATATCCATCTATGCCTGGCCATTAGCTATCAGGCGCTTATCCAGAAATGTGCCAGTAGAAGGAAGACCACAAGCACAAATGAAAAATATACCTTCCGTACCTGGCTGCTTCGCCTGGGATTGATAGGGGAGGAGTTCGCCAACACCAGAAAGCATCTGCTTGAGCATTTGGACGGCTGTATCGCGTGGAAGGACCCGGCTCAGGCAGAGCGGCAGAAGGAGCGTCTGCGGGCCAGACGTGAAATGGAGGAGAACGCGAATCAGGAAGGAAAGGAAAACTTGGAAGGAAGAGACGTATCGAATCCTATGACGAAAACTGGAATGGAGGAAAAAATGGAAGAGGGAAAGTTATATGTAGCATATGGCTCTAACCTGAGCCTGACACAGATGAGACGCCGATGTCCCACCGCCAGGGTTGTTGGGCTGGCGGAACTGATGGATTATGAGCTGCTCTTCAGAGGCCGTCGGGAAAATGCGTTTGCAACCATCGAGCCTAAACAGGGCAGCTGTGTACCTGTCATGATATGGAGAATCCAGGGGGATGATGAGTTGGCACTGGACCGATATGAGGGCTATCCCCACCTATATGAGAAGAAACAGGTGGAGGTATCCATGGGAAGAGAGCAGATGGAGGCCATGGTATATGTCATGACTCCGAGTCAATCCTTTGGCCGACCATCATCCCGGTACCTGAATATCATCCGGGAAGGCTATCGTAATGCAGGGTTTGCCCCAGTGGTCCTGGAGGCGGCTGTCAATGATTCAGTACGGCTGGCCATGCAGGAGGATGGACAGCAGGAAGGGATGACAGGGATGGACTCCCTCAGATGATGAGGAAGGAGGTAAGTTAGTATGGCAGCACCTGTGCTGGCAGCCATCGCAAAGGCATCCATCCTGGCGGCAGCCGATGAATCACATAGGAAACGGATGGCGACCATATTTGGGCTCATTCTATCCCCTGTCCTCGTGGTTATTCTACTCATAATGGGTATGCTTTCCGGGATGACCGAACATAACCAGAATGCGGTAAGGACCGTATTCGAGAATGGAAAGTTACCGGAAAGGACACCGGAGGAATATCGGGCATTCATTGTAGGGATGCAGAACAGCTTCAACCGGATAGGAAATGTAATCGACGAAGTTACCGGAATGATTGAGGAAGGAGAGATAGATAGAATGATGGTAAAGTCCATCTTCTATTCCCTTTTTTATGATTATGAGGGCCTCCCTGTTTCATTATCCGTGATACAGGAATTCGTGGACTGCTTCGTGAGATATGAAGAACGGACAAGGGAAGAGACAGATGATGATGGGAATACAACAGAGGAAACCTATCTGGTGGCGGTTCCGCTTACCAGCCAGACAGAGATTTACAGCAACATCCGTTCACGCCTCCGGGCAGTAAATGACATAGACCAGGCCAATGCGATTGAAATATATTACCGGATGGTGTATGGAGTAGGCGCACCAACGGAGGGGGATGGATTCGGGGAATGGTCTGAATGGAATGGGACCTTGTCGTCTGAAGCCTACGAGGCTATCTGTAGTGCTCTGCCGGAGGGGGAGGCGGGAAGTCTGGCTGTGCAGCTTGCCATGACCCGACTGGGAGATCCATATTCCCAAGCAAAGCGCGGACAGGGGGACTATACGGACTGCAGTTATCTTACCCTATGGGCCTACCGGCAGCTGGGTGTCTGTCTTCCAGGCACGGCAGCGGAGCAGGCGCAGTACTGTGTGGAGCGTGGACTGGTGGTGACAAGGGCCAGTCTTGTACCGGGGGACCTGATATTCTGGTCCCATAAACCGAATGGAAGATACATGAACATCACCCATGTGGGAATGTATGCGGGTAACGGAATGGTCGTCGATGCATCCTCCTCACGTGGCAAAGTAGTTTACAGGAACTTGTTCGATGCAGACAAACAGGTTTTATTTGGACGTCCGGCTCTGCTCAGTACAGACGGAAAAAGTGAACAGGAGAATTATAGAAACGAACACAAACCAATATAGAAATGCAAGGAGGACATGACCATGGCAAAGAAGAACATCACAATTGGATTCCCGGAGGAAAAACTGAATGTATTGTTATATTTCTTAAATCGTGAGCAGCAGAATCTGGAGCCATTGTTAGAAGAACAGCTGGACAGACTGTATAACCGTACCGTGCCGAAACAGACCAGGGACTTCATTCAGTTCCAGATGACAGGCGAGCTTGCAACTGAAACAGAGGAAAATCAGGAAGCAGGGAAGGAAAACACACCAGGAACAAAGGAAACAGTCAAAGAGGCAAAACGGAATAAACGGCAGGAACGTCAAACCGGTCAGATGGTTGTACAGAAACCAGATGCGCCCAAGTTAGATGAAGACGTACAGGAGGAAGAAGGCCCTGGCATGCAGATGGGGATGTAAGATGCGGCAGAATGATACCAGGATATTCCTGTGGAAGGAGGGGTAACTAACATGGTTTTTCAGGAATTCATATCAACAGTAGCCAAGAGAATGGAAGAAAGATATAAGGAGATGGGACAAGATTATTCGGTGACAATTAAGAACCGGGAGAGGGTGAACCGGGACAAGAGTAGTTCAATTGTCGTAAAAAAGCCAGGCCAACTACAACAACCAGGTATTGTAATGAACTCCTTTTATGCTGATTTTAGTGAAGGAAAAAAGAAGATGGACGAGATTATTGACCAGCTAATGAAAACAGTTGAGGAGGAAAACTTGGGAATCCAGCTGAATGGTTCTTGTTTTACAAAGGACAGAATCTTAAAGAATATCCGTATGGAATTGATCAATGCGGACCGGAATCGGGAACTCCTATCCCATGTACCACATCGGATGGTTGCTGACCTGGCAGTCATTTATAAATATATCATTCAGGATACGGGAGAGGGGATAATCGGTGCAACACTGACCAACCATATGATTGCCGGAATGGGAATCCATGAAGATGAGCTTTTTCAGATGGCCATGGATAACCGTAGAGAAAATGCCCCATACGTCATCTGGAACCTAGAGGATGTCATTCATGGATTAAACGAAAGCCTGGGAATGGAAGAAACTCCTGAAGAGGATGGCTTGGATTCGTTTTTAGATTGTAGCGTTTTGACATCACAGGATGGATTATTTGGTGCTTCCTGCATCCTATATCCGGAAGCAGTGAAGGAGCTTGCTGCCGCCAAGGGAGGAAACTTTTTCCTTCTGCCATCATCCATTCATGAATGGCTTGTTATACCTGATGTTGGAATATACGATGGCTTAGAAGATATAGTCCGATTCGTGAACCAAAATGAGGTGGGAGAAGAGGAAGTCCTATCAGACCACGTCTACTATTATGATGTCCAGAAACAGGAGTTGTCCATCCATCAGGCAGGCGAGGAAATCGAAATGGACGCTGATATAAATGGCGGACCTGATATGGGACGGATGGATTTTTTGAGTTAAGTCAAGAAGTATTTATTGAGCGAGGGAGGTTTATTTTGAAAAAGGCAATCATCCAACTGAAATATGATGAAGAGAAACTGTCGGCATTGGAAAAGTATATGATAAAGAAAGAGGCGGATCTGGAGGTGGAACTTCTGCATACCCTGCAGAAATTATATGAAAAATATGTGCCGCCGGCCGTCAGGGAATATATTGAAAGCCGGGAAACATGTGAAGGGAGGACTGGTGTGAGGAGCCAGGAACGGCGGAACACTGCCAACCGGGCAAATGAGGGAATACTGGAAACAGGGGAAGGAACATGGAGCACGGAGAATTCGTAAGACAGTGTACGGATAAACCAGGCCTGTGACGCACGGTAAGCCAGCGTGTGGGCTTTTACAGAGGAGAGTGGGAGTATCGAGCATGTTAGGAAAAAGCGACGGAATTTGGGCGGATTTGAGAAAACAGCGTAAAATCAAGTACTGAGACAGGGATATCATGGACCATCAGCATGCAGACTTCAGAGGTAATTCCGGCGTTCGATTTGTGTGCAGGTTAAAGGGAGGTGCACCTAAGGGCGCCCCTCCCAGTCACAATCGCCCGCAATGCGGGCGTTTTCTGCTTCCGCCAAGGTGCACCTGTTTGGAGGCCTGGTCACCCTTCAGGTGGTCTAAACACATGAAATATAGCGTATGTTCAAGGCTTTTAGACTGTTTTTGGGTGCACCTTTTAGGTGGTTCTGACAGGTATGGCCCTTGTTTTTTATAACATATGGATATGGACTTTCATCAGGATAATCGGTATTGTGGTGTCAAATGAAAAGGAGAGATACCGATGAGACAGAAAACAGGGAAAATCAAAGAGGAGATCCTGGCATTCATGGTTGAAATACTGGACAGTCAATGGCAGGAAAACAAGACACCGGAAGAACGTGTCATCCAGCAAAAGGTGAACGAGCGTTTGGATGGGTGGTTTAAACAGATTAGCGGGGAACAACGAGATGGGATTTGGCATGCCAGCTCTATTTGTATGAGGAAGGGGTGAAGGATGGGATACGTTTGATGAAGACGATATATAGATTATGAATCCAAAAGGAGGTGATTTAGAATAGAAATATACAGACAAGGTATGTGGATACTGGATGAAATCGATAAATGGATTGAAACGGCAAGAACCATAAGCGTGAGATACCAGAGCCGAAGGGCCGTCTGCTCTATGCATAGAGTAAATAAAGAAGTTTATAAGCCTACAGTTTAGACTGTCACATCATGTGATGGTCTTTTTTTGACTTAAAATTCCCCTTAGTTCCAGTTTGTAAATAAGGATGGGGTGAAACAAAAAGAGCTGAAGGCGCTATCTTGAAATGGAGGTGAGTGTTTGGAGGACGACACGAAGAAACGAATTCCGGTCTGGTTATATCCGAAGACCGTGAAGCGGATGGATGAGAGCCTGAACTTGGGAAATTGTAAAAGCCGGAGCGAATACATTGAGAAGGCGTTGTCATTTTATAATGGATATCTTTTATCAAAGGAAAGCAGCCCCTATCTGCCGGTTATACTTACCTCGGCCATGTCCGGTATCGTGGAAGCGTCTGAGAATCGGACGTCCAGGTTATTATTCAAACTTGCAGTGGAACTTTCCATGCTAATGAATCTGTATGCGGCTCAGAATGATGTGGGAGAGGAGATCTTGGAAAAACTGAGGGGTAAGTGTATCCAGGATGTGAAGCATACGAACGGTTCGGTGAATCTTGCATCTGTCGTAGAATATCAGAAGGGGAAATAGTACAGCAGGAGATGATTCGGAGACAAGGAGGATTGGATGCCAAGAATCATATTGAAGTGCTGTTATATCAAACACGAAAAGGCACATCTGGCTCATCTGGTACGCTACATTGCAACACGGGAGGGGACGGAGAAAGCCAGAAATACACACGAACATCTTCCGCCAACTGCCAGACAAAAGCAGTTGGCAGCTGAATTAGTCCAAATGTTTCAGGAGATTCGGGAAACTTATGAGTACCAGGACTATCAAGCGAATCCGACTATGGGTAATGTATCAGCGTTCATAAGCGTGTGCATAGAGCAGAACATGGACCTGATAGCCAAGAAGGAAAATTATGTGGATTATATTGCAAACCGTCCAGGTGTGGAGAAGGTTGGTACACATGGTCTGTTTACGGATGCAGGGGTTCCGGTTATGTTATCCAAGGTGCAGAAAGAGGTGGCAGGACATGAAGGACCTGTATGGACCTTCGTCCTATCTATCCGGCGGGAGGATGCCGGACGACTCGGCTATGATTCTGTAAAGAGCTGGGAAGCATTGCTGCGCAGCAAGCGGATACAGATGGCGGAAGCAATGAAAATCCCGCCGGAGGAGTTGGTATGGTATGCGGCATTCCATAATGAGGGACATCATCCTCATGTCCACATCATTGCCTATTCCCGCGACCCGGGAAAGGGCTATGTCACCCAGAAAGGAATTGAGCAGATGCGTGCTGTGTATGCAAAAGAAATATTTAAACAGGATATGTATGAACTGTATCAAGCGCAGACTCTGCAGCGAAATGAACTGGTACAAGCAGGTGAGGATACATTGAAAACATTGTACAAAAAGATTGAGGATGCATGGGAAGGAGGTGACAATCTGGAGCAGCTGTTGCTGCAGTTAGCGGTAAGCCTGAGACGGACAAAGGGAAAGAAGGTATATGGTTATCTTCCGCCGAGGGTGAAACAACAGGTGAACCGGATTGTGGATGAACTGGCCATGAATCCTATCGTAGCTGAATGTTATCAAAAATGGTATGATTTCAGGTTGGAAATCTTACACACCTATTCAGACCAGATACCGAAGCCGCCGCCGCTTTCCAAGCAGAAAGAATTCAAACAAATCAAGAACATAATTATCCGCGTGGCTATGGAGTTGGAACCGGCCGGAACATGGAACCTGGAACAGCAGATGGATGATATGGGCCGGACGATTGTGAAGAATATGGAGAGCGAAGCAGATGGACCTGAGCTTCCGGAAGGTGCTATGACAGAGGAGGATATTCTCTATGAGATAGAATCCATAGAAAATGGGGATGCCGTACAGAGTGCGGGACTGGTGAATCCGAATGTGGCATATAAGCTTGGAACTAAGTTCTATAAAGAACAGGACATAGAAAGGAATCTGGGAGCATCCATCTATTGGCTAAACCACAGTGCAGGACATGGTAATCAGAATGCCCAGTATCTGTTGGGTAAAATTTATCTGTTTGAACCGATGGTCAGGGATGTGAAAAGCGGCATGTTCTGGCTGCAGAAAAGTATGGACCAGGGGAATCCATACGCAGCATACCTTCTGGCGCATAAAGATGAATGGGTCAGGATACAGCTTCAATCAGGCATCATCCGTCTGTTCCACCATCTGTCAGGAATATTTAATGAGCAGATAAAAGAGGACCAGAGCAGAAACATGGAATGGATTGATCATAAAAGGAAACAAAAACTCAAAATAAAGAAAATGGCACAAGGAATCCGTGGATAAGGAGGGGATGTTGATTGGAATACATCGCTTTCACAGAAGAAGAAAAGGAACGGGCCGGGGCTGTCAATCTGGTGGAATTCCTTACCCGCCAGGGAGAGAAGATGGAACCGTCTGGAAACGAATGGCGTTGGAAACGGCATGACAGTGTGACGGTGCGTGATAACATCTGGTACCGGCATAGCTGCAAGTATGGCGGTTCTCCGATTCAATTCCTGCAGGAGTTTTATGACATGACTTATGTTGAGGCAATGAAGTCTCTGTTGGAAGGTAACTATCAGCCGGTCATCAGGAAAGGTGGCAGTATACCCTTAAAAACAAAAAACAGGGGAAGATTCCAACTGCCGGAGCAATCCGAGAATGCGAAACGTGTCATGGCCTATCTTTCCAGGACACGTTTCATTGATTATGGAATACTCAGGTTCTTTATTGATAAGGGGGATATCTATGAAGAAAAGAAGCGGCACAATGTTGTGTTCGTTGGCTTTGACAATCAAGGAAATGCACGGCATGCCCATATGAAAGGGACCTATACAAATGGTGAAAGCTTCCGTCTCAATGTGGAAGGTTCAGACCCTGCCTATGGATTCGGATACAGTGGAAAAGGTTTAAAGCTATATGTATTCGAGGCAGCTATTGACTTATTGTCGTTCCTCACACTTTATCCTTGTGGATGGACGCAGCAGACTTATGTCTGTCTTGATGGATTAGCTGAACATGCAATGCTCCAGGCTCTTTACAGTCATCCGCAGATACGGGAAATCATATTATGCTTAGACCATGATCCTGCGGGTATTGAGGGATGCTATCGGTTAAAGGAAATACTGAATGGAAAGGGGTATGATAAGGTATCACGTCTGGCACCCAGGAATAAGGACTGGAATGAAGACCTGAAGGAAATGCATGGAATTCAGCCGGTACCAGCCAGAGAACATCCCAAACTCCAACAGTGCATGAAGTTGTGTGTTTGGTTGAAAAACCTTGCAGACCGGCCATGCACAGAAGAGGAAACTCTAAAACAGATTCATGATTCCCATCATCACTTAAGGATGGCAACACAGCGGCAGGAAACATATAAGGAAGACCATGGAGCGGAGATTCTTATGTGTCTGGAGGATATGGCCGCAGCTGGATTCCAGCGGTTATTGGAAATTCAGAGAATGGAAGAACTGTCCTATACCAGAGAACAGCTTGCGAACCAGGTTTTTAGGTCCTACCAGCCACATCGTGACAGGGGAAAGATGCGAGCCAAATCCGAGGAATTAAAAAGGATTGCAGAACACCTCCTTCATTGTGATAAACAGCTAACCTGCAGAGATGGGGTTGAAATAAACAAGGATTCTCTCGAACAATTAATCCTTACTTGTCTGAGACTCCATATCCAGATAACTGTGACAGCAGAAAAACAGAGGGAGGAATTAGGAAGGGAGATATCATATGCTGGCATGGAATGTGTTGGAGGATAGGAGGGGAATGGCGTGTATGGTTCTGGTGTGACATTGCTCATTGTCATAGGGCTCTTTATGTTTGTGGTGATTGGCGGGATTGCAATGATATCCTGCCATTATACATTGGATGGGATTAAAAGTAAGACGGTAGGGGATGGTCAACATGGAACCGCCCGTTTTGCATCAAAACAGGAAATCCGCAAGACATTCACCCACGTTGAATATCTTCCAAAGGAATGGAGGAAGGGACGGGGATTGCCGGAGGCACAGGGATTGATTGTAGGGGGAATCTTCAAAGGAGGAAGAGTGAGAGCACTGATTGATACAGACGATGTCCATACACTCATGATTGGAGCAGCAGGTGTGGGTAAGACAGCATATTTTCTTTACCCGAATATTGAATATGCCTGTGCCAGCGGGATGAGCTTTATCTGTACCGATACAAAGGGAGATCTGTACAGAAACTATGCCAATATTGCGAGAAAATATTATGGCTACAATATCTCCATTCTGGATTTGAGAAACCCGACCAGGTCGGACGGAGACAATATCCTTGGAATGGTAAACAAATATATGGATCTGTATTTGGAGGAACCGACAAACTTGGCGAACAAGGCCAAGGCAGAGAAGTATGCGAAGATAACCGCCAAAACCATCATCAGCTCCGGGGGAGGGGATTCCTCCTCTTATGGTCAGAATGCATTTTTCTATGATGCAGCGGAAGGACTGCTCACCAGTGTGATTCTGCTGATATCCGAATACTGTCCCAGAGAGCAGCGTCATATCGTGAGTGTATTTAAATTGATTCAGGATTTGCTTGCCCCATCGCCGGTGAAGGGAAAGAACCAGTTTCAACTGCTGATGCAGAAGCTGCCGGCAGACCATAAGGCAAAATGGTTTGCTGGAGCAGCGTTAAACACAGCGGATCAGGCCATGTCCTCCGTACTCTCCACCGCCATGTCACGCTTAAATGCATTTCTGGATTCGGAGATGGAGCAGAGTGCGACACGTTCCTAACTGAAAAGGTTAGGCACAAGGTCAAATCAATGGAAAATTGAAAGGAGTTTCACAATTACGAACTTGTAGAACTGATAATTCGACAGGTGGAATGATGGGGTAACGCCCTGAAACGCCGCCCTAATACTCCGATATGCATAGTAAACGCAATCACAGCTGTGTGTAAAGCTCGGAGAAGTCGGCAGAGAGTAACCCAAACAGGTCAAGCTGTGGAAAGCTGTCTAGAGGTGGATGGTGTTGCCTATATGCCGGGGGTCTATAAAGTACCTATGGTGAGAATGAGAAATTTGACGAACTTGCGAATGTACGAGTCTAAACCATTAGTATGCAGAAATGTATATCCTTCATTGAGGGTGCGTGTGGTAAAGTAAGAATTTTGTTTATGAAATACCATGCGGAGTTACAGGCTCCGTCCAGCGCACAGGCTTAAAGCAAGCACCTACGGGTATATGGGAAAGATAGGATTATCGGAACGTGGAAAGCTGCAAACGCAGAGGTAATTGCGTACCGATGAAGCGGTGGAAGCGAATAAATAAGTTTCCTTAATTGCAGTGAGAGTAGTGGCATGAGCGATGAAGTCTTTGTAATGAAGATGGAGCAACAGCCACAAGTCATTTTAGAGAATAACAGATAACAGGTATATTCTTCGTAGCTTCTGGTATGACTAAGGCGATTGAGCCTGAGAAAATCATGCTCCGAGAGGAGGATGATGCCTATGACGAAACAAAAGAAACTAAGAAATATTGAGTATTACGGATTGCAGGAAACGCTTGACGGCCGTTATGAGAAAAGCAAAAATGGTGCTACTTTTGACAAGCTCATGGAGTTGACTGTCATCATAAGGTTCCGACAGAAAATGGCGGAACAGACAGGTACAGCAATCTAATCATCCTGTACAGAGATGTACACACCTTATTTCATGCAGTCCAGCTCGAAACAATCAATGCATATCTCAGCAGAATCAGCCCCACTCAAACCATGCTGAAGAAAATCAACAAATTAAGGCAGATGGCTGGTAACGCCACCATCTGACAGTTTCTAAAGTTTCGAGAAATATCCTGTTTATATACAACTCTAAAGTGATGGAACGCCGTGTGCGGGGAAACGCGCACGCACGGTGTGGAGCGGGGGAAAATCCTACGATAACATCAAGGGATTACCTATCGCTATTCCTGTGTTTTGACAGCGAGATGGACACTGAGACATTTTGCAATTCCAAATCTGCCATCTTTATTGTATTACCAGAGGAGGACAATACAAAGTATTTTATGGTAAGCCTGTTTTTACAGCAGGTATACCGGGAAATGCTGTCTATTGCAGATGAACATGGAGGAAAGCTTCCAAACCGTGTGGTTATCTTTGGAGATGAGATTGGGACCATACCAAAAATCGAGTCGCTGGAGATGCTGTTTTCGGCCGGACGCTCCAGGCGGATCAGTATGGTACCGATCATACAAAGTTTTGCCCAGCTTCAAAGAAACTATGGAAAAGAGGGGAGTGAAATCATTATTGATAATTGTCAGGGAATTTTGTTTGGGGGGTTTGCACCTAACTCGGAAAGTGCAGAGATTTTATCTAAGGCATTGGGAAATAAGACGGTCTTGTCAGGTTCCATTAGCCGGGGAAAGAATGATCCCAGCCAGAGCCTCCAGATGATTGGGCGTCCGCTTATGACGCCGGATGAACTCAAGGCGCTTCCCAAAGGTCATTTTATACTGGCCAAGACAGGCTGTCATCCGATGCGCACAGAGTTACGCCTGTTCTTCAAATGGGGGATCGAGTTTGAAGATGAATATGAAATGGAGCAGCATATTGCACGGCCGGTTTACTATGCGGACAGATTGGAGCTGGAACAGGAGATAATCCGGAGACAGTTAGAGGAAGAAGACGTAGATGACATGCCGCTGGAAGACTTTGAAGATGAGAAACATACTGCAAATAAACCATGGCGTCCGCCAATACGGACGGATTAGGGGGTGAAGGTATGGGATATTTCTCAACAATCTATTCGATGGACCTGCCTCATCGGGCT
>OKPF01000387.1_pt1 | contig 19737 bp, 16 predicted proteins | sample 1612151 | NCBI WGS metagenome assembly OKPF01 (sample SAMN04436779, study PRJEB24849) | human gut metagenome | biome: human gut; feature: NICU; material: stool | host: Homo sapiens | place: USA: Saint Louis, MO | collected 2011-05-07 | reverse complement strand
TCACCTGACCCTCCTTGCGGTAGGTCAGGTGTTGCAACGATCACTAGAACCCGCCGAGCCGGGCTGCTGGGGGGGGGAGTATTTCACGGCACCGGCGGTGATGCCCTGGGAGAGCTTGCGCTGGGGTAGTGCCCGATATCTTGCGCACTTTGGTCTTCGCCCGTCCCTGTGGCGATGATCGGTTCGCTTCCCGTACAGTCTCACCGAGTCTTGACATGTCGAGGTAGCGGCGCGTCGACCACTCGTTCGACGTGACATAGCGCACGCGTGCGCAGACGAGCATCAACGCGCTGCGTTCGTCGGGGAAGCTGCCGACCATGCGCGTGCGCCGTCTGACCTCGCGGTTGCGGGGGTGACCCTGGCGAGGACGTTGCGTTCGAAGTGCACCATGCACCGCTGGTAGCGGGCATCGCGTTCAAGGTCTCCTTGACGCTCTTGCGGACCATACGGTCCAGGGTGGTCTCCGACATGGCCTCATATCGCAAAAACCGTACGCTGAAAGTAACTCAGCGTACGGTTTTCACGAAAGCAGCCATCGGCTATCGGTCAGCCGATAGACCTCAGTCCTCAGTCCTCAGTCGCAGCGACCTTGGCGTCAGCCCCGGCCTTCTGCTCAAGGCCGAGCTTGGAGCGCTTGCGGCTGTAGCCGAAGTACACGATCAGGCCCAGACCGAACCAGACGGCGAAACGCACCCAGGTCTCCCAGTTGAGACCGGCGATGAGCACGAAGCAGAATACGATGGCCAGAATCGGGGTGACCGGCACGCCCGGCGCGCGGAAGCCGCGGGGCGCATTCGGCTGGGTCTTGCGCATCCATAGAATACCGGCCGACACGATGATGAACGCGGACAGCGTACCGATGTTCACCAGCTCGAACAGCACGTTGATGTTGATGAAGCCGCCGGCGAACGCGGTCAGCAGACCGAAGAACCAGGTGCCCTTGAACGGGGTACGGTACTTCTCGTGCACGTGGCCGAAGAACTTCGGGAACAGGCCGTCACGGCTCATGGCGTAGCAGATACGGGATTGGCCGTACAGCTGCACGAGCATCACCGTAGTCATGCCGATGAGGGCGCCCAGGTTCACGATCACCGCGAGCCAGTTCATGCCGGTCTCCAGAATCACGCCGGCCACCGGGGCGTCGATGTACTTGGCGAACTCCTTGTAGGGCACCACGCCGGTCATGATCAGGGTCATGATGACGTAGAGCACGGTGGAAACGGCCAGGGACAGCAGAATGCCGCGCGGCAGCGTCTTGTTCGGGTTGATGGTCTCCTCAGCGGAAGAGGACACGGCATCGAAGCCGATGAAGCTGAAGAACACGATGGAAGCGGCCGGCACGATGCCGTACGGCTGGGTGGAGCCGGGCTGGAAAGTGTAGATGCCGTACGGGGAGAACGGCTGCCAGTTGGACGGCTTGACATACCACACGGCGCACACGATGAACAGCACGATGATGGCGAGCTTGATGAGCACCATCACGTCATTGGTGCGCTTGGTCTGGTTGATGCCGATGGAGAGCACCCACGTGATGATGAGCACGATGACGAAACCGGGCAGGTTGAAGTAGGTGGTGACGTCCGGGTTGGTGCCGTAGGCGGCGGTCAGCTCGACCGGCAGGTGCAGGCCGAAGCCTTCCAGCAGTTTGTTGAAGTAGCCCGACCAGCCGGCGGACACTGTGGCCGCCTGCAGGGCGTACTCCAGAATCAGATCCCAGCCGATCACGAAGGCGATGAGCTCGCCGAACGCCAGATAGGCATAGGAGTAGGCCGAGCCGGACACCGGGGCCATGGCGGCGAACTCGGCGTAGCACAGACCGGCAAAACCGCAGCAGACGGCGGCCAGCAGGAACGATACGGACAGGGCCGGGCCGGCGGTCAGCGCGCCCTTGCCAGTGAGCACGAAGATACCGGTGCCGATGATCGCGCCGATGCCGAGCATCGTCAGATCGAAGGTGCGCATCGTGCGCTTGAGGGGAGTGGATTCGGCGACAAGCTGATCCACGCTTTTCTTACGAAACAGATCCATGTTCTTCTCTCATGAAATCTAGGATTATGGGGCTGAACCGGACGGATTTCCGGGATCCCGGCACGCCTCAACGCCGGGAATCAAAGGCGGCTTCCGAGAAACCGCATATCGGTCATTAGTGTACGACTGCCGGGCGAAAACAGACGATTGCGACTACACGTCACATTCTCGCGCAACAATAGGTGCCTATGAGCATGAACGCAGCACCTGAAATCGCATTCTCGTCCGAGCAGGGCAAGGCCAACTATGCGGCCGCCCGCCGCCAATACCCCGCACAGGCCATCGTGGACCTCAAAACCATGCGCGACAACATGGCCCACCTGGTCTCCGTGGTCGGCGGTCCCGCTTCCGGCACGGCGGTGATGGGTGTGGTCAAGGCCGACGCCTACGGCCACGGACTGCTGCCCGCCGCCATGGCCGCGCTCGCCGGCGGCGCCACATGGCTCGGCACCGCGCAGTCGCACGAAGCGTTGCTGCTGCGCAAGCTCGGCATCGGCCCCGACCGCTGCCATATTTTGACTTGGGTATACAACGGCACCGAAGTCCCGTTCGACGAGCTGATCGCCGCCGACATCGACGTATCGGTCGGCTCCCTGCCCGGCATCGACGCGGTGGCCGCCGCCGCACGCAAGCTCGGCAAGCCCGCCCGCGTACACGTCAAGGTCGATTCCGGCTTCGGTCGCAACGGTTTCACACCGGCCGGATTCGACGCCGCGCTCGCCAAACTCGTGCCGCTCGCCAAAGAGGGCGTGTTGCATATTGTGGGTCAGTGGAGCCATCTCGCCGTGGCCGATTCGCCCGATGTGTCCGAATTCGTGTCCTCCACCGACCGCCAGATCGAAACATTCAAGGACTTCACGCGCCGCATGGAACAGGCCGGCATTCCGCCGGAGATCCGTCACCTGGCCAACACAGCGGCCACTTTGGACCGCCCGGAGATTCACTTCGAACTCACCCGCCCCGGCATCGGCCTGTACGGCTACGAGCCCGATCCCGCGATGGGCACCCCGCGCGACTGGCATCTGACCCCGGCCATGCGCCTGCAGGCGCAGCTCGGCACGGTCAAGGATGTGGAGGCCGGCCACGGCATCTCCTACGGCCGCACCTACCTGACCCCGGACAACACCTCGACCGCTATTGTGCCGCTGGGCTACGCCGATGGCATCCACCGCTCCGCTTCCGGTTTCGATATGGAAGGTGCCAAGCACGTGGAGAAGCCGGGCGGCCCGGTGCGCATCATGACCACCGAAGGCCCGAAGATCTACCGCGTGTGCGGCCGCGTGTGCATGGACCAGTTCATCGTGGACCTGCACGGATCCGCCGCCGAACTCGGCGTTCACGAGGGCGACACGGTCGAACTGTTCGGCCCGGGCCGCGGCGAGGATTACGTTGAGCCTACCGCCGACGATTGGGCCCGCGCCGCCGACACCATCAGCTACGAGATCTTCACCTGCCTGCGCAACCGCATCCCGCGCCTTTACGAGCATGCCGCCGAAGTGCTGCCCGCCGCCGACCTCGCCAAACTCGACCCCGCCACGCTGCTATAAGGTGCATTAACGCCATACGGTGGCACCCCGTAATCCCTTCTTCCCGAATATGTGCCACTGATATGTGCTGAGCGTCACATATTCGGGAAATCGGCCCCAATCTCCCGAATATGTGCCGTTGAGTTGACGTCAGTGGCACATATTCGGGAAGTCGGGATTACTGCGGCCGATATGTGTGCCTATGCTTGGCATATGGAAACGACTTTGGATGGGGAACAGGTGCTGAGCGACGAGGGCTACAGCGCCTTCGACGAGGAGCGATGGGCACCCGAGCCGCCCAAATCCAAGTCACGCACCGCGTTCGAACGCGATCGCGCGCGACTGATTCATTCGTCCGCTTTGCGGCGTTTGGGCGCGAAAAGCCAGATTCTGATTGCCGGTACCGACGATTTCGCCCGCACCCGACTGACGCATACGCTGGAAGTCGCCCAGATCGGTCGCCAAATCGGCGCATTGCTCGGCTGTGATCCGGACGTGGTCGACTGCGCCTGTCTGGCCCACGACCTTGGTCACCCGCCGTTCGGGCACAATGGGGAGCGTGCGCTCGCCGACATCGCCGGCAATATCGGCGGCTTCGAAGGCAACGCACAGACCATGCGTATCCTGACCCGGCTCGAACCCAAGATCTTTCACCCGGACGGGCGTTCGGCCGGCGTGAACCTGACCCGTGCGGCCTTGGACGCGGCCGTCAAATACCCGTGGACCTTGGCCGAAGCCGACCAACACCCAAAGGGGGAGCGGTCGAAGAAATTCTGCGTCTACCCGGATGACGAGCCGGTATTCCGATGGCTCAAGATCGGCGCGCCTCAGGCCACCAAGCCCATGGAATGCCAGATCATGGACCTTTCGGATGATATCGCCTACTCCGTGCATGACGTCGAGGATTCCATCGCCACCGGCGCGTTCGATCCGATTGTGCTCGCCGATCCGAAGATGCTGGACCACATCATCGAGCAGACGCGCGCATGGTATGGGGCGAAGTGGGATGCCGACAAGCTGCTGGCCGCGTTCATGCGATTGTGCCGAGAGTATTTGTTCCCTGCACATTTCAATGGTTCGCGCGAATCGTTGGCACAGCTTAAGAACATCACGTCCGATTTGATCGGCCGCTTCTGCTGGTCGGTGGAAACCGCCACGCGCGACACGTACGGGCCCGGGCCGTTGACCCGGTATTCCGCGAACATCGTGATTCCCGAGAACACGAATTACGAGATCGTGGCGCTGAAGGGCATCGCCGTGTACTTCGTCATGGCGCCTCGCGAGCGCGAGCCATTCCATCAGGAGGAGCTCAAGATCGTATCGGATTTGGTCGATGTGCTTATGGCTGATTCGCCGCTCCCATCCGACGCTTTGGAAAGCCAGTTCCTGGCCGATTGGAACGAATCCACCAACGACGACGAACGCCTGCGCGTCGCCATCGATCAGGTCGCGAGCTTGACCGACAACTCCGCCCTGGCCCTGCACTCCATCTTGTGCTGAGGGCGTGTTGGGCGGGCGCTTCCCTCAGTCTCGCTGCGCGAGCCAGCTCCCCTCGGGTGAGGGGAGCTGTCGCTGTAGGCGACTGAAGGGAGTTTCGCGGAAGAAATGATAACCGACGGTAAAAATTTACCGTGTCTCAGGTGAGGCGGTACTCTAGAGACTTATGGTCGGAATGATTAAGAAAGAAGATGTCGAGAAGGTGCGCGCCGCCGCGGACCTGTATGACATTGTATCTGCGACCGTAACGCTTAAGTCCTCCGGCACCGGCACCTTCGTGGGCTTGTGCCCGTTCCACGACGAGAAAACCGGCAGCTTCAACGTGCGTCCCTCGCTCGGCGTGTGGCACTGCTTCGGCTGCGGCTTGGGTGGCGACGTATTCAAATACGTCGAACAATCCGAAAACATCGACTTCCGCGAAGCCGTGGAACTGCTCGCCGACAAGTACCATATCGAGCTGCACTACGAGAACAGCGGCAATGGCCCGGCGCGCGAGAACACCGGCTCCAAGCGCACGCGACTGCTGGAAGCCTGCGAGGAAGCCCAGCGCTTCTTCGTCTCCCAGATCTTGACCAAGGAAGCACTGCCCGCCCGCAAGCTGCTTGGCGGCCGCAACTTCTCCCAAGCTGATTGCGAACGTTTCGGCTGCGGCTACGCGCCGCAAGGCTGGGATAATCTCGTGCGCCACTTGGCCTCCAAGGGATTTACGCAGAAGGAAATCCTCGACGCGGGCTTGGCCCGTCAAGGCCAGCGCGGCATCTATGACTATTTCCGCGGCCGAGTGACCTGGCCCATCCGCGATTCGACCGGCCGCACGCTCGGCTTCGGCGCGCGCAAGCTGTATGAGGACGACCAGATCGCCGCCAAATACATCAACACGCCGGATACGCAGCTCTACCGCAAAACCCAGGTGCTTTACGGCATCGATTTGGCCAAATCCGCCATCGTCAAGAAGCGGCAGGTGGTGATCGTCGAAGGCTATACGGACGTGATGGCCATGCACTTGGCCGGCATCGACACCGCCATCGCCACGTGCGGCACGGCGTTCGGCGCCGAGCACGCCAAGATTGTGCGCCGCCTGATCGCCGACGATTCGCTGGGTGCGGTCCAGCTGGTCGGGCCGTTGAAGGTCAAGGACCAGCCGTTGAGCTCGCGCATCGTGTTCACGTTCGACGGTGACGCCGCCGGCCAGAAAGCCGCGCTGCACGCTTTCGGCCTCGATTCGGCCTTCCTCTCCCAAACCTTCGTGGCCGTGGCCGACGACAATCTCGACCCGTGCGACCTGCGCATCGAGCGAGGCAACGAAGCAGTGCGTTCGCTGATCGCCCGCGCCAAACCGTTGTATGACTTCGTGATCGACGCCGCCATCAGCCGGTTCGACCTGACCTACACGCCCGGCCAGGTCGGTGCGATGAAAGCCGTGGCCCCGCTGGTGGCGCAGATTCGCGACCGCTCCCTATGGGACGCTTACGCGCGCAAATCCGCAGGCCGTATCGGCGTGGACCTTGAGGTAATGCGCCGCGAGGTGATGAACGCGCGCCGGCAGATGCACGTGCGCGATGAGGACGCCTACGCGCCCAAACGTCGATTCGAGCGTGACGAGCCGCGTGTGGAACCCGGCACCAACCCATACGCCAATCCGGCCACGCGCAAGGCGTTGGAGCGCCGTGACGCCGCCGAACAGGCGTACTTCAAGATCGACGACGCCGTATTCATCGCCGAGCAGCAGTTCATGGCCGTGCTGATTCAGGTGCCGCGCGCCATCGACCGCACCATGTTCGGGCAGCTGACCATCGACCATTTCATGACTCCGGTGTTCCGCACTTTGTTCCAAGCGATTGCGGCAGCTGGCGGACTGCCATCCGACGATACCCCGCAGGGTCTGTGGATGCATAACCTCACCAAGGCAGGCGGACCGATGCTCAATCAGGTGATCAACGAGCTGGCTGTCATGCCTCTGCCTCTGCCTGGCGACGACAGTGGCAACGGCGCACAGCCGGTGCAGGCCAACGTGTCGGGAGGAGGTGTTGGCGTGAATGGCGGTGCCGCCGCAGTGCAGCTGCGTCCTGCCACGCCGGAGGAGCAGCGCTATGCCACTGAGCTTCTCACCCGACTACTGGACATGGGCTTCATGCGCCAGATTGGCTTGGCCAAACGCCGCATGGCCCAACTGCCGGATGGCGAGGAGAAAATCACCCTCCTCGGCCAAATCACCCGTATGGAGACTGCTCGCAAAGATCTCCAAGCCCAAATCTATGGCAACACCGTTGGCTAGTAATCTCTCCCTCTGACGAGGGAGGTTACTGGCCGCAGTCGGGCGGGGCGAGAGAAGCGACGTCAGATATATCGCGCAGCATCGATGTCACATCAACTATTCGTTTGATATTAACTTTTTAATGACAAACGATAAATTATGGTATAATGCAAGTATGAGTTGCTTGGTTTGCGCAATGAAGCGGAGGCTCAATCATGGCAACGACAAAGAAACTATCCTTCGGTTTGGATAAGGCCGGTGGCGCGGCCTTGATCCTGGCCCGCATCGGTGCCGCGCTCCTATGGATCATCGCAGCGCTCGCGGCCGTGGTGTGGGTGGTATTCCTCATTTCCCCGCGCTCGTTCGCCGCGAACTTCGGCAGTGTCGACCTGAATGTCGGCGGCGCGTTCACCCTCAGCATCAAGGGCGACTTGTTGGACTACTCCTATAATCTGCAGAACTTCCACGACGGTCCCGTCAACATGGTAGCTACCATCTCCACCGGTCTGGCGAGAATGGTGGTCTACGCTCTACTGGCCTTGGCGTTCTCCGAAATGGCCGCACTGTGCAAGGATTTGACGGTGTGGCTTGCAGACGGCAGGGATGCCACGCCTTTCCAAGGCATGGTGTCCGACCGGTTGAACAGGGCTGGCTGGTATCTGATTGTCGCGCCGATTGTGGGTCTGGTGAACTTCATCGTATGTTTCCTGGCTGGCACGGGCGGCAACTGGGGCTTATGGATGAGCGGCATGATGGTGATGATTGGCATTATCCTGTTGCTGATTGCGCGCATCTTCGATTATGGCATGGGTCTGCAACGGGAAGTCGACGGTCTGCTGTGAGGGGGAAGAGCGCCGTAGGCCCGCGTGGCGCCGGTCCGAACAGGGCCGGTCCGAACACCGAGGGCCCGAATGAGGACAGCCTGAACATCGTTGATTCGAGCGAGACCGGCCTGAATACGGCTGACTCAAACTCCACCGGTCCGGCCGGCATAGGCCATATCGTCCTGCGCCTCGACCGCATCATGGTCGAGCGAGGCCGCTCACTCAACTGGCTGGCCGATCAGGTGGGCATCACCAACGTGAACCTTTCCAAAATCAAAAACAATCGCGTTTCCGCCATCCGCTTTTCCGCCCTCGCCGCCATCTGTGCGGCATTGGATTGCCAGCCCGGCGACATTCTTGAATATGTGGATGGCATTTCGGGCGATGCGGACGATGCGAATAGCAAGTAATCGCACGCATGCCAACTCTTCTCCTCCTGGCCTGTGATTGATTGACAATCAGGGATTACATGCCAAATGGGAGAGATAAACATGTGGAGGTTGGATTGGATGGGTGCAGAAGTTGCGAATTGGCCCCATCCAAATTGGACTGGTTTGGGTGGGGCCAATCCACTCCGTTCAATAATGAAGCGCGATACCAAGCAGCGTCGAACGAAGGGAAACTCATGACGCAGAATCGTGCGGAACTCAACCGTAATTTGGCCCAGATGCTCAAGGGCGGCGTGATCATGGACGTCACCACGCCCGAGCAGGCGAAGATCGCTCAGGACGCTGGTGCCTGCGCGGTGATGGCGCTCGAGCGCATCCCCGCCGACATCCGTGCCGCCGGCGGCGTTTCCCGCATGAGCGACCCGGCCATGATCAAGGGCATCCAGGAAGCCGTGTCCATTCCGGTTATGGCCAAGGTGCGTATCGGACACATCGCCGAGGCCCGCATTCTGCAGGCCATCGAAATCGATTACATCGACGAATCCGAGGTGCTTTCCCCGGCCGACGACGTGTACCACATCGACAAGAACCAGTTCGATGTGCCGTTTGTGTGCGGTGCGAAGAACCTGGGCGAGGCGCTGCGCCGCATCGCCGAGGGTGCAGCCATGATTCGCACCAAGGGCGAGCCCGGCACCGGCGACGTGATTCAGGCCGTGCGCCACATGCGCACCATGAACAAGCAGATCCGCGAACTTGTCGGCCTGCGCGACGACGAGGTCTACGAGGCCGCCAAGCAGCTGGCCGTGCCCTACGATCTGGCCAAGTACGTGCACGACAACGGCCGTCTGCCCGTCGTGAACTTCGCCGCCGGTGGTGTGGCCACCCCGGCCGACGCCGCCCTGATGATGGAACTCGGTGCCGAAGGCGTGTTCGTGGGCTCCGGTATCTTCAAGTCCGGCGATCCGGCCAAGCGCGCCGCCGCCATCGTCAAGGCCACCGCCAACTGGCAGGACGCCGATCTGCTCGCCAAGCTGTCCGAAAACCTAGGCGAAGCCATGGTCGGTATCAACGAGGACGAGATTCAGACCATCATGGCCGCTCGCGGAGAGTGACGGGAGTCGAAGCCGGAGAGGACAACATGGTTGTAGCTGTTGAATACATTTCCAAAGAAGAATCCGCAGACGCCGAAACCGCCACGCACGGCGTGACCGGTATTCTGGCCGTGCAGGGCGCGTTCGCCGAACATGCGGCGGTGCTCGACAAACTCGGCGCCCCGTGGAAGCTGTTGCGCGCGGCCGAGGATTTCGATGAATCCATCGACCGGGTCATCCTGCCTGGCGGTGAATCCACCACGCAAGGCAAACTCCTGCGTTCCACCGGCCTGTTCGAGCCGATCGCCGCCCACATCAAGGCCGGCAAACCGGTGCTTGGCACCTGCGCTGGCATGATTCTGCTGGCCAAGAAGCTCGACAATGATGAGAACGTCTACTTCGGCGCGCTCGACGCTGTAGTGCGCCGCAATGCTTACGGTCGTCAGCTCGGCAGCTTCCAAGCCATCGCTGATTTCGGCCAAGCCGACGACCCACAGCGCATCGCGGACTTTCCGCTGGTGTTCATCCGTGGACCCTACGTGGTGTCGGTCGGCCCCGAGGCTACGGTCGAAACCGAAGTCGATGGTCACGTGGTGGGCCTGCGCCAAGGCAACATCCTCGCCACCGCCTTCCATCCCGAACTCACGGACGACGTCCGCATCCACGAGCTCTTCCTGTCGCTGTAGCCGATTCGTCTGCCGTTAGACTGGTATTCGACCGACGAATCAAGGAGACGATCTGCCATGCAGTTCACGCTGAACCGGCGCAGCACGGTGCCGATGTACCGGCAGCTGGCTGCTGAGCTGCGTGAACAGATTGTCTCCGGCGCAATGGCTGAGGGCTATCGTCTGCCGCCTGAACGCGAGTTGGCCTCACGCCTCGAGGTCAATCGCACCACGGTATTACAGGCCTATCAGCAACTCAAAGATGAGGGACTCATCGCCTCCAAAGTAGGCAAAGGCACGTTCGTGCTGCCGTTGCAGCATATTGAGACTGCCCGGATTCCTGTAGTGAGACATGAGCCGATTGACGAGGAGCCGAAACCGAGCGTTGTGCGGCCGCCGTGGTCGGTGTTGTTCTCCGACTATTCCAACCGATTCACCTACCACGACATTGCCTCGGCCGAGCGGGCGCAACGCGGCGATACCATCATCGACTTTGCCACCGGCTCGCCTAATCCGGCGGATATTCCCGACGATTTGTTGCGTTCAGTGAGCATTGAAGCGTTTGAGTCGCGCGAATTCGACGGTCAGCCAGAATCGCCTATCGAAGGATTCGATGAACTCCGCGCATTACTTGCCGAGCATATGAGCACACGCGGCGTGCAGTGCGATGTACGAAACGTGATGGTGCTTTCCGGTTCCGAGCAAGGCATCGATCTTATCGTGCGTGCATTCGTCAATCCTGGCGACTGCGTGCTGGTCGAACAATCCACGTTCTTCCCGGCATTGCAGACCTTCCGCTCGGCGGATGCGCGCACCATCGGCGTTCCAGTGGACGAGCACGGTATGCGTACAGACCTGTTGGACGGCTATTGCGCGCGATTCCGGCCCAAGCTCATCTACACCGTCCCGACGTTCCAAAACCCCACCGGTACCACGCTGCCGCCCGAACGACGCAGCGAACTCATCGACGTGGCGCGGCGCTATCAGTGTCTGATCGTGGAAGACGATGCTTACGGCGATTTGTGGTACGGCGGGGAATCGTCCGACGCACATCGCCCCATACCGCTTAAGGGCATGGAGAATGCGGGATACGTGATGTATTTGTCGACGTTCTCGAAAACCGTCACTTCGGGCCTGCGCACGGGATGGGTTGTGGCCGACCCGCATGTGATTAACCGGCTGGCGGCTCTGCGGCGCATGGTCGACCAGCATACGAGCACGTCATCGCAGCGCATCTGCCTGGAACTGCTTAAAGAAGGCCGCGTCGCCGAACATTTGCGCGGTTTGATTAAGGCTTACCGCATTCGACGAGATGCAGCAATCGCAGCATTGGAGCGGTATGCGCCGGATGAAGTGTATTGGACCGTGCCTGCAGGCGGCTACTATATTTGGGTTTCCTTACCGGACGGCGTGCGCTCTCTGGATGTATTGGAATCCTGCCGTTCCCAAGGCGTCACGTTCATGCCGGGCAGCGTGTTCGACGTTGACGAAATGGATGATTCCCACATCCGTCTCAACTTTGTGCGCCCGGATGCTGCTGACATTGATACCGGCATTCGAATCATTGGCGAGACGATAGCACAGATGTAGCCAAGTGACTGGCTCATTGCGGTTGTCGAGTTTTTTTGATGGCTGCATACCCACATCGATGGGTGCATTCGACGAATGAATAAGCGAGGAAGCCATCATCAGTTCGCTGTGGCATGCGCATAGCGTTGTCGGGCGAACGGGGCAGACCACGTGGTCGTTGCGTGACCTGGCCGATCGAGCCGGCATCGCATTGCCCCTGGCGTAGTGGCGAGGTGGCGCAGTAACGAGTCACGCCATCGCGAGCCGATGATGCGAAATGCGGAACCGGTCGCGGCCATCAACGGCTATCATACATGCGGAAGCAACGATACGTTGGCGTCAGCACATCCATCTGACTCCAGAAAGGGACACGATATGACCACATCCTCCGTTTCGCCGGTGACCACTGAACTGGCGGGCAGCGAAACCGGCATCACGCTTGTCATTCACGCCGGAGCGGGCAGTCGTGGCAAGCACAGCACGCCTGAACGCATCGCCCAGGTCGAACTTGATCTGCAGCGCGCCCTCGATGCCGGATACCAGTTGTTGGAATCCGGAGCACCGGCGCATGAGGCTGTGGTCGCCGCCATCCACGTCATGGAAGACGCTCCCGAATTCAACGCCGGCCGTGGTGCCGCCCTGACCAGCGATGGCATCGCCCAGATGGACGCCTGCCTGATGACCGGCGATGGCGAGGTCGGTGCGGTCACCGGCGTAAGCACCGTGAAGAACCCGATCGATGCGGCGCGTGCCGTCAAAGAGCAGACCAAGCATGTGCTGTTCGCGGACCCGACCGATGCCGAGATCGCCGATTGGGGCGTCGCGACCGAAAGCAACGAGTACTTCATCACCGAACAGCGTCGTCAGTCCTTGGCCGAGGCTCAGTCCGGTGGCGATGAGTGGGAGAAGCATGGCACCATCGGTGCCGTGGCGCGCGATGCCGAGGGCAATATCGCCGCTGGCACGTCCACTGGCGGCATCACCAACCAGATGCACGGTCGTGTGGGTGATTCGCCGCTGCCTGGTTGCGGCACGTTCGCCAACCAGTCCACGGTGGCGGTGTCCTGCACCGGCATCGGCGAGGCGTTCATCAAGGTGGTCGCCGCCCATCAGGTGTCGGATCGTGTGCGTTTCTCCGGCGAGAACGTCGAGGATGCCGCGACGGCCACTTTGGACGAAGTCGCCGCGCATCATGGCGATGGCGGCATGATCGTTCTGCCGGCGGTCGGCCGTGGCGTGGTCGCCTACAACAGCGAGATGATGAACTTCGGATACCGTAGCGCGCAAGGAGGTAAGGTGCAGGGCTGATTGCCCCCTGTATTGCGGCATATATCATAATGGCCGGTGTGCTGCGGATTCTTGGTAAGGAATCCGCAGCACACCGGCCATTCATGTATGCGGCAAGTGCCGCCGATCAGTGCGGCAGTGCGCGCTACTTGGTGATCGTGTTGTACGTGGGCATGTTCGTGTAATCGAACTGCACGTTCTTCACGTTCTGTGCAGACACGGCGGCGAAACGTTTGACCGGGAATACTGGGGTAATACGCAACTTCATCGCTCCTCTTCCTCGAATGAAACTATGTTCCATTGGTATGAGCCAGCCACGTACGGTATTCGTGTCTGGCCTGCCACACAATGATGCAGCCGTATATACGGGCACAGCATTGCGCGGCAGTTCATTGTATGGAAGACATGCAAACTCAATGTTTCCTTGTCCAAATAAAAAAACGAGCGCGGCTGATGTGCGGCACCGGTCCAAAAACTCATGTCCGCCAGCGCAACGCGACTACGTACCTTATGCTGGTCTGCGCGTAAAATAGAATGGTTGCGATATTGGGTTATTCACGGAGGAATGGATGCGACGCTGGCTGATCAATGTAGCCAAAAATGAGACGATTCTCATCGTCGCCGCAATACTCGCCCTGATTTCGTGTTTCATTGTGCCGCCGGACGCCGATTACAAAAGCTACATTCACGCCAGCACCATCAGCCAGCTCATCTGCCTGATGATTGTGGTGTGCGGATTCCAGCGTATCGGCGTGTTCCGCATCATCGGTTCGCGATTGCTGGAGAAGGTCAGCACCATGCGCGGACTGGTCATTACGCTTGTCGCTTTGACGTTCTTTTCCGCGATGTTCATCACCAATGACGTTGCGCTGGTCACGTTTGTGCCGTTCGCGGTGGCCGTGCTCATCATGGCTGGGCAAGAGGATAAGACCATCCTCGTGGTCACGCTGATGACCATTGGCGCGAACGTGGGCAGTATGCTCACCCCGATCGGCAACGCGCACAACCTGTATCTCAAAGCCCTGACCGGCATGCCGACCATGGAATTCCTCGGCATCATGGCACCGTATTCCGGCACGGCGGCCGTGTTGCTGGTCATCGTGATTTCCGTGGTGTTTGGCGGCAAACCGGTCGGCGACCTGGGCGACCTCGAAACCGGCGTGCTGGCTCCCGAGCGCAACAAACACCAGCCCGACGAGATTCGTATCACCGGCTACGGCGCCGGTTATGGCGATCGTCTACTCGCTGCTGTTCATCGTCTGCCTACTGGCCGTCTCCGACGTGATTCCCCTGTGGGTGATGTGCGTGATCGTGGTCGTCGTGTTCCTGTTCACCGATCGGCGCGTATTCAAATACGTGGATTGGGGACTGCCGCTCACCTTCTGCATGTTCTTCATCTTCATCGGCAACATGAAGCGCGTGCCCGAATTCTACGAACTGGCGCGCTCGCTGGTCGGCGGCCATCCGCTGGAGGTGGCGGTCGGCTCCAGCCAGGTCATCAGCAATGTGCCCACCACGATTCTGCTTTCCGGCTTCTGCGACCAATGGCGCGATCTGATCATTGGCACCAATTTGGGCGGCATGGGTACGCTCATCGCCTCGATGGCCTCGCTTATTTCTTACAAGAACGTCGTGCGCCAATACCCGCACAAGAAAGGCCGGTATCTGGCCGTCTACTCCGCCGTCAACGTTCTGTTTTTGGCCGTATTGCTGACCTTGAGCTGGATCATCGAGCCGAGTCTCTGAGCCGCCGTTGTGGGTTGGGCCGGTCTACCGCGCGTATACGGTGGGGGAGCCGGTCAGTCGGCTCATGGCCGACTGCGGGATGTCGTGGATGCGGCCGATGGTGGCATCCAGCGTGGATACGCCGGATACGCCGTCTGTGTTGGCTGTGTTGGCTGCAGAGGTGATGCTGGATACGCCGACTGCGGACGATGATACGGCCGCAACCATCGGCTGACGATAGGCGTTGGAGTTGCGGGCCAGCCGGGCGAGCGCAGGACGCTGCCTGCGGAACAGATTGATAAACATACCGCACACTCCTTCATCGTTGGCCGGCGGTCTTCTGGCCGCCGTGGATTCCATCCTGCCCTCCTGCGCTTGTATTCGCTATGGGGGATAGCCCCTATTATTCCCTGAATCTGCACGATTCCCCCTCATCCTTGAGGGTGATTCTAACGGCAAAGGCATCGGCCTAATGGCCGATGCCAATCAGCGCGAAACCACCAGCGTGACGCTGTACGGCTTGATCTTCATCGCCAGCAATGAAGACGGCGACGGCAATGTGTAAGCCCGACGTTCCGGCACAATCGCCCCCGAAGCCTCGCCGCGGTATCCGATAGTGGTCTTCGCCGTCGGATTGGCGCTTAACGTCGTCACCTCCAAACGCACCGGTCGCGATGGCGAGGCGCCCAGCCCGGCCAGTCCGCGCGCGATTTCCAACGTCACATCCACCGGGGAATCGGAGATATTGACGATTTTGATGTAACGGCAGGCGTCATCCCTGTCATGCCCGGTGGCGCTGACATACAGATGTTTGGCGGGGCGTGACGCGGTCTGCTCGATGGACACGGCATACGTCGTGTCGCCCAGATGCGTGGAAAACAGCCGCTCCACCTCATAATTCACCGTGGGGTTCACATGCGCCGGATTGAATTCGATAAGATTCTGCGCCCACCCCTTAGCCGGAATATGCGCGAGCAGCGGCGCATAGGAGGTCATGCGCACCACGTCGGAATTGCGCTCGCAGCCGGTCAGGAACGCGGCCTCGCCGAGTGCCGACTTCCACGTGTTCGCGCCTTGTTCGGTCTGTGGTTGGCCGGCAAAATAGCCGTTGGCTGAATATTCGCCGAAATAGACGCCGGCGCCACAACGCGGGTAAGCGTCGAATCGTGACGCCTGGGATGCAAACCATTCGGGGGAGTGGTAGGAATGCTCGTCGACGATAATCGCGTCACCGGTGGCGGAATCATGTGCCCCGGAATCGGTTGCGGCCAACGCTCGCGCATGGTCCCAGCTGCGCTTCATCGCCGGCTGGAAGGGGAACAGTCCGGCGCTCATCACACACAGCATATCCGGGTATCGTTCATGAATGGCCTCGCTGATCATGTCAAACTTGGCCACGTAGTCAGCCCCGAAGTTTTCGTTGCCCACGCCGATCATGTCCAAGCCGAACGGCTCAGGATGGCCCATATCACGCCGGACCGCGGCCCACGAGCTGGACTCCGGATCGCCATTCGCGAATTCGATGAGGTCCAGGTAGTCCTGAATCACATTGTTGCGGAAGGTGGCCGAATTGATATCCATGTGGCGCGGATCTCGGCCGGGCGACTGGCATGCGATGCCGGCGAACAGAGTAGGCAGCGGCTTGGCCTTGAGGTCCTCGCACAGGCAGAAATATTCGTAGAAACCGATCTGATAGCTCTGCGAATAGCTGGAACCATCCGGCATCTTGAACGACCACATCGAATACTGTTGGCGTCGCGCGGCCAGAGAGCCGACGGTATCCTTCCAGCGATACTCATTGCCGGGCGTCACACCTTCGACGATGCAGCCGCCGGGGAATCGCAGAAACGCTGGATGCAACGCCTGAATGGTCTCCACCAAATCGCGGCGCAGCTTGCCGTAACGCCATTTCGGGTCGCCCGCGCCCCAATAGTCCGCATCCATGAACTGCACCAGATCCAGATCGAACGTGGTGCGTTCGCCGGCGTCAATGGTGATACGCAGCTTGCCGTAATCGGTGTTCAGTCCGGTTACGTCGGCGTTGAACCGGTACCAGCCGTCACGGCCGATGACGATGGCACCATCCGACGAATCCGGACTGATCGAAACGCCGGAATCCTGCGCATCGGCCCCATCGTCCTGCCTCAGACCGGTCTCTTCCGTATCGTCAAGCGGATCGGAGTCCACGATATACGACAATCGAGTGATACTGGTGAGCGGCAGGCCGTACCTATCGACCACGCCGACGGACAGCTCGGCCCGCCCATGAACCGGACGTACCGCGAGACTGACGGAATAGGTGTGGTCGGCGACGATGGAGAACGCGGGCTCGCCCCCGTTGTCGCCGCCTCCGTTATAGCCGAGGTTTTCCAGATATGCAGGGCCGGTTTCGGAAGGAACATCGGACGTGATGCGAGCGTATCGGCTATGTGCGTGAATTGGCGGGGCGGGGCAGTCGGTGGTCACCCGCTGGCCGTGAATCCCGCGTATCTCACTGCCAAGGCTGGCGGCGGAACAGTTGATGAAATCCCAGAAACGCAGGGAATCGGCCTGCGTACGCCACCGTTCGGCACCGGCCATACGCCACGTGTGATGGTCGAGATAAACGCCGTCAAAACTGTAGTTGTTCACCATGTTGGCGTTCAGCCCGCCATCCGCACCATGGTTGATGTCCTCGAAGAACACGCCGTACAGTCGCCCGCTTGTGTGATGGGTGGGGCTTCCCACGCTAATCCGCACCATGGTTTCGATTGTAGAGGGAATGGAGCGGAAAGGTAAACGGAAGAGTTCGCTCACCGTTCATGTTGCGGTCAATCCAAGTCGACTGTTCGCCGGTATACAGCCGGTAACCTCGAAACAGGAATGGAAAATACGGACGACTAGGAGCGCGGCTGTGCAATCCTCGGTGGGAATACGTGAGCGCATCGACCACGTGTATCCGTCGCTGCGTCCGGCGGAGCGCGCCGTGGCCCAGTATATTCGGAATCATATCGAGGAGGCGGCCGACCTGACCGTCGGTCAGATGGCCGACATCGCCCACGTCAGCCAGCCGACGGTGATTCGGTTCGCCCGCAAGCTCGGCTTCGGCGGTTACCGTGAACTGCGGTACGTGTTGCGCAACCCGGCCGCCGAACACAAAGTGACCTTCAATCCGCTGGCCGGATTCGATCTGAATCCGTGGGATGGCGAAGATGAGATTCCCGGTAAAGCGGCCGATGGCGCGAAGGCGCTGATCGACGAGCTGCACAGTGCGTTGGACCCCAAGGCCTATCGCAAGGCGGTCGCCCTACTCGCCGAATCGGAGTTCATCGACATTTTCGGCGTGGAGAATTCGTTGACACCGGCGATGGATCTGTTCACCAAGCTCGGCTACCTGGGACTGACATGCCGTCTCAATACCGACGCTTACCTGCAGCAGATCGGTGCCGGGCACCTGCCCCACGGCGCTGTGGCCGTCGCCTTCTCCCATTCGGGCAGTTCGGCGGATACGGTCAAAGCGTTGCGATTGGCGAAGTCGCATGGCGCGAAAACCATCGCCATAACCAATGCCATCGGCGCGCCGCTGGCCAGCTGGGCCGACGTGACGTTGCTGACGGGTCGTGATTCGCACACGATCTATGGCAATGCGATTTTCTCGCGCGTGGCCGATACCGCGCTCGTGGACATGCTGTACATGGGCGTGATTCTGTCCGGCTATGGCCGGTTCTCCACCGCGCTCGACGAATCCGGTCGCATGATTCGCGACCGCGTATTCGAGAACTGAGCTGCTGCTTTATCGCGCCTTGGGCCGTATTGCTCTGGTCGTTGCTGCTTGGGTTGTTGACGATTTGGTCGTTGTCGCCCTGGTCGCTACCGTCCTGAGGCATGTGCCAGCGAATACGTAGTGGACTTGGCGTGCGTATGACGTTCGATCTTGCCGCTCAACTCCAGCTGGTCCAAGAGCTGCGTCATCTGATCCTTGTTCAGGCCAAGCGCTTTCTGCATGGTTTTACGGCTGAGCTTCACACCGCGGAACGCGAGGAAATTGAGCGTGAACTGTTCCAACGTTTGAGGCGACGGTTCCAGCGTTGCCGTATCAAGCGGGCGGGTACTGGCCTGATCGTCACCGTCCGGGCGTTCGCCGAATCCACTGCCAAGAATCAGCGTCTGCAGTGGCGCGCAGCCGATGATGCGTGCGCCGGCCAAAGCATCTGCGGCGTTATCCGTCATGCGCTGAATCGTGGGGAATGAGTACATTTTGGCATGCTGTGCTTCGTCAGTGGTGCTGGGCGCGGCGGAAGCATCGGCATCGGTCCGATGCGAGGACGCGGCCTCGGCCGATACAGGGATAGGCAGTACCATTGCCACCGAAGTGGGGCCCACGCGCAGTTGCGGACTGACCGCGCTCTGCGCGTAGGCGTCCATAATGCGTTGAATGCCGGTACCGCAGTTCTCGCAGAGGCCCAAATCGGCGAACAATTCAGCCAAACGCGGGGTGCGTGGCTGGCATACGCCGTTGAGTAGATCGTTGATTTCCAAACCATCGGTCAGGCCGCCGAGCGACACGATTTCCAAGCGGGAATCGAAGATATTGATCAGTGTGGGGCCGGAGTACGTGTAATCGCGATGTTCCAGTGCATTGACCAATGCTTCGCGCAGGGCTATGGCCGGGTATTGGCCGGATTCGTTGATGCCGTTCAGCAGGGCGCTGGCTTGGTCGAGCTGGCGCAGCACCGAGCCGGTGAATGTGTGACGTTCGCGAATGGCGTTTTTGCCATTGCCCTCGAAAATGGTGGCCTTGATAACGAACGGGCATTGGTTGGACAGCAGGGTGGCAAGCGACGATTCGGTGGTGCTGGTGAAGGTGTTGTTGGTGCCGGTGTTGGTGATGCTGCCGGCGGGG
>OKPF01000373.1_pt1 | contig 20857 bp, 10 predicted proteins | sample 1612151 | NCBI WGS metagenome assembly OKPF01 (sample SAMN04436779, study PRJEB24849) | human gut metagenome | biome: human gut; feature: NICU; material: stool | host: Homo sapiens | place: USA: Saint Louis, MO | collected 2011-05-07 | reverse complement strand
TACTGATTACGTTTATAAACAAAAAAAGTGTCTAGATAAATCAGGAAAAGACATTAGCATCTAGTCATTTGTAGTTTTTCAGCCTAAAAAACAAAAGTTTTACACATAGGAAACATTTGTTTTCATAGAAGAAAACTAAAGTTTTATACTGAAGAAACTTCTGTTTTCCCATATAGAAACTTTTGTTTCCCTAGGAAGAAACCATTTGCTTCGCTACTCGAACTCGGACGATCCCGGGAAAGAATATATCAAGAATGATCGCTATTAATTACCGTAACATTCTGAATTTAGTTACTTTTGCGTAGAAATCTAATTGTAATTCTCAATATCATGAAAAAGATAGGACTAATGTTGGCCTTATTATGGGTGATTTGTGCGCTCTCGTGGGCTTCTTCTCCGAATGCCCGTATTAAGGGGCAGTTAATAGATGCCTCTACGAATCAAGTGATTAATTATGCGGATATCTTTCTGTTTGCGATGGGAAGTGAAAAACCTTTGCAACAGACTTTTCCGGACGATCAAGGACGTTTCTCGTTTACTAAGGTGGCTCCGGGTAATTATGTGGTCATGGTCCGTCTGATGGGATATGATGTGTTTACAAAGAATGATATCATCTTGGATGCCTCGTCTCCGGTGGATTTAGGTAAGTTGATGATGAGTCCCTTGGAGGTAGGTATCGCCGAAGTGGAGGTAGTGGCCGAGAAACGCCAATTGGTTTATAAGTTGGATAAGAAAGTGGTCGAGGCCTCTTCCAATATGATGGGAGGAGGCGGTTCCGCGGTGGATATATTAGAGAATACGCCTTCCATACGGGTAGACGCGGAAGGCGATGTTACTTTTCGTGGAAGCAGCGGCTTTTTGGTTTACATAGATGGTAAGCCGAGTGTCTTCTCGGGTACACAGGCTTTGGAGCAAGTCCCGGCCGGGCATATAGAGAATATAGAGATTATCACGACACCTTCCGCCAAGCATGATACGGAAGGCGACGTAGGTATCATTAATATTATCACGAAGAAGCATTCCCAGCGGGGATTGAGCGGGATGGTGAATCTCTCGGGAAGTACGTGGCTTTCCCGCCATGTCGATTTCTTGTTGGCACAGCAACATCAGCGTTCCCGTTGGTACATCGGCGGACAGTGGACAGACCGGTTGCGCAAGAGTGATTTCGACCAAGAGAAGATGACGGTGGTGGGCGATCAGACCACTACCTCGCATTCCGTCGGGCCTCGTACGGGAGACAGTTACCATTATACGCTGAAAGGCGGTTGGAGCCTGAATCTTCCCAAGACAACCATTGCGTTGGATCTGGAGGGCGGCTATGGCGGAAATAAGCGTAAGGGAGAGATGAACTATAAGGAAACCCGTTCGGTAGCGGGCGGCTCTCCGGTGACGGAAGATTATCGAAGCATAGATGATTATGATAATGATGAGAATATAGGTTTGGGTAGTCTGGCGGTACAGCATAAGTTTAACGATAAGGGACACGAACTTTCCGGTAGCGCCTATTACAAATATGGCGGTCATGCGTTGGAATATTTCTTTAACGACTTGATGTCTTTGGAAGGGCAACGCCAACAGGGGCACCGTGCTTATGAGGCCGAGCATCGGGAAACGATGCGTATCAATCTGGATTACGCCTTGCCTTTCGGGAAAGGAGGTAAGCTAGAGGCGGGTTACCAATATTATTCTTATCTGGAAGACGGCGATTACAATATGGAATGGTGGGACCCCAAGGGACAAACGTTCTTTTGGCGTGACGATATCTACAACACGTTTTATTTTCAAGAAGGGGTGAATTCTATCTATACGATTCTTTCCCATACGTGGAAGAATTTAGAGGCGCAAGCCGGCGTTCGGGGAGAGCATACGCATACGGTCTTGCGAAGTTCCGTGGAGGGAGCGGATCGTACGAAGAATCGTTTTGAGTTTTTCCCATCGGTGCATTTGGGCTATACGTTCCCGAACGAGCATCGCTTGTTGGCTTCCTATTCCCGTCGTACCACACGTCCGCAGCTTTTTTATATGGAGCCTTATATTACGTATCGTGACTTTTATACGGCCGAGATCGGTAATCCGGATATACGTCCGGAGTACATCAACTCCTTTGAATTGAACTACCGGAAGAGTTTCGGGGAAAATACGGTATCCGCTACCGCCTTTCATCGGTATCGAAAAGATAAGATCGAGCGGTTGCGCGTACCTTATTCAGCCGGTGTAACCTTAGACTCGATGTCAAACGTAGGACATGATTATTCAACAGGTATCGAGCTAAGTGTCAGCCTGCATCCGGTACGTTGGTGGAATACCACGGTCAACGGAAACGTTTATCATTATAAGGTGAAGAACGAACAGGCCGCCGGTGGAAATACGACCTCAAGCACCAATTACGATATCCTATGGAATAACCTGTTTAATCTGGGGAAATACACCCGTATCCAATTGGATGGTAGTTTTGTAGGCCCTTCCGTAACGACGCAGGGCCGTACGGACGCTTATTGGTATGCGAACGTAGCCGTCCGCCAGCAACTATGTAACCGAAAACTAACCGCCACCTTAGCTTTCCGGGATATTTTCCGTTCCGCCAAATATATCAGCGATATCCAAACGGCAGATTTACGTTCCCTGACACGTATCAAACCCAAATATCCACAAATCACGTTGACGTTGAGTTGGACATTTAATAGTTTCAAGGCCAAATCCACCCAAGCGAAAGAAGATCGCTCGGAGATGTTCGAGGGTATAAAGCATTAGTATTATATCTTCGCGGTTATTATGCTATTTAATTCGATTGAATATTTGATTTATTTGCCAATCGTATTTTTATTGTATTGGCTTGTCTTCGGAAAGCGACTACGACTACAGAATTTATTTGTAGTCGTAGTTAGTTATCTTTTTTACGGGTGGTGGGATTACCGGTTCTTGGCATTGATAGCCCTTACCTCTTTCTGTAGTTGGCTGAGTGGGATAGGAATAGAGGAAGTACGTGCGAGGGCCGGGAAGATACCTCGCTGGTTCGATAAAGGTATCGTGGTTGCGAATGTCATATTTAACTTACTGATACTCTCTTTCTTCAAGTATTACGACTTTTTTGTGGATAGTTTGGTAGATGCTTTCTCTTATATAGGGATTTCATTGCACATCTCTACGCTTTCTCTCTTATTACCGGTCGGGATTAGTTTTTATACATTCCAAGCCTTAAGTTATACGATTGACGTGTATAGAGGTAAATTGCCGGTGACAAGAGATATCGTTTCCTTTTTCGCGTTTGTTAGTTTTTTCCCACAGTTGGTGGCTGGCCCTATCGAACGGGCTACTAACCTGTTGATACAATTTGAGAGACCTCGCAGCTTCGAGTATAACGACGCTGTAGATGGGATACGACAAATGATGTGGGGGTTTTTCAAAAAAATCCTGATAGCCGATAATTGTGCCTTGGTCGTAGATGACATATTCGGGAACTATGGAAATTACCCGGCTAGTACTTTGCTATTGGGAGCCGTTTTGTTCTCATTCCAGATTTATGGAGATTTTTCCGGATATTCAGATATAGCTATAGGTACAGCCAAGTTGTTTGGGATACAGTTGAGGCAAAATTTCCGGTATCCCTATTTTTCTTTAGATATAGCCGAGTTTTGGAGACGTTGGCATATCTCGTTGAATACTTGGTTTGTAGATTATGTATATATTCCCTTAGGAGGTAGCCATAATGGTTTCTTTAGACATATTCGGAATATCTTGATCATATTTTTCTTGAGCGGTCTTTGGCATGGAGCGAACTGGACATTTGTGGCTTGGGGTGTTTACCATGGTTTGCTATGTATAGCATTGTTGATACTAAAGAAATATGTAAAGATAAGGTTGATACCATCAAACGTTGTGTCTATGTTGGTTACATTTGGCTTCGTGGTGATCGGATGGATTCTATTTAGGGCTGAGAATATATCAATGGCATTCGATTATATATATGATCTGTTCTCCTCTTCTTTATTCCGTGTGCCTAAGGTAAGTGGGGCCAATAATGTTTCTGCTTTATTATCGCTTATTTTTATTGCTTGTATGCTGGTGGTCGAATGGATGAACCGGGAACGACCGTTTGGATTTGATATTAAGAAAATACGAAGTATATATATACGATATACTTTATATGCGATCCTCTTATTTTGTATATATTTCTTCGGAAATAACGCTTCTAGCTTTATTTATTTTCAATTCTAGCAAGTATGAAACCAACGCATAAACAAATAAAGAGTATGATAAGATTCCTGTTGTTTCTGGGGATCTTGTTGTTTTTGTTCAATCAGATCACTCCCTATCTCTATCGATTATTGCCTAACGACTACGTACGAACACGACTTATATGGAGTACGTTAAATAATCCGGAAGAGCGTCCGGATCTTGTCATTTTAGGTAATAGCCGCGGTATGAGTGGTGTGAACGGATACAAGTTAGAAGCAGAGTTGCGAGGAAATCCCTGTGTATATAATCTTACCTCTACCGGTCAGAGATTGAGTGAGAGTGCCTTGTATTATTCCTATTTACCATCTTCTGTTCAAGTAGTTGTACAGTGTGTGGATTTAGATCAATTACGTGGCCCGATCGAATTGGATGATCCCAACCGGGTAGCTCTACATATGTATGGATATAAAATGGATGGTTTTACCCGTGAATTACTTCCTGCTTTAGAGAAACCTCTAAGTGAACCGAATTTATACTATAATTATGTGGCTCGAAATTGTTTATTCTCCGGCTTGACTACTTATCTGCGTAATAAGTTGGATGATGATGTTATCCCCGGAATTATAGCCTCTGATTTACGTTATCCAAACTCTACGATGTCTGATAGAAATGAATCTGTCTATAAACGGAAAGTAGAAGAACAGAATGAAGAAAATAAATTCGAGGCATATCAGATTACTCCTGAATGGAAAAGGTTGATAGAGCGTTCTTCCGTTTATTTTAGGGATAGGGGTATTATTTATTGTCTGGTTGTCATGCCGTATAACCCGGATATAACAGCTTTTACAGTAGCGGAGAAACAACGAGCTTTGCGAATGTTTACTCAAATGTTTGATTCTATCCTTATCGTCGACTGTATGGATCTATTGGATACGTCGGATTTTTATGATGCTATCCATCCGAACCGGAAAGGAGCGGAGAAGATAACAGATCAGATCATCCGAGCATTGCGTTCGTCTGGTTTTTCTTTTTAGGATGATATAAACAAGGTTTCTCTATGTATTTCCAGGATAACATACCCAATCCGGTGCTAAGGATAGTGGTAAGAGCCAATGTCAATATAAAGCTATACCGATCAAGTCCGTAATGAATGAATATTTGGATGATCGGGAAATGAATCAAGAAGATACCATACGAGAAATTTCCCATCCGGTTGAATACATGTAACCACTTGAATCCGTAAGCTACCGTGATAATGATAGAGGCTAGAGCGATAGGCTCGAAAATACTCAGCAGCAGATACTCTCTACCCAATAAAAGAAATAGGCTAACAGGGAACAAATATCTCATATATTTTCGAAAAATAGGGAAATAGGCAAGTATGATAATACCAGAACAAAAGTACATCATTTGTCCGGGGAATTGTCTTTTCATGAATTCATAAATAGGGTTGTGTGTCATATCATCTAAATAATTACACGTTGTCGAGTAGATGAAAGATAAGATATAAATAAGAAGTAGGCATACCAATTTATTGTATCTTTTCAGTAACCAATAGATAATGGGTATGGTGATATATAGCATGAATTCAACCTTGATAGTCCATAAAGACCCATTCATCGCTTGTAAAGGATTGGTATCGAATACGCCGGGTAAATCCGGCGATAAAAAGTTAAATGTAAGTAAATTACAGATAAGATAGGTGTATAAGCTAGAAGAGGTGAGGTATTCCCAGCAGGATAAAGAGGTAAGGAATAATCCGATTAAGGCACATAATAAAATAGTCAAGCTGTAGGCGGGCATAATACGTTGAATACGTTTACGGAAAAAAATCTGGGTATTAGGCGTACGTAAGAAGCTAAACATAACAAGAAATCCACTAATAATAAAGAAACCTTTCACTCGAAATCCTCCGCTAACAAACCAAAAAGGATCTGTCTCTGTCAGTGTGCTGAAATGGTTGAACATGACAGAATACGCAAGAAAGAAGCGAATAAAATCAAAATTATTCGCTTCTTTTACTTGATTTATTAATCTGGAGTTGAGTAAAACTTTCTCTGATTGATTCATTGTTCTATTTGACTACAATGATTTTTGTTACGACGCTCTCTGAGGCTTCCTCTGTGGAAGCTAGTACAAGATATACGCCTGTCGCTACACGTGATCCGTTTGCGTTCCGGCAATTCCAGATAGCTTGCCCCCCCAAGGATTTAGTTTGATAAATAATATTTCCGTTTAAATCCGTGATTTTTACATTCGAATTATCCATTAATCCTACAATCGTTACTTTATCCATATGTTCGGGACGTACCGGATTAGGATATGCGTAGATCTCCGAGTAATCAGATTTACCTTCCGAAGCTTCTCCTTGATAGGAATTTAGTCCTTTATCGGTACCGATAAAAACTTCACCGGTCTTATCGTTTATCTCTATATCGTATATGTTATCGGAAAGGAGCGGGCTATTGTTCGTATTAAATTGATAAACGATTGTCTCATTATCATTATCTAGAACATAGACGCCATTTCCTTTGGTTCCAATCCATTTTCGATTACCTGCGTCTACTTTTAGGGTCGTGACGACAACGTTATCTAAGAAATAAGCGAGATTGCCAGTTTCCTCATTGGTATATTTTACCCTTGTACAACGTGTAGCGGCTTTATCCTCAGCGGAAGAGATCCTAGGTTTAGTGAAGTATACGGCTCCCCGATTCGTACCAACCCAGATATATCCATCCTTATCCTCGGCTACGCATGTATAATTACTAGGAGTCAATTCTTTTCCGTCGGTATCAATAAGTGTAGTAAACTCATACGAGGAAACTTCGTCTAAAGACTCGCTATTCGGTATCATTACAAGTTTAGGGGTGTTACGAGGCACATAAATCCATTTGTCGTTAGTGGAGGTTATAAGTATATCGTTAATTGTATAAACTCCTCTAAGTTGCTCGATATCCAAACGATGCCATGCTCCTGCTTTGTCAAGAACAAGTACCGCATGGTTAACCTCTGAGCTTGTCATCCACAAATTTCCATTTTTATCAAAGGCCAGTCCATCTATATAACAATAACCGGACCCATAGCCTCCCGCGGTTTCTTTAAAGGCATTCTTTTCATTGTATGACTGAACGGGAGTTCCATTCTTATATTGGATAACGCCATCACCCATGGAAGAGGCGTATACGATCTCATCATTAGAATCATCGGTCGTTACGGCTATACTTGTATAGTCTCGTGGATTTCTTGGTAAATTGAGTTTCTTTTGGGCTTCTTTAGGATCGATAAAAGACCATTTATCATAATCGTATGTAAGAATATAACCTCCTTTGTCGAAGCGCTTACCATTTAGGAGGTCTTTACCTCCTATGATCATATATACTTTATCATTTTTACAAACAATATCGAATGCGCTATTGCTGTAAGGTCCGTCTAAAATGATAGGTTCATTAAGAGCCTCAAAACTATTTGATCCTTTCCGTTGGATAGAACGTAGCCCTTTGCTTCCTTCCGCTATCCAATATTTGTCTGTTTGATAGGTACTGATATCATTGATACTTAAGTTTATTTGGTCAAACTTTTGCGTATCGGATACGATGAAAACCCTTGAGTTATCTATACATGCTAATTTTTCGCCTATTACTTTCATGTATTTTAGGGTTGAGCTATTTATTATTCGGGAAAGCTCTCCATTGTTTTCATAGAAGATACCTTGCTGACTGACCAAGTAGAACAAAGTATTCTTGAATGAAGCGATAGCTGAGATCGTATGACTATCGGAAAGGTTTGATAATCCATAGGGCTTCCAGTTTGCCTTATCCAGTAGGTTTTCTTTTAATGAGGCGTATATAATCCCCGAAGATACTTCTGCCTTATTGGTTGTAGAGGCATATATATTGCCATTCTGTATGGCACACGATGTTATATTTAAGGAAAGCTTGTAGGTATCTTTTATTTCCTTTTTGGCCATATTGACCACGACGATACCAAATGCTGTCGATAAATAGGCATATTCATCATGTACCAATACTGAATTGATTTGTTTGTCTCTTATGGACGTACTGGTCGACAGATAAGGTAGATTTGTCGCCACTCCTCCCTCAAGTATATCTATATTTGAATTATCATAGATAATAAGGAGTGATTTTGTTTGTTTATTATAGCGGATCAAAGAAATCGTATTATCATTTAATCCGTTTCCTTTATAATATTGCTTAATACTATTATCTTCTTTTCCATACGTATAAAGAGATCCTTCCGCTACCACAAATACTTGGTCGTTCGATTCCTCTACGCTGTTTGTGTTATTGTAAGAAAGATACGTTTTCCATCCGGTTGTATTAAAATTCGCGGCTAATACAGTGAATGAAAAGAATGAAAATAGAATGATAGTAAGTATATGTCTCATATTAACAATTGTAATCAGATAAAAATGATGTTAACTTCATGACGGCTTTCGCACGATGGCTGATCTGGTTTTTTGTATCGTTACCCATCTCGGCGAAAGTTTGTGTATAGGTATCAGGCATGAATATAGGATCGTATCCAAATCCGCTATTTCCGCGTTTTTCGGTAGTGATAGAGCCATTCACGATACCGTCGAAGGTATATTCTTTTCCGTCAAGGACTAGAGCTATGACCGTGCGGAAACGTGCTTTTCTGTTTTCTTTATGATTCATTTCGGACAACAGCTTGTTCATATTAGCTTCCGAGTCGTGCCCTGTTCCTGCGTAACGAGCCGAATAGACTCCCGGAGCATTATTCAATACCTCGACTTCTAATCCCGTGTCGTCAGCGAAACAATCATATCCGAATTTCTCCTTGATATAGCGGGCTTTTAGCAAAGCATTTCCCTCTAAGGTATCTGCCGTCTCGGGGATATCGTCATGGCAATCGATATCGGATAAACTTATGATTTCCGCGTATCCGGCGGTTATCTTGCGGACCTCGTCCAGTTTGTGTTGATTATTTGTCGCGAATACAAGTTTCATATTTCGTAATCTATTAAATAAGAAAGCATTTCTATACGGTAGATATATAACGTATGGAAATGCTTTAAATTGTTTGTATATTCTTTTTTAAGTCTTTATCTGATCGAACCCCTCACCATATACCCCTCGGACGATACTTTGGGAGATGAACGCTTGGTGGTCTATCCGCTTCACGATCCGGAAGATGGAGACGGATTCGGATTTCTTGGCGAGGAGTACGACTACCTTGACGGGTTTGCGGGAATAACCGCCCTCACCGTCTAGTATCGTGCAGCCACGGCCTAACTCATGGATGATACGATCTGCTATCTCGTCGTACTTCTGGGAGAAGATGAGGAATTGTACGGATTGGCGGTTACCGTTCAATACCATGTCGAGAACGTAATTGCTTATGACCATCTCCACGAAACCGAAAACGATCTTGTCCACGTTATGGAACAGGAAGAAAGAGGAACTGATGATGAAGAAATCGCAAAACAGAAGGATACGTCCGATCGATATATTCTTATATTTATTGATTACCGCACCGATAATATCCGTACCTCCGGTACTACCGTTCGCCGAGAATACCAATCCTAGTCCGGCACCACACATGAACGCTCCGATTATGATAGCCATAAACGGCTGGTCGTGCAGTATAGGTTGTCCTTTCAGCAGCCACTCGAAGAGAGAGAGAGAAGCCGAGAGTGAGAAAACTCCGAAAATAGTTTTTATCAAGAATTTTAGACCAAGGATCTTTAAGGCTACCACCAACAAGGCTACGTTGATGACAAAATAAGATACGGATACCGGGATCAATCCATTGGAGGCAAAGAAGATCAACGCACAGATACCACTTACCCCACCTGTCACGATCTCGTTGGAAAGGATAAAGGCGTTGAATCCGAATCCGTATAATAAAGTTCCGAACAGGATCATTAGATAATCCTGTACGGAAAAATAGATTTTTGTGAGTTTTAAGTTCATCCCACTACGATATTAACGATTTTGCCGGGAACGACAATAACTTTCTTAATGGTCTTGCCTTCCATCCACTTCGCTGAGTTCTCATGGCTCAAGGCCGCCTTCTCAGCGTCTTCACGGGAGATATCTGCCGGAAGTTCGAGGTTGAAACGGGCTTTACCATTGAATGAGATGACGTAGGTAACTGATTTTTCTACCAGATACTCTTCGTTATGTTCCGGCCACTGGGCATCGCAGATGGTCGTATCATGTCCTAATTGATGCCATAGCTCTTCCGTGATGTGGGGAGCGAACGGAGCCAATAAGATGATCAGCGGCTCCAAGATGGCGCGCTTGCTGCATTTTAAGCTCGTTAACTCGTTCACGCAAATCATGAAAGCGCTAATGGACGTGTTGTATGAGAAATGCTCGATGTCGAACGTTACTTTCTTGATCAGCTTATGCAAGGATTTCAATTCGTCGGCCGTAGGCTCGGCATCGGTAACTTGCAGGGTATCCGTATTGCCGAAGAACAAGCCCCAAAGCTTCTTTAAGAAACGGTGTACGCCGTCGATACCGTTCGTATCCCAAGGCTTGGATTGCTCCAGCGGGCCTAGAAACATCTCGTACAAACGTAGGGTATCGGCACCATATTTCTCAACGATCATATCCGGGTTCACTACGTTGAACATGGATTTGGACATCTTCTCGACCGCCCATCCGCAGATATATTTACCATCTTCCAATACGAACTCCGCGTCGTTGTATTCCGGACGCCAGTTCTTGAAAGCCTCTATATCCAACAGATCGTTAGATACGATATTTACGTCTACATGGATAGGGGTGACCTCGTATTGGTCTTTCAAGTTCAAGGAAACGAATTTATTGGTTCCGTTGATGCGGTACACGAAGTTCGAGCGTCCTTGGATCATACCTTGGTTGATCAATTTCTTGAACGGCTCTTCCTCGCAAACGATACCCAAGTCGAACAAGAACTTATTCCAGAAACGGCTGTAAATCAAGTGGCCGGTAGCGTGTTCCGTACCACCGATATATAAATCCACGTTTCTCCAATATTCATCCACGTCTTTAGCTACCAAGGCTTTATCATTACGCGGATCCATATAGCGCAAATAATAAGCGGAAGAACCGGCGAAGCCCGGCATCGTACAAAGCTCCAGCGGGAAGATTGTCTGGTTATCGATCTTTGATACCTCGGTGACTTTTTGATTTACCGTGTCCCAAGCCCATTTAACGGCGTGTCCTAATGGAGGCTCGCCCGTCTCGGTAGGCAAGAATTTATCTACTTCCGGCAGCAACAAGGGCAGACATTCTTCCGGCAACATCTGAGGCATGCCATCGGCGTCGTAATATACCGGGAACGGTTCGCCCCAATAACGCTGGCGGCTGAAAATAGCGTCGCGCAAGCGGTAGTTTATCTTCACACGTCCCAGATCGTGATCTTTTACGTATTTCTTGGTAGCGGCTATCGCTTCCTTGATCGTCAGTCCGTTCAAGGAAAGATCGCAATAAGGAGTAACGCCGTCTCTCGGAGAATTGCATACGATACCTTCCTTGGCATCGAAACTTTCCTCGCTTACGTCGCAACCTTCCACCAAGGGGCGGATTTCCAGTCCGAAATGCTTCGCGAAAGCGTAGTCGCGGCTATCGTGCGCCGGAACCGCCATGATCGCTCCCGTACCATAGCCGGCCAATACATAGTCGCTGATCCAGATGGGAACCGCCTCGCCCGTAAACGGGTTAATAGCGTAGGAACCACTGAATACACCGGTTACCTGACGGTCGGCGATGCGCTCGCGCTCGGTACGTTTCTTGGTGCGATCTAGGTAAGCGTCTACTTCCGCTTTTTGATCTGCCGTAGTTAATTGTTGAACCAATTCACTTTCCGGAGCTAATACCATGAAGGTAACACCAAACATCGTATCGGCACGGGTCGTAAAGATCGTGAATTCCCTGTCGCTGTCTTTTACCTTGAAGCGAACCTCGGCACCTTCGCTGCGTCCGATCCAGTTCTTTTGGGTCTCTTTCAAGGAATCCGTCCAGTCGATCGTATCCAATCCGTCCAACAGGCGTTGCGCGTAAGCGGATACACGTAAGCACCATTGGCGCATGATCTTTTGTTCCACCGGATAGCCTCCACGCTCGGAAACACCGTTCACGACCTCATCATTCGCTAATACGGTACCCAAGGCGGCACACCAGTTTACCATGGTCTCGCCACGATAAGCGATCCGGTAGTTGAGTAATATCTCTTGTTTTTCTTTATCGCTCTTGGCTTTCCATTCCTCGGCGGTGAAACTAAGTTCCTCTCCGCAAGCTACGTTCAGACCTTCCGTACCACTGGTCTCGAAAGCCTGTATCAACTCGCTGATCGGGCGGGCTTGCTTCTCGTCGTTGCAGTAGTAGCTGTTGAACATCCGGATGAAGGCCCATTGCGTCCATTTGTAATATTCGGGATCGCAGGTACGGATCTCACGGCTCCAATCGTAGCAGAAACCGATCTTTTCCAATTGCTCCCGATAACGGGCTATATTATTCTTTGTCGTGATCTCCGGATGTTGTCCGGTCTGGATGGCGTATTGCTCCGCGGGCAATCCGTAAGCGTCGTAACCCATCGGGTGCAATACGTTAAAACCTTGCAAACGTTTGAAACGCGAATAAATATCAGAAGCTATATAACCGAGCGGGTGGCCAACGTGCAATCCCGCACCGGAAGGATAGGGGAACATGTCCAATACATAGTATTTAGGCTTATTCGTGTCTTTTTCGACTTTATAAACCTTTTCGGCAATCCAGTAGTCGTGCCACTTCTTCTCAATCTCTCTGAAATTGTACTCCATGATCGTTTATCGTTTTTGTATCGTTTTCTATTTAAGGCCACAAAGTTAGTGAATTTATTTATTTTATATGAGTTATTTACATGAACTGTTTATTTCACGTAACCAATCCGGGGGCGAGATTGATTCTCGGTTCTTTTCGCTTGTAACTCAGCGAGTGACAGATTGATTAGCTCAAGTTGCGTACGGGTATCTTCGTTGATGTCGTTGTAATCGGCAAATGCTTCTTCGATATACGCTTTGAGTTCCTTTACTTCTTGTTGGAGTTCAAGCAAAGGGGAGGAAGAACTTATTATTTGTCGTATGCCGACGAAAGCACGCATGATAGAGATATTGACTTTAATGGCTGTATCGGATCTGAGTACAGAAGAAAGCATTGCTATACCTTGCTCCGTGAAAGCGAATGGAGCATATTGGTTACCTCCTTTCTTTGAGATGCCAATTTGGCATACCATATTGTTTTTCAAGTTGTTAAATTCTTGAATTGTTAATGTGAACATAAAATCATCAGGAAAGCGTTCTATGTTTCGTCTGACCGCACGTTTCAGTTGGGCGGTTTCTGTTCCATACATTTCCGCCAGATCAAAATCCAGCATGACTTTTTGCCCTCTGATCTCATAAATCTTGTTTTGTATCGCTTGTAATTCCATAGTATAAGAACTTATTAGTTTACTTTATTTGATATAACCAATTTTAGGTCTTTTAGCATTGTTCTTTTTCTTTGTAGCCAGTTCGGAAAGAGCTATGTAAATATCATCCAAAGACTTTTGGGTATCTTCACTGAGATCATTGATAGCGCAAAGCGTTTCTTCATTAGCCATTTCAAGAGATTTGATACGTTCTTGTAGCTCTTTAATTTCGATGGAACTAGTGGTAGCTTGTAAGGTATAATTCCGAATAGCGACAAAGACTCTCATAATGTTTCTGTTGATTTCTATGGCAGTTTTAGAATTTAGCACACTACTAAGCATAGCCACCCCTAATTCCGTGAAAGCAAAAGGCTTATATTTGAAATTACTACCTCTTCCTTTGTTCAAGATACCAAATTGGCATCTTGAAAGTTCCTCCTTGGTTAACTCAAACATGAAATCATCTCCTTCAAAGCGTTCTATATTACGTCTGACCGCACGTTTCAGTTGAGCGGTTTCCGTTCCATACATTTCCGCCAAATCAAAATCCAGCATGACTTTTTGCCCTCTGATCTCATAAATCTTGTTTTGTATCGCTTGTAATTCCATAGTAAAGATTTTAGTTTAATATTATGGTCGCAAAGGTTTGTAAAATAATTGAGATAAGCAATAAGCTAGTTGGATATTTATGATTGGTTGCATTTGTAAGTTGTACAATGAGTTATTGCTGATCCGGCTTATTGTCTATTTTTTATGTGTTCTTATTTTCCTTATAAGATTTCCGGGAAAAACACGTACGTGATTTATGAAAAACACGTACGACTTTTTGGAAAAACATGTACGTGTTTTCCGGAAAACATGATGATGTTTTTATATCACTGATATTCATGTATATATAACTTGATACCTTTGCATGGACTTATTGTGTTTTTTTTCTTCTTGTATTTGTTATTTTGTTGTTCTATCGTTTGTTTATGAATTAAAAATATTTAATTTTGCTTATCTATAATAAAGGATGAAGTCATTTATATATATACTATTAACTTCCTTGACTTTCCTTGTGGTAGGATGCCAAAATGAATCTGAGGAAATCCGTTTGATCAATCAGGCGGAACGCCTGTTTGATGCTTATCCGGATAGTGTAATCACTACATTGGATTCCATTCCGCTCCCAGAAGAGATGAGTCCCCGTCTGATAGCCCGTTGGTGTATGTTATACGCACGTGCCGCCGATAAAATAGAGGACGAGATGCCTTATACGAACCAGCTTGAGATCGCCTTGAAATACTATCAAAAGAAAAAGATGCGGGAAGAGGAGGCTGAGATCGGTCTTTATCTGGGGCGTTCGTACGTGGAGGATAAGGAGTACGAGAAGGCAATGAGGACTTACTCCGATGCGCTGAAAGTAGCGTTGGCGATTAAGGATTATAATCGTGCCGGGTATATTTGTAGTTATATGGGAGATTTGTATGAGGTAGATCTTCGTTATATATTAGCCGCCGAGAAGTATAAAGAAAGCGGAAAGTATTTCCATTTAGCTAATAATACTACGAGCTATGTACGTGCGTTCGTGAATGAGGGAAGAAGCTATATGAGTGTTGATTCTAATTATTTGGCTTTAGCTTCATTGAAGCAAGCAGAAGTGATTATGGATTCGTTAAATGTCGAAAATGTTAAAACTTATGTATATAATGGCTTGGGTAATATATATAATGATTTGGGAGATTATGATTTAGCGGAATATTATATTTTACGATGTATAGAATTAGATCCAGAAGAAGTAGCTTCAGATTATTTATCATTGGTTGATATCGAGAAAAAACGTGGTAACTTGGAGAAGGCTGAGCAGTATTTGAGAAAGGCTAGTGATGTGCCTGCTGATAATGAGTTAGTTCCGATTACTATAGCTTATTATAATTATGTAATAAAGAAGAAACAAGATGACTTAAAAAACGCTTTGGATTTTTTTGAAAAATATGTGGAAATAGAGGATTCTCTTATAAACGTATCGTTGGTTTCGTCCTTGTCGTCGCCGCGTTCGTTGTCCTTGTCGAACGGCGCGGTGCCGGTGATGCGGTCGGTGAGTCTGAGCCTGCTCACGGCGGCGCTGTCCGTGTCGAGCATGTCGTGGATGGTCACGTCCGGCGCGGCCTGACCCGCGTCCGCCTGCGGAGCGGATTGCGCGGGCGTGCCGGTGTCGGATTGTTCGTCCGCACCGGTTCCGGCCTCGTCGCCGGAACCGGCGTCGGGTTTCGTCGCGGCCTCGTCGCCGCCCGTGGTCGTCTTCACGTCGGGTTCGGCTTGGATTCGCGTCGGCCTGCCCATGGTCGTATCGTCCGCATACGCGGCGGACACGGCCGACGCGCCTGAGCCGAACAGCGTCGCGGTCGCGAGTATGAGCGCGGCGACCTTTCTCAGACCGGGTTTCATCGCTTTTCGGTTCCTTTCGGGGATGTGCCGTGACAAGTGGAGGGAAGTATGAATACGGCTGTTTTAATGGTGTGGAGGATGGGTCCCAAGTACGGTTTGCAGGAGAGTTCTCACGCCGTCCGACCGTCTCCGGTCGGGTGGCGGTGATTCGTCGGGGAGGGCGAAGTCTGTGGTTCATTCATGTGAAGTCAATGGAGGGCGTTCCGGCCGTCATCGGACGACGAGGCCGGAACGCCTCGGGGTCACTTGCCCGCGTTCACGGCCGTGTGGCGGCCGGAACCCTGTGCGCGGTGGCGCTTGCGGAACACGAGCAGGGAGCCGCCGGCGAGCAGCACCGCCAGGGCGCCGCCGGCAAGGCCGAGCACGGCCGTGCCGGTGGAGGCCAACGGCTTGGCACGGTATCCGTTCCAGTCGTCGGTGTTGCTGGCGGTCTGGGTGTCGGCGCACAGCTGCTTGCCGTCGATCTCGGTCACGTCGCCGGTGGAGTATTCCGGATCGGTGTCTTCGCCGCCGTCGGTCTTGTCGTTGAACGGGTCGCCGTTGGACGGCGCGCATTCCACGAGCGGGGTGCCGGTGACGATGGCGCGATCCGTGTGGGTATCGCCTTCCCTGACGCCCTTGAGCGTGCCGGTCACGCTGACCGACTCGCCCGGCTTGAGCACCAGGGTGTCCCAGTCGGCGGGATAGGCGAGCGAATCCATGTCCACGTGCGCGTCGCCGACGATGGTGGAGTCGTCGAGGTTCAGGTCGCTTGCCTTGAACCATGCGCCGTCACCGGTGGCCGGGTCGGTCTTGGAGGTGTTCGTGATGATGAACGTGATGCCGATGCTGTCGGCGTCCATCTTCAGCGCCTGCTTCGGGTCGTCGCGGTCCGCCTGCTCCTGGCCGTCCTGCTTGAGGGTCGGGGTATCGACCTTTTCGAGGTGGATGCTCGGGGTCATGTCCGGGGTCTTGGTGACGACCTTGTTGGATTCGCGCGGCTGGCCGTTGATGGTCTCGGTCCACGTGTTGGGCACCTCGTCGGCCACGGCGATGCGCTTGCACTGGAGGTAGAGCACCCAGCCGGCCTCGTGCTCGTTGTCGGCGCTCACCAGGTCGAGGTAGGCCTGGGTCGCGTCGGCCGTGACCTTGCCGTTGTCGTCGGCGTCCACGGTGAACAGGTTGCCGCCGAACTTCGAGGAGTCGAAGCCGCTGCCCGCGATCTTCTCGCCCTTGGCCGCGAGCATCTGGCCGTCCCTGTACAGGTCGCGGCTGGCGTAGACGGCCCAGTTGCCCAGGTACTGGTCGTACTCGGTGTTCAGCTGGTCCGTGCCGCCCCAGTCCGTGACGGTCTGGTAGGCGCGGTCCGGGGGCAGGATGCTGGAATCCAGTCGGTAGAGGAACGTGTGGTTCAGATACACGCTCTTGCCGTCGATGCTGTCGCCGCCGACCTGCACGGTCACGTCCTTCTTCGGGTTGATCTCCTTCAGCGGGTTGGTGACGGTGTTGGTCTTGTCGCGCTTGTCGTTCGTGACCTGCGTGGCGGTGTTCTCCACCGTGTGGCCGTCCTTGACCTTGGTGACGGTCATCGGCATGACCACCTGGTAGGTGTGGCCCAGCAGCGACTGGTCGATGCTCGGGTCCTTCAGCGGGTCGTAATCCTTGTCGGACTTCTCGCTGTACGCCTTCAGATCGTCGGACTGCGGGTCGCCGGGCACGGTCTCGCCGGTCGCGGGGATCATGGTGTCAACGGTCCTGGCGAAGGCGTAGAGCACGCCGTCCTTGTCCTGGATGTTGAACTCGCCGGTGCGGTCCCTGCCGGTCTCGTCAAGGATCTCCACATGCTTCGCGTCGAGGGTCAGGTACTCCTGGTCGTAGTCGTCCACCATGCCCAGTCGCCATACCTTGTAGGCGGTGTCGGTGAGCCTGGAGGCGTCGATGTTGACGCGGTAGTACACCTTGTCGCCCAGCAGCGCGGTCTTGCCGTCGATGTTGATGGTCGGGTCCTTCTGCGTGTCCTGCTTGGAGGGCTTGATCGTAGGCGGCTCGTTCTCGACCTTGTTGGACGGGGTGACGCCGTTGTTGACGGTCAGCGCGGCCTTGTTGTCGACGGTCTTGTCGGTGGGCGCGTCCTCGTTCACCTTGGCCTCGAAGCGCAGCAGCACGCGCGGGTTGGAGCCGGCCTTCCAGTTGGCGGCAACCCAGTCCCTGGCGAACGTGGCCTCGAACGAGTGGTTGGCTTCGTCCCACTGCACCTTGTAGGCGCTCTTCGGGATGATGCCGCCGGTTCCCAGGTCGGTGATCTCCAGGGTCTGCTTGTTCGCGGTGGTGTACTCGGAATAGGTGTCGCTCAGCTTGATGGCGGTCACCGAATATGCCTGGTCCGCAGGGATCTTCGGGTCCACGCGCACGGTGTATTCCACGGTCTGGCCGGGGAACACGGTCTTGGTGTCGATGCTGGACTGGTCGCCGCCCTGGGAGGATTCGGCGATGACCTGCTTGTGGATCGGGGGCACGGTCACGCAGATCTTCGGCGTGTTGGTGTCCACCGTGCTGCCGCCGACCGTCTGGCCGCCCTTGTTGTCGAGGTCGTCGCCCTTCGGGTCCGCGCACGTGTTGAGCTCGTCGCCCTCCGCCTTGCCGTAGGATTCGAGCAGCTTCACGGTGTCGAAGTTCACGTCGAAGGGGATCACGACGCTGATCTGCTTCGCGGTCTTCAGGTCCTTCTGCGCGGCCTCGTAGGAGTCCTTCGCGCTGACCGTGACCTTGGTGCCCTCGGCGGTGATGTCGAACTGGTCGGTCACGTCCTTGCCGGTCTTGTTCAGGTCGTTGACGCTGGCGTTGGCCTCGTCGGTGGTGTCCTGCTCGTAGACCTTGATGTTGGAGGTGTCCTTCAGGTCGAGGATGCTATCGACGTTGGCGAAGTCGTCGGTCCACGCGATCTCGGGCACGCGGCCCAATCCTGTGGGCAGGGTGCCGGAGATGACCGCCGCCACCTCGTCGCCGAGACGGTAGTACTTGTCGTCGCCGCCCACCTTGTCGCTCTTGGCCGGATCGACGGTCAGCTGCCACTTGCCGTCAGCCTTCATGGCCCACGCCTTGTTCGGGTTCGGGGTCCACACGAACACCGGGGGCTCGTTGGTCGGTCGGGTCTCGTTGTTCCACTTCTCGTACGCCTTGTTGGTCAGCTGGATCTTCTTGCCCTCGGTGGCACCCTTTTTGATGGTGCCCGTCAGGTAGAACTTGACCTTGCTCGCGCTGTTCTTGAACATCGTCTTCGCCATGTACGAGGACTTCGCGGTGGCGGTGGCGGTCCTGGCCTTCTGGTCGATCACGATGTCGAAGTTCGCGGTCTCGTCCTTGCCGTCGACGAACACCTTGCCGGACTTCCAGTCGATCCACTGGTTCGAACCGGTCAGGTCGTCGGTGATGGAATAGGATGCCAGCGGGTTGAGCAGGTGCGCGGGGATGCTGCCGTTGACGACCACGCCCACCTGGTCGCCCACGAGGAACGTCTTCTGATCGACGCCCTGCTGGTTGGTCCAATCCTTGTCCTCGGCCACGAGAGCGCCGGACTCGTCCAGCACCCACACCTTGTCCGGGGTCGGCGTGACCTTGCCCACGCTGTCGCTGTTGCCGGTCTGGCAGTCGGCCAGGCTGCCGGTGCCGTTGTCGCCGTTCCAGCACGCCACGGAACCGTCGTTGATCTCGTAGTCGCCGCCGGTGGGTTTGGCCGACTGTGGCACGTTCAGCGTGTAGAGGCCGGAATGCGGGGCGGTGGCGTGCGCCTTGACCACGCGCTTGCCATCGATGGAATCGTCGATGGAAATGTCCGCCGGCACGATGTTGCCGTTCGCGTCGGTCACGGTCACCTTGCTCACGTCGTCCTGCTCGGTGCCGCCGATCACCACGTCCCTGGTGTCGATCGTGTCGTAGATCCAGAACTTGCCGGAGGCGTTGGAATGCGCCTTGATGTGCGCCGTGTACAGCGAACCGGAGGCGATGGAGTCGTTGCCGTCCCGCACCGTGTCGCCGGCCTCGTTGGTCAGCCATTTCTCGGGCGGGGTGGTGGTCTTCTCGCCGGACTCCTTGCCGTCGTTCTCTCCCTTGTGGGAGACCGCCTCGGCCATGTTGCCCTGCTTCGCCACGTCAACGTCCCACCAGCGCTTGCCCGCAGGCCACGACTCCCACGAGGCGTCCATGTCCTTGAAGGACGCGCTCACTGTGGCGCTGCCCTTGTTGGATGCGGTGAACTGCCTCGCCACCGTCTTCTCGGTGCCGTCAATGCCACGCCAGTGCAGGGTCGCGGTGCCGTTCACGTTCTCGGTCTTCGACCCGTCGCTGGACAGGGTGATCGTGTCCGAAGCGTCCTTGGTGTCGCCCGACTGGCCCGACATCTCCGCAGCCTGCGTGCTCACGCTCAAGTGATAGTTCGGCTGCACCGGCTCGTATTGGTTCAACATGATGACGATCGCAACCGGGCTGTTATTCCACTGGGAGGCCGCGATCGAGTCCACCGAACGCTCAGGAGCATCAGAGAAACCGTCATTAGTGTCATAAGACGCACCATTATTGTGGTATTTAACCGGTGCGATGTTTTTGTTCCATGCGTCGCTCCAATAGGAGGCGGTGGCGAAGCCTTCGCCGGAATAGGAGTGCGTGGTGGGCGTGGCGACCACGCCGACGGCGACCATGCGGCAGTTCGCGGTCTCGCCCGGATGCTTGTCGTTGAAACGGGCCACGCATTCATTGTTGGCCATCGTGATCGCGGTGTTCGCCTTCTCATCGGCCCCGCCGTTGTAGTTGTTATAGGTCGCGCCCATCTTCGCCACGGCCTTCTTGAACGCGTCAAGGG
>OKPF01000366.1_pt1 | contig 21251 bp, 19 predicted proteins | sample 1612151 | NCBI WGS metagenome assembly OKPF01 (sample SAMN04436779, study PRJEB24849) | human gut metagenome | biome: human gut; feature: NICU; material: stool | host: Homo sapiens | place: USA: Saint Louis, MO | collected 2011-05-07 | reverse complement strand
AATCCCAGGCCGGACCCCAGACAGACCCCCAGGCCGGATCCCAGGCGGAATCATAGGTTCATTCCGCCAAAAGGCGCCTCCTCCTTTTCTTACCCTCTCACCCGCGGCTGTCCTTCTCGCCCACCACAGCCACACCTCCGTTCTTTAAGAACTCCGAGGGCGTCACATTGGTGTATTTCTTGAATACGCCGCAGAAATGTTTATACTCGCTGAATCCCAGCTCATCGGATATCTCATAGATCCGCATGGTGCCCTGGCTCAGCATATTCAGGGCCTTCTTAATCCTGTACTGGTTCAGCAGGTCCACAAAGGTGGTGTTAAGCCCGGCCTTCAGCTTCCTGCTGAGATAGCTGGTGCTGACCCCCAGGCTTTCCGCCACCTGGTTGATGCTCACCTTTTCCTTGTAATGCTGCTTCACGAACTCATAGGTTCTCTTTACGTAGGGATCCATGCTGTTCTTTGCGCTGTCAAATATCTTCCATTCATCATAGACTGTCAGTAGCCTGTCCTGGGATATCTTCTCGATTTTCTCATACTTGCTGGCGTAAGCTATCTGCTGACGGATTTTGTCCAGAGACTCCTTCAGCTCATCCTCGTCCACAGGCTTTAGCAGATAGTCCGTGACCCCCATATGGATGGCCTGCCGGGCCAGCTCAAACTCCGAATAGCTGGTCAGCACCAGGCTGTAAAACTGCTGGTCCTTGATGGCTGTCTCTATCATCTTAAGCCCGTTCATCTTAGGCATTTTTATGTCGGTCAGCACAATATCCGGCTGCTCCCTCCGTATGGTCTCCAGCCCCTCTGCCCCATCCTTGGCCGTGCCCACAATAATACAGCCCATGTCCAGCCAGTTTAAGGCGAAGGTAAGACCCTTTCTGATGATCTCCTCATCCTCCACAATCACTACTTTTAATAACATGACAGAATCCCCCCATCCTTACACCGGGAGTGCGCCGTCCCCTGTGCCTTACTCTTCGCAGGGCACCCGGAGCGTCACCACTGTCCCCTTTTCCATTTCACTGTCAATTCCCACTCCATACCCGCTTCCATAGACCAGACGTATCCTCTTATGGACATTGTAGATGCCGATATGGTCTGTCTGGTTCTGTCCCTGGTCCAGATTGGCCTTCAGCTTCTCCAGAAGCTCTGTGCTGATTCCCACTCCGTCGTCCAATATGATAACGGAGAGAACCTCATTTTGTATCCTGGTGCTGATACGGATCTCCAGGCAGTCACGGTCCTCACCAAAACCGTATTTGATGGAATTCTCCACAATGGGCTGCAGGGCCATCCTTGGTATGGACGCATTCCTGCTGCCCTCCTCCAGGTCAATGCTGTATCTTAACCGGTCGCCATACCGGTAGAGCATAACCTGCAGATACCGGCTGATGAAATCCATCTCCTCCTTCACCGTCACCACATCCTTGCCGTTCTGGATGCTGTAGCGCAGCATTCTGGACAGGCTGACCAGCATCTTCTCCGCCTCCCCCGGCCCGAACTTTATCATATACCGGATAGATTCCAGGGTATTGAAGAGAAAATGCGGGTTAAACTGTGATTCCAGAATCTGGACCGTGGCCAGCATGTTCTCCTTTGCCAGTTCCTGATGCCTGGCCAGCAGATGGCGTATGCTGCCTATCATGGTGTTGAAGGAGTGGCCGATGCGCTCAAACTCATCACCCGAGGTGATTTCCAGGGACACATCCAAATCCCCCTTCTCCACCTGGTCCAGGGCGCCTATGAGATCGTAAATGATTTCCGTCTTTTTGTCCGCCACCTTGCCTGCGCTCCTGTAAATGGCCAGGGTCACTGCCAGGGCCAGAAATCCCACCAGCACCAGGGACATAAGGCACAGCTGGACAAAGGATGTACAGTCGTATATGACCTGTACGGACGCCTCCTCATCCAGCACGGACACGCTGTCCGTGTAATACCATCTGTTCTCCAGATGCACCATGCTGCCGCCGTCGCGGAATTCCTCCACCAGCTTGCCCCGGTCGTTCTGGAACCTGGACACCCCGTCGGTGAACAGCCGGTTGAACTTGTTAATCAGCAGTACGGGCTGTTCCATATTTCCCAGCCGTTCCTTAAACGCATCTGCTTTCAGCACAAAGCCGCTGTATCCCTGGAGCCTTCCGTCCTTTACCACGGTCTGGAACATGAGCCATGCAGGAAGGGCCCTTCCGTCTATCACCGTATTGTCATAGATAAAGATACAGTCATTTTTGCTGTCATTCTGGTCCGTTGTGTTCCAGGGCAGATAATTTCCTATGTACTGTATGACATTGGACTGGCTGTTGGTGGAAAAAACCAGATTCCTGTCCCGGTCAAACAGGTAATAGTCACCCCTGTAAACCTGCCCGTTAAGGAACCGGTAAATCTCCGACACTGCCTCTGTCTTATAGGAAGGCAGCCCCTTGAACTGTTCCACGTCCAGCTCCCCTGCCATCCTTTTATTCTCGTCCACATAGCTGTCTATAACGCCCTCAAACTCCCCGGAAAAGTGCTCCAGCATGGTCCTGCTCTTCCGGATGATCTGCTGGGACCCCACCGCTGTAAACACCAGAAGCAGGACCACCAGCGATATAAAGCAAGGTGCAAGCGCATGGAAAATCAAACTTTTCCGGATTTCGTCCCTGAAACATGTTTGTTTTCGCTTCTTCATACGCCTGCACCTTTTACCATTTTTAATATTAACACACTGCACAATACTGCAGTTTTCAGTTTATCATACGGCAGTTACATTGTCACGTCCTTATTGCCCGACACCTTGAAGAAGATGAGCAGGGATACCACGGTGGTAACGGTGAGGATGGTTGCCAGGGCAGCGGCTGTTCCGTAGCTGGCCCGGATGACCTCATTGTATATGGCCACCGACATGGTCCTTGTGTTGGCCGTATAGAGCATGACGGAAGAACTCAGTTCATTAATCAAAGTAATCCAGCTTAATATGGCGCCGGACGCAACACCCGGAAGCATCATTTTCGCCGTCACCTTCACAAAGGACATGGATGGTGAATCGCCCAGGCTGATGGCGGCCTCCTCCATGCTGGGACTGATCTGGTAAAGAATGGCGGAGCTGGAACGCAGCGTATATGCCTGCCTCCGGATGACCAGGGATATGACCATAATGATGGCGGAACCGGCCAGCATCATAGGAGGATGGTTAAATGCAATCAGTAACGTAATACCAAGGACGGAACCCGGTACAATGTACGGGAACATGGCAATGGTGTCAATGGCGTTGGTCAGCCAGCTCTTGCGCCTCACTGCCAGGTACGCGATGAGCATGCCCAGGACCACGATAATCACAATAGCTGCCAGGCAGTAAAGATATGTATTCTTGATGGACTGGACGGCTGTGGAGAACACCTTGCGGTAGCTTTCCAGGGAAAATCCATCCACAAACACCTGCATCTTGGTGGCGCGGAAGGAGGTGTAAACAACCATGCACTGGGGTATGATGGAGGTGGCTGCCAGCAGATAGATAAACAGGTGAATGAAAAAGCCTTTGATTCCATGGACCTCCTTGGGCTGAATCGGCCTCATGGAGCTCATGGTAAAGGACTTGGTATTCACATACCATTTCTGCAGCAGGAACACAGTTGCGGTGACTACCACCATAATGGTTGCCATACATGCCGCAAAGTTGGCGGAACCGCCTGTCTCTCCCACGAACTCGGAATATACCAGGGTGGGCATAACACGGTATCCCTCGCCAATCAGGGCCGGGGTGCCAAAGTCTGCCATACAGTTCATGAACACCAGCAGGGCTGCCGCTATCAGGGTAGGGGTGACCAGGGGCATGATTACGGTAAAGACCTTTTTCAAGCCTCCGCATCCCAGGCTTTCCGCCGCCTCAGACAGGGCCACATCTATCTTTTTGAGGGCTCCCGATACATACATGTAGATAAACGGATACAGCTTAAGGGCAAATACCAGCAGCATTCCTCCAAAGCCGTAAATAGACGGCATGTGGATTCCCAGGCCCTTTAAGAACTGGGTCACGGTTCCGCTTCTTCCCAGAAGCAGGATCCAGGAGTAGGCGCCGATAAAGTTGGGACTCATCATGGAGATGATGAACAGGATTTCCAGCAGGCCTTTTCCTTTTATCTTATAAAACGACATGAAATAGGCCAGAGGCACCCCCAGTATAATGGCTACCACGGTCACGCTGAAGGTCAGCTTAAACGAGTTGAGCAGTGCGCTTTTATAATACTTCTTTGAAAAGAACCTGGCATAGTTGTCAATGGTCCAGACTCCTGTCTCCGTGTCCTTGAAACCGCTTAAGAAAAGGCTGATGAGCGGATAGAGAAGGAACAGGGCAAACAGGGCAATGATGACCACTGTCACAATCGTCCAGAAGTCCCACCTGATTTTCTTATTCGTCATATCTCTTCACATCCTTTATCAGACTCTGTTCCATGTCCTGGGTGAACACGTTGATTTTATTGGGGTTCGGTCTAAGGCGTATCTTTTCTCCCACTGAGAATATGCGGTCCACATGGCCTAAATCCTGGGAGTACTCAATGCTTGGCTGGTCCTCCAGCACCATGCCGTCCCCGAAGCGCAGGAAGTAGTTGGTGTATTTGCCCAGGAAGGTCCTGCTGATGATTTCGCATTCCATGCCTTCCGAATTCAGCGAGAATTCCTCAGGGCGGACCGATACCACGACCTTCTGGCCCTCTGTCACCGTGTCCACAAGGTTTGCCATCTCCACATGGTATCCGCCCTCAAACACAACGGACGGCACGCTCCCCTGCTTTCTTATGGTTCCGAAAAAGAGATTGGAATGGCCGATAAAGGTGGATACAAATGCATTGTAGGGCCTTGCATAGATGTCCTGGGGGCTTCCAATCTGCTGGATAATCCCCAGCTTCATGACCGCAATCCTGTCTGATATGGCAAGGGCTTCCTCCTGATCATGGGTTACGTAAACCGTGGTAATACCCACCTGCTTCTGCACATCACGGATGGCGCTGCGCATCTCAATACGCAGCTTGGCGTCCAGATTGGACAGCGGCTCATCCATGAGAAGCACCTGGGGATGGATGACAATGGCCCTGGCCAGGGCCACTCTCTGCTGCTGGCCGCCGGACAGGCGCTCCGGCAGGCGGTCCTGGTATTCGTCGATTTTTACCACCTTAAGAATTTCATCCACCCGCTCCTTCATGTGCTCCTTCGGCACCTTGCGGATTTTCAGGCCGTATTCCACGTTCTGGCGTACCGTCAGGTGGGGGAAGATGGCATAGCTCTGGAACACCATGCCGATGTTCCGTTTCTGGGCCGGAATATCGTTGATGACCTTGTCGTCAAATTTGATGGTTCCCCCCTCGATGCTGTTAAACCCGGCAATCATGCGCAGCAGAGTGGTCTTGCCGCACCCGGAGGGCCCCAGCAGGGTAAAGAATTCCCCATTTTTTATAAAGGCGGACAAGTCCGGTATGATGGTCGTATCCCCATATTTTTTTACTACATTGTCGATTCCAATTGAAACACTCATACGTTTCCCCTCAATTCCTCTAAAATGAAGGGGGCTGACATATTAAGCCACGCCCCCGATGTATGTACCTTCATCTGCTCTTTGGATTGGTTTACTCTGTAAACAGCTCCTTAAACTCATCCAGCCACTCAGACTTGTGTGCCGCGGTGTCTGTCTCATCGTCCTGGATAACCTTAATCTGGTCCATTGGAACCATGGCGTCTCCCGCCTCCACATCCTTGCGGATGGTTCTTCTGTACTGGGTATTGTTCATGAATTCCTGAACATCCTTGCTGGTGAGCCAGTCCACGAACTTCTGGGCATTTGATTCATTGGGGCAGCCCTTGATGATGTATACGCCGTCGCCGCGGAAGATAACGCCTTCACTCATATAAACGGTCTTGACAGGCGCGCCTGCGCCCACATACTGAGCGGAACCCTGCTCAAAGGTAAGACCTACGGTGTACTCTCCGTCCGCAACGCCCTTATACACTGCGGAGGAACCGCCTAACAGCTTGCCGTCCAGCTGTGCGCAGAACTGTTTTACATAGTCCCAGCCATTGTCAGGATTGCCGCCGCCCATTGCATAGAGCATGTTTACCAGATGCTCAAAGGAGGAGGAGGATGCAGCCGGGTCCGCAAAGGCAATCTTGCCCTTTAATTCAGGGTTCAGCAGGTCCTCATATCCTTCAATCTTGATATCGCCAATCAGGTCCGTGTTCACCATGATAACCGACGGAATGGTATCAAAACGTGTCAGGTTGCCCTCTGTGTTCTTATATTCATCATAGAACGCGTCCTCGTTGGATGTGGTGTAATCCGCAAAATACTCGCTCTTGTTTTTTACGGTTCCGATGGTTCCTGACCAGAGAATATCTGCCTGGGGGTTGTCGGCTTCTGTCTGGATTCTCTTTAACGCGTCGCCGGTACCCATGGCCAGACACTCAGCGTCAATACCCGTGTCCTCCTCGAACATGGCCAGCATGGAATCAATCATGGACTCTGTAAGGGGGCTGTAGATTATGAGCTTCTCATCCTTGGAAGCACCTGCCTCTTCCTTCTTCTCACCGCCGTCCTCTTCCTTTCCTGTCTCTGCACCGGCCTCAGCCTTGGGCGCCTGGGTATCCGCGCCTTTCTCTGTGGCAGAGCCTGAACTGCCTGAACAGCCAGCCAGGCTGACAGCCACTGCCGCCGCGCATAATACCGGGATTAATCTTCTTTTTTTCATTACCTTTATCCTCCTTTAAACTTGGTTGAAATGGTTTATGTACTGAATCAATAGGTTCCTGCCTCCTGGCCGCCAAGAAGCTTAAGGGCTGAGCTGGTTCCAATCCGCTCACAGCCTTCCTCCAGGAACTGCTCCAGGTCCTCCCTGGTCTTAACGCCTCCGGCTGCCTTGATTTTCACGCCTTCACCAATGTAGCGCTTAAACAGCCTGACATCCTCAATCCTGGCTCCTGCTGTTCCGAACCCGGTGGAGGTCTTGATATAATCGGCCCCTCCGTCCGTGACGCATTTGCACAGCTCCCTTTTCTCATCCTCTGTGAGATAACATGTCTCGATGATTACCTTCACCACATGGTTTCCGGCTGCTTTTTTGACTGCCTCGATTTCACGTGTGATCTTTGGAAATTCGCCGTTTTTTACATCACCTAAGTTTACCACCATATCCACTTCCCCGGCTCCGTCAGCCAGAGCCTTCTGGGTTTCGTAAACCTTTGTCTCCGTGGTATTATATCCCAGCGGAAATCCGATGACCGTGCATACATTCAGCTTGTCCCCATAGGCTTTTGATACCCGTTTAACATAGCTTGGAGGGATACAGACCGAAGCCGTATGGTTTTCAATGGCTTCCTCACAGAGTGTCTGTATCTCGTCCCAAGCTGAGACTGCCTTTAACAGCGTATGGTCCACATGGACCAGAATCTCTTCCTTTGTCATACCCATCCCCCTGTCCTCTTTGTTTGTAATCCCATTATATCGTCTCATTGCCGCCTGAACCATCCGAAATCCTGGCAAATTATCCAATATTCTGAACTCATTTTATATTTTTCTATATATTGTAGATAATTCATGCTATGAACTATCCATTGGATATTATCTGATGGAATTTACACTGAAATGTGATAAGATATAGACAGAACCTGATTAAATTACAGCCAGGAAGCGTCTGAAAGACCCAGTCAGCCCTCTCCCACTGGCAGAAATGGAGGCATCTATGTTCGGAAGAAAGAAAAAGGCAGAAGTGTTTATGACCAACGACCTGGGATTATACACCACCGTACATCAGGCCCTGAAGGCCGGACAGATTCCCTGCGAAGTAAAGGTTGTCAATACAGGTACCCGGAACAGGCGGACCGGCGCACTCATCGGCAGGGTAGGTGAACGGCCTGAGCTGGAAATACAGTACTATATTTATACGCCCCTGGAATATGCGGACAGGGCCAAGTATGTGATTGATGAATACAGGAAAAATTTATCCCGGTAACCAAGGAATCCATAACGTATCAGGGGAAGGACGTGACTCCTACAAATCACGTCCTTCCCCTGTTTACTTCCATCCATATCTATAGCCGGCCGGCTTCCAGTCCGCTATGCCTTTAAGCCATCATCGTTCCCAGCCCCGTCCGTATTATCCTTCATGGCCATGCGCTTTTGCGCAAGCTTCCGCATCAGTGCGAATTCATCATAAATACTCCACTCTTCCCGGAACATACCGTCTTTTATAATATGCTGCGATATACCGGAAATGACCACGTGGGCTCCTGTGGCAGGCCCATAGATGCCAAAGCCCTCATGGGTGCCGATTATATTCCATCTGGTGGCGCACCGGTATTCGTCCCGCTTTTCATCATAGAGATAGTATACATCCTCCACCTGCATGGCCAGATTGGGGAAAGCCTGGAACAGATTCAGCTGGTCCTGCAGGAAATCGCCTCTGCCCACCAATTCCCTGTCTGAAGGTCCATGGTATCTGTAATCAGGGGCATAATTATCCTTAAACTGATTGAACATTCTTCTGTTATAAATCTCATGATAGCTTTTTCTGATAAAATACTCTATATCGCTGTACCGCCCGTTATTATCTCCGAATCTGTCCGGAGCAAACTCGCCGTTCAGCCGTTCAATCTCTCCCCATGTGCCAGTGTCTGCCTTGGCGCTGCCTCCCTTATTGGCTGTGGCCTCCAATACTTTCATGGGGTCGTACCCCAATTGCCTGATTAGGCTGATTTCGTTATATACCACCCACTCCTCCACAACACGGTCGCCTTTTACATAGCAGTTAGCCACTCCCCATACCACTACCTTCCTGCCGGTAGGCGGACCATAGATGGTGTGTCCCGTATTGTGGCCAATCCAGGTCCACCTCATGGAAGTATGGAAGCCTCCGTTTCCATCAGATGCCCAGATAACATCGTCAATATAATCCTTGATATCCGGATATCCGGCCAGCTTCATCACAGAGTTTGCGATGACCTGATCCCGGCCGTATGTCACACCATCCGATGTATGTACCAGGGCATTATGCTTATAATGGTCATATATCTTCCCCATCCCCTTATCATCCCATATGTCATAGGTATGGCGGATGATAAAATCCGCAGGGTCGCGCCATTTTCCAAATCCAGGCATGGGCACTTCCTGCTCCCTTGCCTTGCCGTCCTTCCACATAACTGTAATATCATCCTTCAACGGCACTGACAGCTGTCCCAGGGTTTCCTGGTATACATTCCCCCTGTAGCGGATGTTCCTGTCGCAATCCTCTTGTTTACCGCCGGTACCGGACTCCTTTTGCGCCCCTGAAGGCTCCCTCAGGATATCTTCTGCTTGTGCAGCCTGATTCTTTGTGTTCTTTACCTCACTCATATATCGTTCTCTCCTATCTCTCTGTTATTTCATCAGGCCAGGCAGCCAGGTAGACATCTGCGGTATGAATATTACAAATATCAGTCCAATTCCCATGGTCAGTATCCATGGCCAGATTTCCTTTACTATCTCCTCAAATGGCGCTTTGGATATCTGGGCCGCCACAAACAGGTTGCCTCCCACAGGAGGAGTTATGATTCCCAGTGTGGAATTAAATATAAACATGACCCCAAAATGGATAGGATCAATCCCATACTGTGTTGCAATCCCCAGTAAAATGGAACTCAGTATGACATTAATGGCAATACCGTCCAAGAACGTCCCAAGGAACAATACCAATGCATTTAATATTATAAGGGCCACAATCTTTGACGAAACGCTTCCCAATATTAATGCAGCCAATTTTGTAGGTATTTCCTCCAGCGTCAGTATTTTACCGAATCCAGAGGACACGCCCAGGATAAACAGTATTGTACACGTAGTAATCACAGTTTTATAAAACATCTGGGGCAGCATTCTGGCCTCAAGCCCGCTGTTCCTCTTTAACAGGCCGTAAATCAGGCCGTAAACCACCGATACCACAGCTGCCTCTGTAGGCGTAAAAATCCCGGAATAGATACCCCCTAAAATGATGACCGGCATAATCAGGCTGAATTTCGCCTCCCACATGGTCCTCAGTTTCCGGCGCAAAGGAATGGGATCGTTTCCTGAACAGATATTATGCTTTTTGCCGTAAATATGGCAATATACCAGGAAACAGCAGCCAATGAATAATCCCGGCAGAATCTCTGCCGTAAACAGCTTGGAGATAGACACATTGTTCAGGCTCCCGAATACAACCAGTCCCATGCTGGGAGGAATCATCTGGCCGCAGCAGCCTGCCGTGGCAATGAGTGCCGCCGCCGCTCCCTGGCTCAGCCCCTGCTTTCGCAGCTCCGGCAGGGCAATCAGGCCAATGGCAGCTATGGTGGCATAGGCAGAACCGGAGATTGCGCCAAAGGCCATGCAGGCCAGAACCGTTACCATCATGATTCCGCCCTTCAGCCTGCCCACCCATACATTAGCGGCTTTAAACAAACCTTCTGAGATTCCTGCCTCTGACATAATCTGTCCGGCCAGCACAAAAAAGGGAACCGCTGTCAGTGTAAAGGAATCAACACTGTTGGCCATGGCGCGCACAAAATAGGACAGGGATATGATATTGCTTGTAAAAACAGAGCCCAATACCCCAATGCCTATGGCAAAGCCAATGGGTACTCCCAAGAAAGCCAGTCCCAGGAACAGTACAAACAAAACAGCAACTGACATCACGCTCCCCCCTTTTCTTCCTCAATTTTGTCCGCCTCAATTCCCCCCTGGCGAATCTGTCCCGCAATCTTTACCGTACACTGGACCAGCCTTAGACACACCAGCAGAAATCCCAGGGGCATAACAAGATAAAGGAGCCACATTGGTATGGGCAGGGACACGGCGGTCTGCCCTCCCTGGCGGATGATACTCAACAATTTATATCCTTCAATCATACAGATAACGGAAAAACCAAAACATAAGATGTTACATAAAATATCCAGATACAGTCTCAGGCCCGGCCTGAGTAAGGAACGCACAAATGTTATCCTTATATGTTCCCCTGTCTTTACCGCATACCCTATGGAGATGAACACCATCCATACAAACATGTACCTGGTCATCTCTTCTGTCCATGGAAACGGAGTTGAAAACAGGTACCGCCCCACTATCTGAAGTGTTGTAAAAACAACCATAAGGGCCAGGAACACAGCGCCTATAAAAACTTCCAGCTTGTCGTCCACCCATTGAATCACTTTTTTCACGCTCTTTTTCACATCCTTCCATCCTTATAAAGCAGTCATCAGTTCCTGAATGTCTCCAGTATCTCTTTGCCGCACATTTCTTCCACTTTAGGCTCGGTCGCCGCCACCATAGCTTCCTTGATTTCCGCCCTGGCCTCATCGGTCAGCTCCGTATAGAGAATCTTGCCTTGTTCCTGAAGCTCTTTAATCTTCTGTACGGAATCCTCCTCCTCCTTCATGGCAATCTTCCACTCCTCCTCTGCTGCCCCGGCGATTGCCTTATCATATGCAGCTCTCTGTTCTTCAGAAAAAGAATTATATTTGGCGGAAGAGATCAGTATTACATTGATGGAATAACTGTGATTGGTATCGGTTGCGTACTTCAGTACATCTATAAGTCCCTGCTGGATGATAGGCATTTTTGATGAAACCAGACCGTCTACCGTGCCTTGCTGAAGACCTGTATACAGCTCATTCCATGCCATAGGTGTAGGGATACATCCCAGTGCTTCCAGCTCCGCAATGTTAATGGGATTCTCCGGCGCCCTGCTTTTAATTCCCTGGAAATCCGCCAGAGTGTTCACTTCTCTTACATTATTCCAGAATATCCTTCCTGAGCTTCCAAAGAAAGCAGCCACTTTGACGCCCATATTTTTATCGTCAGCAGCCTTTTTCAGCAAATCCCCCTGCTCTCCGTCCAGCTTCGCCTTGGCATCCTTTAAATCATCGAACAGGTAGTCCGCGTTAAATACATAAAACTCCTTAATATTTGGCGCAAACTGTAGCTCTGCCACAGAAGTCATATCAATCTCTCCCAGGGTAACGGCCTCGATACTGTCGCGGTCGGATCCCACTACCTGCGCATTAGGAAATATTTTGACCTCAATTCCCACGTCCTCCCCTTCAATAATTTCCTTAAACTTCAGAAAACCCTGATGGGTGGCCTCTTTTTCATTTGCCTGATGGGCAATTCTGATTTCCAGCTTGGATGATTCAGCGCCGGACGGCGAGGGAGCGTCTTCCCCGCTTCCCTGCTCTTGCTTTGCCGCAGCTGGTTTCTCTGTACCGCAGCCCGTTAACGCGAGAGCTAATCCTACCAGACTGATTGTTATAACCTTTTTCATTGTTTTTTTCATTTTAAACCCCTTTCTCCATCAACACATTTACGATTATTTGCTTCACTGATTCCCCAATTACCGGTTTGACCTTCCCTTATCCCTCCCTTCCCATCAGGCTTAATCAGAATATATCTGAGGAAAATGAATACGTAGTCATTTTCCTGTAAAATAAATGATTGACATTTAATGTCTGTCAATCATCCATTTGTTCTAATGACGGACAGTATTCCTCACAATCAGCTGCATAGGAACCGCTACCGTCTCTGGGGGCATCTCCGGATTCTCCATATTCTCTATCAGGACCCGGACAGCCTCTTTGCACAGAATGTCATTCTGCTGCTGCAGTACAGTGAGGGAATACGACCTTAAAGATGCCGCAAACGTATCATCTAATCCCATAATAGAATAATCTTCACCCGGCACATACTTATACTTTAACCGTCCGCAGTCCATGACTCCCAGAGCCATCAGGTCATTGGCGCAGAAGATTGCCTCCACAGGCAGTCCCGAGGCAAATATACGGTCGCCGGCCCGATAGCCGGACTCATACGAATAATCGCCTGCCTGTATCATACACTGAGTTATACTGCATTGTTTAAGGCCGCCCAGAAAACCTTCCTGGCGCTCATCGTGATTCAGATAACAGCTTTCCTCCGCGGAAACATATGCAAATTCCCGCATCCCTAATCCATACAAAAATCTCGCCGCCCTCTCCCCGGCCCCGTAATTGTCGGAATATACCATATTAATATCCGTATTAGGACTGTATACATTGAGAAGGACAAGAGGTATTCCCTGAGTATCTGATTGATGTCACTGTCCGGAGCCGTGTTGAACACCATTACCCTCAGCCCATATTCCTGGAGAAGATTGGTAAGGATATTAAGCAGGCCATAGTAGTACACGTTATATGTATCAGACAACACAACTCCGATTATCCCGGTCCGGTTGGAGTTAAGACCTCTGGCCAGTGCATTGGGACTATATCCAAGCTCTTCAGCAGCCTTCAGCACCTTTTCCCTGGTCTTATGGCTTATCCTGTCATTCCACTTTTCATTAAAGACCCTGGATACAGAAGACTGGGATACCCCGGCTCTCTTTGCCACATCAAACGAAGAAATGCTTTTTATCATTCTTTTATCTATCATATAACCACCTATACCGCGATTGATTACGTCGTCATATTTTATGACTACGCAATCATTTATATCTTATATATACACTCCCCGTTTAATAATGTCAATATTAAATTTTATTTTTTTCATTTTTTTGTCTACATTTCACATATCAAACCGCCAAAAATTAGCGTTTTTTTTGTTTTTCTTTTTCCCAGGCTTCTAACTTCTCCGTCCAGACTCATATTTTTAATAAACGCTCCACATCCGCTTCGATTCCCAGACAGTCATCCGCTGTCTCCATGCCGTACTCCACTACCAGGTCAGCCTGAGGGGTATATTCCCCGGCCCATGCCATGAAGCTGTCAAAATCCAGGGTTCCGTCCCCAATCCGTCTGTGGCTGTCGTGAACTCCGTCATTATTGTGAAGATGATATGCCAGAATCTGCCCTTTCAGGCGTTCCATAACGCTGCGCAGGTCCCAGCCATTGGCATGGGCATGGCCGATGTCTATGAGTACCGGGTATCCTTCCGCCCGGCACAGGGAGACAAAGCCGCTCTCATCTAACAGCATATTGTTCCGGTCCATGACCCCCGCATTCTCCACGGCCACCGGTATTCCCAGGGGACGAAACAGTTCCTCCACCCTGCGGTAATTGGCGCAGGAATCCCGCAGCATCCTCTCCTCATCCCTGACAGCACAGTTGTTGTGATGAAAAACCATATAGCGGCTGTTAAGCCTCTCTGAGTAGCGGAGGGTCTGGCCCACCAGTTCCATGGTGTACTCATACTCCGGGGTTCCCTGGGGCGCCGAGTGCTCCGCCTTGTAATAGGGGCCGTGAAAGCTGATGGGAACATGTTTTAACATGTCCATGCTCTCCTCAAGGAGAGAGGCGAATGCCTGCCGGTGGAACATGGGAAATACTTCCACTCCCACCTGTCCCTTCCATTTTTCCACATAGGACAGAATCCGCTTAAACTCCTCCGCCTTATACATATTGGTACTGATGAGCAAAGCCATGGCCGTTCTCTCCCTTCTTACTGGCACCTTTTTGGAGTATATACGGCTCCCTGGCAGCCCTTAGCTGCTCCGGATAGCCCAGGGACACCTGGGTAGCCCTGTCAAAGAGATGGATTCTGTCAAAATCCGGCTGGATATATACGCTCTCTCCCGGAGCAGGGACATCCCCCTCGCTTACAGCAATCATTTCCATATTGTCCACCTGCACATATACGCCGTACCGGTTGCCGTAATCCTCCACGTACTTGACGGTTCCCTCCAGGGTATTTTCCTGGCGCCTGCGGTGCAAAATCATGTGCTCCGGGCGTATTCCCAGGAACAGACGGCCGGATTCGTTGCGGGAGGCCAATCCTGACCACATGTCCGGCAGCCAGACCACCTGTCTGCCGATCACCAGCGTTCCCCTGGTATAGGATGCCTCCACAATATTCATGGAGGGGGATCCGATGAATTTTGCAGTAAATACATTGGCGGGGCGGTTGTATACATTGGCAGGGGTGTCCAGCATCTGCATTTTCCCCTCATGCATCAGGGCTATTCGCTGTCCCACGGTCATGGCCTCAATCTGGTCATGGGTCACATAAATAAGGGTCTGATGGTACATCTCATGGATTTTCACCAGCTCCTTCCTGGCCCGCAGCCTCAGCTGGGCATCCAGGTTGGAAAGCGGTTCGTCTAAAAGGAAATAATCCGAGCGCTTCACCACTGCCCTGGCCAGCGCCACCCTCTGGCGCTGACCGCCGGAAAGATCCTTTGGCCTGCGCTCCTCCAACCCTTTCAGGTCCAGCATATCCAGAACCTCCGAAAGCCTGGTCTTTATCTCCGCGGGATCCATTTTGTGGGCCTTTAGGCCGTAAACGATATTGCTTTGCACCGTCATATGAGGAAACAGGGCATAGTTTTGGAATACCATGGACACATTCCTCTCCCCGCAGGGAACATCGTTTACCAGACGGCCGTCCATATAGAGATTTCCCCCGCTGAGCCTCTCCAGGCCCGCAATCATCCGCAGGGTGGTGGATTTGCCGCAGCCGGAAGGTCCCAGCAGAATCAGGCGCTCTCCTTCCCTGATTTCCATGTTTAAATCCTTTACGATTACATTTTTGTCATAAGCTTTCACTACATGGTCAAATACTATGTTTTTCATTGATTTCTCCTTATTTGATTCCCTTGGCCGCCAACTCCCTAACCCTTGATTCCCGACATGGCAAAGGTATTGATGATATAGCGCTGGAACAGGATATACAATGCCAGCGGAATCACCATGGTCATGACAGAAACAGCCATTGCTATGGTAAACTCCGTTCCCCCCTCCGCGCTTATGTACATCTGCAGGGCCAGGGACAGGGTATAATTCTCCTTGCTTTTCAGTATAAGAACAGGCCACACATACTCGTTCCAGGAATTGATGAAAAAGATGATTCCCGTGGAAATGATGGAGGGCCGTACTAACGGGATGATGATATCCCTCATGATCTTCAGATTCTTCACATTCTCCATCCTGGCCGCCTCGATAAGAGCCCTGGGGATTCCCCGCATGGACTGGCGCAGGAGAAAGATTCCCAGCACATCGGCCAGCTGGGGCAGGGCCACGCCCCATATCTTGTCGCTGAGGCCGATTTTGGAAATCATCAGATAGTTGGGAATCATGGTAACGGTAAACGGTATGAACATGGTGGCCAGCATGATAAAGTACAGGATTCCCTTGCCCCTAAAATCAAAATACACAAAGGAATAGGCTGCAAACAGGCTGGTAACGGTCTTAAAAACAGTTACAGTGGCAGCAATTAAAAAGGTATTCATGGTAATTCTTAAGAAGGGGAGCTTACTGAATACATGGATGTAATTCTGCACCGTGGGCCTGGCCGGAATAATCTGAAACACCGTATTAAAGGCATCCTGCATGGTCTTAAAGGAATTTGACACCGCAAATACAATGGGCATCAGGATAAGGAACACAGCACACAGAAGAAGCAGGTGCCATCCCGGCTGCATTTCTTTAATTTTCATAGTATACCCCCTTTTCCACAAACCGGAATTCCAGAAGCAGCAGTACAATAAACAGCACCATGGTAATCACTGAAACAGCTGATGATGTGCCTGTGCGGTACAGGGTAAATGCCTCATGGTAGGACATGTATATCAGGTTGGAGCTGGCGTAGTTGGGACCGCCCTGGGTTACCACCTTGATGGGTGTAAACACATACTGAAGCCCCTGTACAATGGTGGTGATAAACACGTAGATTCCAGTGGCCGAGCTCATAGGAACCACCATGTCGCGGAAGATTTTCCACAGGGGAATATTGTCCAGTCTGGCCGCCTCAACGACCTCCTGGGATACCCCGGACACACCTGCCAGTATGATGATAAAATTATAGCCGAACACCTTCCAGGAGGTGATTATGCTCAGTACAGCAATGACCCACCCCTCGGCCTTGGACCAGAAGGGAAGGGCCAGGCCAAAGTACTTTAACACAAGGGCCACAGGGCCGGAAATGGGGTTCAGAATCCAGATATAAAGAATGGATCCCACCACCAGGGATATGACGCTGGGCAGGAAAAACACAGCTTTATAAAAGCCCTGTGCCCTCTTAATCACCGCTGACAGGATGAAGGAAAGGATGTAGGGCAGCATAAAATTCAGAACCAGCAGTACAAGGATATACACCGCCGTATTTCCCGCAATCTTCCAGGAATTCGGGTCCCTGAAAATGGCTGCATAGTTAGCCAGCCCCACAAACTTTTTCACCGGTTTTACCATATTCCACTCAAAAAAACTGAGATAGACCGTATAAAACAAGGGATAAAACATGAATACCGCAAACACAGCCAGCGATGGCACAAGAAACAGATATCCCAGCAGTGTCTGCTTTTTTTCTTCCTGATTCAATCTGATTTTACCTCCATAAAGGGGCAGGTATCCCCATGTCCCCGGGGATACCCGCTCCAATCTATTGTAAGCAGCTGTATTTCAGCCGGTTACTGTACTGCCAGCAGCTGGTTGATGGCATCCTGTGCTGCCTTCATGCCCTGTTCTGCCGTCACCTGCCCGCCCAGAATCTGGTCCCTCATGTCTAAGAGCATCTGCTCTGCCTGCAGGCCGGCGTCTCCCGGAAACGCTGTCCACGGAACCACTCCGTCCATCTGCTGGATGGCTGCGTTCATCATCTTGTTCTCTGCCAGGAATGTCTTAAGCCCGTTCTCAGCCCCGGCCACATCCTTTCTGGGAGGCACATAACCGGTTCCCTCTGTCCAGGCTGCCATGGACTCCACGCTGTAGAGAAACTTCTCAAATTCCCATGCCGCCTCAATCTGGTCATCGCCCTGAGCCGTAATAGCCAGGAAGCATCCTCCTGCCGGAACCATGCGCTCCTTGTCTTTCCACAGGGGGGATTTTACGGTTGCCACGTCAAACTGCGCGCCCTTCTGCACGGAAGCCCTTCTGGCAATGGTGGTGTATAACATGGCACAGTTGCCGTCAATAAAGCTCTGGCACCCTTCCTCCCAGGAGATATGTAAAGCGGTCTGGTCCTTCACCATATCAGCTATCAGCTGCATGGCTTCAATTCCATCCTCCGTGGCAAAGGAGGCCTCTTTTTTGCCCTCCGCGTTGGTGGTCAGCATCTTAGCGCCGCTGCTTTCAATCAGTCCCTGCTGTGCCCAGAAATCCGCGGGCTCCTGCATATAAAAACCGTACTTTCCTGTCTTTTCCTTGATGGTCTTTGCAAACTCGCTGACCTCCTGCCAGGTAGCCGGGCCGTCCTCCGCAAGTCCTGCCTCCCTTAAGATGTCCTTGTTGATGTAGAGAACCGGATTACTCAGGGAATAGGGGATACCCACCTGGGAACCCTGGCTGTTTACAGCCAGCTCAAGGACATTGGGAAGAAATTTGTCCTGAAGGAAACCCGCATCCTCCTTGTCAAACCTGTCTATGGCATCCTGAGGGGACACATAGGAAAAGTTATTGGAAAAATAATCCAGAAATGCCCAGCCAATCTGCACCAACGCCGGAGAATTACCTGCTGCCGCCTCTGCCTGGAGGTTCTGCATCAGTCCCTTATACATGTCCGGGTTGTATTTTGCCACTACCTGGATGTGGTCGTTGCTTTCGTTAAACTGCTTGACCAGCTCGTCTACCACCAATCCTCCCTGTGTTTCCGCATTACAGTGCCAGTATTCGATTACTGTTTTTTCTCCGGAGGAGCTGTTTCCCCCGGTCCCGGACCCTGTACCGGTATCTGTACTGGTATCTGTATTAGTGTCTGTGCCGGCCTCTGCCCCGCTTCCGGTCTGGTTTACCGCTGCTGTGCCGGTCTGCGCATTGGCTGCACCCGCGTTATCCCGGGCTTTGCTGCCTGACGCTGCACCGCAGCCGGATAAAACTGCCATTGAAGCTGACACTGAAACTGCCATGGCCAATGCCATCAAAGATTTTACACTTCTTCTCATTACTCCATTTCCTCCTAATCATTCCGTTGTATGTTTTATCTTAAAGATTGAATGTAAATTCCGGAAGATAAAATCTGTAAAATCTTTGCAAGGAATTGGAAAAGTACAAAAATAAAGCACGGACCTAATCTTTTGTCCGTGCTTTCATCCATACATATACTGTATCAATTTATCCGCCCGCCGTAGGGGCATGCCTTAAATTCCTGAATCCGGGCCATCCATCTACAATGTGACTCCCTGCTTAAAGATAGCCAAATCATGAAAACCGGCTTCCTCTGACTTAACCTTTTCCCCGGAAGCCACCCTGAGAACATATTGGAACAATTCCATGGCCACCTGGTCCTTCGTTTTTGTCTCCACCATTTCGCCGGCATTAAAGTCGATCCATCCTGCCTTGTATCCGGCCAGCTTTGAATTGGAGGAAATCTTCATGGTGGGAACCAGGGTCGCAAAGGGCGTGCCCCTTCCCGTTGTAAAAAGGACAATCTGGGCGCCGGATACCGCCAGGGCCGTGGCCGCTACCAGGTCATTGCCCGGAGCGGACAGCAGGTTAAGGCCCTTCTCCCTGACGCGTTCGCCATACTCCAGCACACCGCACACAGGTGAGGAACCGGACTTCTGGGTGCAGCCAAGAGACTTATCCTCCAGGGTGGAGATACCCCCCTTTTTATTGCCCGGGGATGGATTTTCATAGATAGTCTGGTTGTGGCTGGTGAAATATTCCTTGAAGCCATTGATGAGCTTCACAGTCCTGGCAAATGTCTCCTCATCCCGGCACCGGTTCATCAGAATGGTTTCAGCGCCAAACATCTCCGGCACCTCGGTGAGAATCGTGGTCCCGCCCTTGGATATAAGTATATCGGAAAATGCACCCACCGCCGGATTGGCCGTGATTCCCGACAGCCCGTCGGAGCCGCCGCACTTCATGCCGATGATCAGCTGAGACGCGTCACATTCCACCCTGACATCCCCGGAAGCCTTCTCATACAGCTGTCCCAGAAGCTCCATGGCAGCTTCCATCTCATCCTCACAGTCCTGGCATTGGAGGAATTTCACCCGTTCCGGGTCATACTCACCGATATAGTCCATCAGAACCGGTATATTGCAGTTTTCACAGCCCAGTCCCAGAACCAGCACACCGCCCGCGTTGGGATGATGGATGATGTCGGCCAGCACCTTCCTGGTATTCTCCTGATCCTCCCCCATCTGGGAGCATCCGTAGGGATGGGCAAACGCCACGATATCCTCCACGTTTCCCAGCATAAAACGGCGCTTTGCCTCCTGCTCCATTGCCCTGGCCACTGAATTCACGCAGCCTACGGTGGGAAGAATCCACAGTTCATTGCGCACTCCGCATCCTCCGTCCCCCCGCTTATATCCCATAAAGCTGGATGGGGATGACTTGGGAAGTTCCTTTATCTGAGGCTCGTATTGATACTCCAGCACATCGCCCAGGGCAGTGCGTACATTATGGATATGCACCCAGTCCCCGGGATTAATCTGCCGGGAGGCATATCCGATGCGGCAGCCGTATTTGACCACGGGCGCGCCCTCCGGTATTTGGCAGACTGCAAACTTATGTCCCTGGGGAATATCCTCATTTAAAACCACTGTATATGGGTCTGCCGCAACTGTACTTCCTTTGGACAGCGGCTTTAACGCCACCGCCACCGTATCTTCCCTGTTGATTTTTATAAACTCCTGCATATAACTCTTCCTCCGGGCCCGCACATATCATTTATGCCTGACAGGCATCTACTCCGATTCACTCAGAACCGCATCGTACGCCTTGTCCATACCTTCTGTCTCAATCAATTCATACCACTTCTTTACATCAGCGAGAAGGGGGCTTAAATCCTGTCCCCAGTAATCTTCCCTCTTTAAAATATCCTCCACCGGAGCTGTTTTCATGAAATCCATGATTTCCTGGCTGTCATTGGCATCATCGGTGCGGTAAAATGCCATGAGAGCTGCCAGAGAAAAAGTAAGCCCCTGGGGACAGGAACCAAACATATCCCTGTATTCCAGTATGGTGGGAAGCACCCTTGCCCGGAATTTGGACACAGAGTTAAGCGCAATAGAGAGGAGCATATGCCTGATAAAGGGGTTGGAGAACCGTTCCAGCACTGCCTCTCCGAATTTCCGGTTATCTTCTGTATCGCCAATGGCCGGTATAATTTCCCTGAAGATGCATTTGTGCAAGAGGGCGGACACCTTTTCATCCTTCAGGCACTCTCCCACCGTCTTAAGTCCGTATAAATGGGCTCCCAGCACCATGGAGGTATGGGCTCCGTTCAGGATACGCACCTTCCTCTTTTTATACGGGTCCACATTGTCGGTCCAGACCACATGAAAACCTGCCTTTTGTAACGGAAGCTCATCCTCATG
>OKPF01000339.1_pt1 | contig 22660 bp, 20 predicted proteins | sample 1612151 | NCBI WGS metagenome assembly OKPF01 (sample SAMN04436779, study PRJEB24849) | human gut metagenome | biome: human gut; feature: NICU; material: stool | host: Homo sapiens | place: USA: Saint Louis, MO | collected 2011-05-07 | reverse complement strand
TTACCGTATCGGGACGTTCGGAGAACTTCTTTAGCGTTTCGGCTTTCGACTGGTCATGTTTCCTTTGCCGTCGAACAATTAAAAATGAGCGACATATGCAAAAAGAAACAGTAACATTTGATAAGCTGCCCGAAGCGGTAGGTTATCTGACCGAACAGGTTATTGAGTTGAAAAGAATGGTGTCGGAACTTCAACCACCAGCATCAGACAAGCACGTATTGGTTGAAATTGAGGATGCTTGCCGTATCATCAGAAAAGCCAAGCCAACCATTTATACATTGGTACGCAAAGGACTTCTTCCTGCCTATAAGAAAGGCAAGAAGCTCTATTTCTACGAAGACGAACTTCTGGCTTGGATTGAGAACGGGCGTAGAAAGACTTCCGAGCAAACATACGAGGAGATGCTGGCAAATATGCAAGGCGGTGTCCGTCATAAGCCCAAATCATCCATGAAACTTAAATGAGTGTAGATATGGATACATATTCTATTAATCCGGCATCCATCATTGACGAAGCGGTTGATTTAAGTATGCGACTGACGGGTACTGATTTTCCTGTCAGCATATTCCCGTCAAAAATCCAACGCATCATCAGCGAAGTACACGAATGCCATAACTACCCTACCGACTACATTGCCGCAGCTATCCTTACGGCAATAGCGGTCGGCATAGGTAACACACATCTTGCCCAAATCAAGCAAGGCTGGATAGAAAGTCCTATCCTGTATATAGCATTGATAGGAAGACCAGGAGCAAACAAAAGCCATCCGCTTAGCTTTGCGATGAAACCGTTCCTTGATTACGACTATCAGCAAAATCAAGTCTTTGAAAAGGCTCTTGCCAAGTATGATGAGCTGATGAGTATGAGCCGCAAAGAACGTGCGGATAACGGTGAAGAACAATTTCCACAGGAACCAGTCCGCAAACGCTTCTTGATTTCGGATGTAACACCTGAAGGCTTGAGCCTTATTCATGCGCAAAACAAACGTGGTTTATGCTTGTGGGCTGACGAGTTATCCGCTTGGTTCAAGAACTTCAACCGCTACAACAACGGTTCGGAGGAACAATTCTGGTTGTCAGTGTTCAGTGCCAAGACCACGATATCCGACCGCAAGAATGCCAAGAGTTCAATCTTCATCAAGCGACCGTATATATCGGTTATCGGCACTATTCAAAAGAAGATTCTCAGTGAACTGGCTAAGGGCGAACGCTCCAGTAACGGATTCATTGACCGCATTCTGTTTGTGATGCCCAATCTGCAACAGAAAGCACGTTGGAATGACAAGGAACTGCCGGAGAATATCGAACAAGAATGGAATACCATTATTGACAAGCTGATACAACAGGAGTATGCCCTCAATGAGTTTGGAGAGATAGAACCGCAGATTCTTCTTTTCACGGAGGATGCCAAGAGACGGCTTTACGAATGGCAGCACCACTTTTCAGAATTGTGCGACCGAGAGACAAACGATACAATCGTGAGTATCTATTGCAAGTTGGAGATATACATCATCCGCTTCTGCCTGATTATCCAATTAGCCCGATGGACTTGCGGAGAGTGTGATAAAACATATATCGACCTGTTGACGGTAGAACGAGCCATAAAACTGACGGAGTATTTCAAGGAATCTGCATTGAGCGTTCAAAACATACTCAATGAAAATGCGCTCAACAGCCAACAACAGGCGATAGTCAATCTGCTTCCTCCAGCCTTTACAACTGCCCAAGCAATACAGATAGCCGAGCAGAACGGAATGAAGGAACGCACATTTCAACGCTTTCTCAATGACAACATCGGGACATTGTTCCGCAAAGAGAAGCATGGAGAATATTCAAAGATTAACCCGTGACATTTTTGTCGGTTTTGACACTTTCCAAACAAAAACGACAATAACGACAAAAGTGACACACCCAAAAAGAAACATACAATGAGTACACATAGATTCATATTAGAACCCTACAAAGGTGTCAGCACTCGGCACACTTGTCCGAACTGCCACCGCCAAAGATGCTTTTCCAAGTACATTGACACGGAGAAGCAGATTCAGTTCCCAGAATACGTGGGACGTTGTGACCATGAGCAAAAATGCGGTTATCACTTCACGCCTCGTGATTACTTTGAGCAGAATCCGTCTGAAAAAGAAAAGTTTACTGAGAATAGTTTCAGAAGCTATGACCCCATTAAAGAAGCACAACCCATAGCCACTTCCTATATTGATTTGGGTATAGTCAACCAATCATTACGTGGCTATTCTGCAAACAAGTTATTTCAGTTCCTATCGGCTCAGTTTGGAGAAACGGAAACATTGAAGCTCATGAAAAGATACAAGGTTGGCACATCCAAGTATTGGGATGGTGCAACTGTATTCTGGCAAACGGACAATCAGAATAAAGTCCGCACGGGTAAGATAATGCTTTACAATTCCGAAACAGGTAAGCGGATAAAAGAACCGTACAATCATGTCACGTGGGTACACTCCGTACTACACAAAGGTGATTATAATCTGAAGCAATGTTTCTTCGGTGAACATCTGCTGTCCGAGGATAAGAGCTGTCCTGTTGCACTGGTCGAAAGCGAGAAAACGGCAATTATCGCTTCCTACTATCTGCCGCAATTCCTATGGATAGCATCAGGGGGAAAGAACGGTTGCTTCAATGCCAATAGCCTATCCGCTCTGGCAGGAAGAAGCGTCGTGTTATTTCCTGATTTGGGAGCGACCGACTATTGGCAGAGCAAAATCAGTCTGATGAAAAGCAACGGAATTGAGGTGCGAATGTTCGATTATCTGGAAGCCAACGCCACCGAAAACGAGCGGAAAGAGGGGTATGACATTGCCGATTATCTCCTAAAAGTGAAGCCCGATGAAGCTATCCTCCAACAGATGATAAAGAAAAATCCCGTCTTGAAAACACTGATAGATACATTCGACTTGAAGCTCATCAGCGTACAACAAGGTACTCCACAATCGAAGGTTTCACCACCTAAGAAACGAGGGCTCAGACTCTGAATACAGGGAGAGAAATCGAGACTTTTTTACTGTAGCAAGTTAATGTCGGTGTATTACATTCCCCGACCACTTGCTCCTCAAAAAGTCTGAGGAGACGGCTCCCGATGGTCACAATTTATTCACTTAAAAACAGATTCAAATGGAAAAGAAATATACAATAACACTCCGTCTGTCATATCAACAACACGCATGGCTTGGTGCGCTTTGCAGACGGAGCAAGCAGACTCAAAGTGAAGTCATCCGTTCACTCATCGAGAATGGTTCGGTACGTGAACGAATCACGCAAGAGCATATCCACATCATTCGGCAACTGATTGGCGAAAGCACCAATCTTAACCAGTTGGCAAGACAGGCAAACACCTACGGTTTCTTTGCCGTTGCGGACAGATGCGAGGAAATGGCTCAGCACATTAATCAACTTATAAAACGACTGAAAGATGATAGGTAAACAGACTAAAGGAACATCGTTCGGTGGTTGCGTCCGCTATGTCCTCAAAGAGGAAAAATCCAAGCTATTGGAAGCGGTAGGAGTAGAAGGTACACCCGAACAGATGTCAGAGCAATTTGAGTTACAATCGCTACTCAATGACAAGGTAAAGAATATTGTCGGACACACTTCGCTCAACTTCTCACCGGAAGATAGTGCAAGGCTAAAGTCAGACGATGCACTGATGCTGAGTATAGCGCACGACTATATGAAACTGATGGGTATTGAAAATACGCAATACATCATTGCTCGGCATATCGACCGTGAGCATCCACATTGCCATATCGTTTTCAACCGAGTGGACAATGACGGCAAGACGATTAGCGACAAGAATGACTTTCGTAGGAATGAGAAAGTTTGCAAAATGCTGACCGCGAAATATCGCTTGCACTTTGCCAATGGTAAAGACCATGTCAAAGAGGAACGCTTACGTCCCTACGACAAGGCAAAGCATGAGATATACAAGGCATTGAAAGATGAATTGCCCAAAGCTCATAGTTGGGATGATTTGAAAGATGCGCTTGCCGACCGAGACATTGATATGAAATTCAAGGTCAGCCGAACTACACGGGAAATACAGGGTGTAAAATTTGAGTACAACGGTTTTTCTTTCTCCGGCTCTAAGATTAGCCGAGAGTTCAGCTACTTGAATATCGACAACCGACTGGAAGAGAATGCTTGTGCATCCTTGTTTGAATCACCCAAACAGGAATCCAGACATAAGGAAGATAATGTACAACAAAGCGTTTCCTATTCCGATGATGGCTCAAGCATCAGTCTCGGCTTGCTTAACGGCAACTCATCCTACGATGCCACTGCAGCAGAAGAAGCCGAGTTCAATCGCCTGATGAAAAAGAAAAAGGCTAAGCGCAAGCGAGGCTTTCATTTATAATCCATTATTATTAACATCTTAAATTCAATTATTTATGGTACAAAAAGATTTAATTCTTGATTTCAATCTCTACTTGTGTGAGAAATTTGGTTACAGAGAAAGCTGTAGCGTAATGCCACATGCCAATGGCTTTTGTGTGAACATCAGTGAACGTGATCTGGACTGCTACATCCGCTTTTGGGAGTATAGTTGTGGAAGAGGCAATTTTCCCGACTGGTCTATCATCATTGTGCGCAGTAACTTCAAGAAGAACCAAGAAGAAGGCCTGAAAGATTTGGCTCGCTTCTTCAAGGAGTACATGCCGCGCTACGGTTACAAATACCTCTGTACCGAAGGTGATAACTACAAGTATTATCAGACACTCGGTTTAAAGCTCATCTATCAAGGAATCTTTGATCAAAACAATTATGGATTGCCGATTAAAGACTTAAATGTCTGACACATCGTTTAGAATTGAGGAGGGGACTTGTCCTCTCCTTTTTTTCTTTCTGATACGCCCCATTATGAGAACGTGCTACCGAAAGGATGGTGTTTGTCCACTTTGGGTGAGGTGTTTACACTTCAAGCAGGAAAAAACATAACAGCAAAAGATATTAAAGATGCTGTCACCGAATCACATCCTTACAAATGTTATGGTGGCAATGGCGTTAGAGGATTTGTTGCATTGTATAATAGAGAAGGAGATTTCCCAATTATCGGAAGGCAAGGAGCACTTTGCGGAAACATCAATATTGCTAAAGGAAAGTTTTATGCAACAGAACATGCCGTTGTAGTGGAAAGTTATTGTGATGTGGATTTAATGTGGGCATATTATATACTGATAACGTTAAACTTGAATCAATATGCCACTGCTACTGCTCAACCTGGACTTTCTGTAGCTGTTATTAACGATGTTTGTATTCCGATACCTCCACGAAAAGAACAAGAAAGAATCTCAAAAGAGATAGAACATTGGTTTGCCTTGATTGATCAAATAGAGCAAGGAAAATCTGACTTACAAACAATCATCAAACAAACCAAGAATAAAATTCTCGACTTCGCCATCCACGGAAAACTCGTACCGCAAGACCCGAATGATGAGCCTGCCATTGAACTCTTGAAACGCATAAATCCCGACTTCACACCTTGTGATAACGGGCATAGTGAGAAGTTCCCTTATGAAATTCCTGAGTCATGGGTATGGTGTAGTCATAATTCCATCTTAGATATATCAGGAGGAGCTCAACCATCGAAAAATTATTTTGAAAATAAACCTAAGCCAAATTACATTAGGCTTTATCAGATTAGAGATTACGGAGAGTCTCCTGTACCTGTTTATATTCCAATTAATCTTGCTTCCAAACAGGCTAAAAAGGGAGATATATTATTAGCTCGTTATGGTGGCTCTTTAGGAAAAGTATTTCATGCTGAACAAGGGGCTTATAATGTGGCAATGGCAAAGGTTATTTTTAAATTTGAGAATCTTATATATAAGGAGTTCGCATATTATTACTATTTGTCTGATCTGTATCAGGGAAAACTGAAAGAAATATCAAGAACAGCTCAAGCAGGATTTAATAGTACAGATTTTAACGATATGTATTTTCCACTTCCTCCACTTGCCGAACAACAGCGCATTGTTCAAAAGATAGAAGAGCTATTCTCAGTTTTTAATAACATTCAAAAAGCCTTAGAAGTGTAAGTGAATACACTCCTAAGGGTTAATGTGGCTTTACCAGTTTACCACTTTATCCACAATCTTCTGCTGTTCGCTGGCAGTACGGCGTAAATAGATACGAGTGGTTTCTATGCTTTCATGCCCCATAAGGTCGGCAAGTAAAGCAAGGTCGTTAAAGCGGTCAAGGAAATTTTTAGCGAAACGGTGACGGAATGAATGAGGATAAACTACCTCCTTGTTCATTCCGTATTTTTCTGCAAAATGCTTGAGTTGAGAAGCGATTCCACGAGTAGTAATACGCTGTCCGAAACGATTCAAGAAAATGTAACCGGATGTCAAGCCTTGGCTTTTCAACCATTTTTCGGCTTCTGTCCGTAGATTCTTGGGGATGTATAGTCGTCGAATCTTACCGCCTTTACTATACAAATCAAGATAACCCACTTTGATATGTTCCGCTTTGATGTGGAGCAATTCACTAACACGTGCTCCAGTGGCAGCCATGAACCACACAATGAAATACCACTCCTCATAACCATCAGTTTTAAGCTGGGATTTGAGAAATTTGTAATCGGCATCGCTGATTACATTTTCCAAAAAGTTCTTTTGTTGTACCTTTACGAACTTCACTTTCAGTTTATCTTGCTTAGTGAACTCTAAATACTTGTTGATACCCTGCAAACGTATGTTTACAGTCTGTGGCTTGAAGTTCTCCACCAAATACCCTTTGTATGCCAAAAGGTTCTTCTTGTTCACCTCCCCATAATGGTTGAGGAAATACTGTACCGTCCACACATAAGAGGTGATGGTGTTCTTGGCAAGATTTGTCTTTGCCAAATAACTTTTGAATTTTGTTACCATATTATATTGATTTATAATGAATACAGTAACAATATAGCAGAACGTATCGGGCATTATACGCAGTTACCTAATGGATGGTGCGAATGTCAATTAGAAAACATCGTAAAATATGAGCAGCCACAAGCCTATATTGTCAAATCAACTGATTACGATGATAAATATTTGATCCCTGTTTTAACGGCAGGGAAGTCTTTTATAATAGGATATACCAACGAAACAGAAGGCATTTACCAGAATACACCCTGTATCATTTTTGATGACTTTACTACAGATTCTAAACTCGTTGATTTTCCTTTCAAAGTAAAATCATCCGCAATGAAAATTTTAAGAGTGGCTGACAGTATAGAAATTGAATATGTCGCTATGTTTATGAACATAACACGGCTCATTGGTGACACTCATAAGCGTTATTGGATTTCAGAATACTCTAAACTTTGCATACCAATACCACCAAAAGAGGAACAAAAGCGTATTGCCAATGCTGTAAATGTGATGTTTAAAAAACTTAATACAATCATGGAGAATTTATAAGTTCTCCATGATTGTATCCAATCTATCTTGGGCTGAATTTATTGCAGCAACAATCTTTACTTGCTCATTATAAGGCGGTACGGGTACCTCTATTGCCTTAAATTGTTTTTTGTTCAAATGAGGTATTGCCGAACCAATTTTGTTCTCACGTAAACTCTTACGATGTAGGTTAATTACGTGCAAAAGATAGTCAGTATGAATGTTTTCAGCAATGTGTAGTTGCTTGAATGTACTACCTTGATAACCCTCAATCGGTGTTCTGAACACTTCACCAGAGTTTTCTCCATCAACTAAAATCAACAGGTTATTGGCTGCTACATATCGCCCATTGGTCAAAGTCTTAAAATCACGTTCTCCTCTTAGATATTTTACGTCAAGATTTGGCATTTCCTTACCGTCAAGTTTCTTTCCATCCGTCAAAGAACATAACATTTGCATAGGAACAACCTCCCATCCAATTGGTAACTGCGTATAATGCCCGTTATCACAAGTGATTTCTGCCTTCGAGTTGATGCGTTTGAGCAGTTCTGAGGCAGGTTCATCGTTTGGGTCTTGTGGTACGAGTTTGCCGTGAATGGCAAGGTCAAGAATCTTACTCTTGGCTTGCTTGATGGTTGCCTGCAAATCTTCCTTTCCACTTTCTATAACGTCAATCAAAGAGAACCAGTGTTCAATTTCTTTCACAATACGCTTTTGCTCAGCAAGAGGTGGCAATGGAATCATGCCATTACAAGCATCTGTTGTACTCAAGCGTGGCATCTTAACACCATATCCACATTGTTGCGTATAGTCAAGAAAATATGCCGAACGCAGTACATGATTAAGATAATATGAAGAAACATTACAGTATGAATTGAATGGCATTATTTCAGTTGTACAATATCCTGATTGTGGTGCGACCAAGACCTTATTCAGATATGTGCGTAATTTAGAGTATAGGATATCTCCTTTGTTGAATCTGTGCCGTACTCCTTTAATACTTCTTTTTGATCTAGAAAGTGTTTGAATGATTTTTGCTGTATCCTTTTCTAAATCTTCAAGTTCTAAAACCCAGTCGTCATCGGTTATGCTATCAACGGAAACATTATTACATTCGCCATAATTACTAATTTCTCCCAAAGTTGTCCACACCCACGAACTTGGTACCTCAAACGGTACGTTCTCATAATGGGGCGTATCAGAAGTCTTGGCAGACTTCTTGCTCCGCTTGATTTTTCCTTCCTTTATCAGTCGTTCTTTTTCAGCCTTGATTCGTTCCAGCAGAACAGATGCTGGCTCATCGTTGGGGTCTTGCGGCACAAGTTTTCCATGTATCGCAAGGTCGAGTATCTTTTGACGTAACGCTTTTGTATCCATCGTTGTATTTTTGTTTGTAATGATGCAGTCAAAAAAAACAGCATCATTACTATTCATTTTCTTCCAGTTTCTTTAATTCCTCATTCTCTTCAAACTCTTCAATCCACTCCTTCACCTTGGCTTGCAATAAAGCCTTATTAGGAAGATAAAGCTGATAAGCAGAAGCATAAATGTTGGCTTCTTTAGGCAAGGTGAGTTCCACAAGTGCATCGTTCTTCTCCCTGCACAGCAGAATACCGATTGTCGGCTTTTCAAAGTCTTGCTTCACATAGCGGTCGTAATAGTTGACATACATCTGCATCTGTCCAAGGTCTTGGTGAGTAAGTTTGTCTATCTTCAAGTCTATAAGCACATAGCATTGTAGCAAACGATTGTAAAACACCAAGTCAACAAAGAAATGCTGCTCATCAAACGTGAACCGTTTCTGCCTTGCTTCAAATAAGAATCCTTTACCAAGTTCTAACAGGAATTGCTGCATCTTGTTGATAATGGCATTCTCCAATTTAGACTCCGAGTACACCGCATCGGGTTTTAGACCAAGAAACTCTAATGTGATGGGATTCTTGATGATGTCAGATGGTTTCCCTATAGTTTGCCCTTCTTTCGCCAACCGCATTACTTCATCTTTGTTACGACTCAAAGCCAATCTCTCATAAAGACAGCTTCCTACTTGACGGCTGAGTTGCCTTTTAGACCATTGTTGTTGGGTACATTCTATTTCATAGAAACTGCGGGCATCCGGATTTTCCACCCTCATCAGTATAAGGTAATGAGACCATGAGAGAGCGAATGTCGGTTCAGGAATATGTTCCTCTGCCTTCGGATAATCGGCTAACCACTGGTTAGCCTTTTGGCTCGACTTTGGACAACCACCGGCTAGCCCTTTAGAAAAGACAATATAAAACTGCCGTATATTCTTAAGCGTTGAATACGACCATCCATCTCCCAATCTATCTGTCAGACGTTTAGATAGTTCTTTCAATACCGCCTTTCCGTATTCGGCTCTTGTCTCTCCCTTTTGCTCATATTCTACTATATATTGTCCGATATGGAACTTAGTATAGACTTCAGCAATATTGACGGCTGTTGCCACACGTTCCCTTGCCTGCGTGACAAGGTCAACAACCTTTAAGAACAGGTCGTTTATATCTTTATCATTTGTGCTAATATCTTTTCGCATAGCTCAATTTTCTTCAATATTTGCAAGCAGTTTTTCAAGTTCAGTCACCGCTCTACTAATGGTTTGGCTCTTATCCTTGATGTCTGCCATCAGTTCTGCCAATGAACGGTCGTCCACCTCACCACCTTGTTTTATCCAAGTAATGTCAAGACTTGTTTTGTCTCTGGCAATAATTTCATCTACAGGGTATTTACGCCAACGACCTTGCGGATTATTCTCGGCATCGTAGGTTTCTACTCGATTATTGTAGCAAGAAACAAAATCATCCAAATGATGCCGCTCCAGTTTATTGGTGGCAAGCGTATGCTTTATGTCTGTACGGTAATCGTAAAACCATATTTCTTTGGTTGGTTGTCCTTTGCTGAAAAACAACACGTTGGCTTTTACGCCTTGCGCATAGAAAATACCTGTAGGCAAGCGCAAGATAGTATGCAGATTGAAATCTTGCAATAAGCGTTTGCGAATAGTCTCACCTGCCCCTGCCTCAAAAAGGACATTGTCTGGAAGCACCACAGCAGCACGTCCTCCGGTTTTGAGCATAAGCATCATGTGCTGGAGGAAATTTAACTGGTTATTCTTGGTCTCCACATAGAAATCCGGACGATTGATATCCACAGAGCCTGCCGGACGAGTACCAAAGGGAGGATTAGCAAGTATCACATCAACAAGCGTTGAAGGTTCTTTTTCCAACGAATCTTCACAAACAATCGGACTACGGTCTGTACCAATACCATGCAAATAAAGATTCATAGAAGCGAGCGTCACCACTAAGGGCGTATTATCCACACCATGTAAAGCTTTGTCACGCAAGAAATCACGTTTTTCTTTACTTGCTGACTGACCTTTCATATAATCGTAAGCTGTAAGCAAGAATCCACCCGTTCCACAAGCTGGGTCACAAACCGTTTCACCCATTTGCGGATTGATGCAATCTACCATTGCCTGAATAAGTGGACGAGGAGTAAAATACTGTCCTGCACCACTTTTCTTATCCTGCCCGTTCTTTTCAAGAATGCTTTCGTAGATAGCACCTTTCACATCACCGTCCATAATGAGCCATTGCTCTTCATCAATCATGGTGATAACCTTTTTTAGATAAACTGGTTTGTCTATCTTGTTTTGTGCCTTCGTATAAATTGTACCTATCAGATTATCCTGCTCGCTAAGCAATTTAAGGGTTTCTTCATATTGTTTTACCAGATCCAGACCATCAAGTGCCATCAAATCTGCCCACTGATAACCAGTTGGAATAGCCGACTCTTCTCCAAACATTTCTACATTTTCGGCATCCATCTTCAAGAATAAAAGATAGGTCAATTGGGTAATATAATCAGTGAATCCGATTCCTTGTCCGGCAAGAGTGGTTGCCAGATTCCATACTTTTTTGGTGAGCGATTGCTCTGTTGTATTATTTGTTGCCATTTCTTTATGCTGCTTTTCTTAAAACTACAAATGTGTAAAGTGAGTGAAGTGCCTCGTCTGCCTTCTGCATATTACCAAATGCTCTAATCATTTGGGCTGCATGGGTAGCATCATCTTCACGAATATCTCTGATAGTACAAGCTCCGTTAGAAGCGATGTAATCCACAATACGACTGATAACCTCTCGCTGTTTGTCTGTTATTTCACGCTGGTTTTGTCCTAACCAAAGATTGAAAAACTGTTTAGAGGTAGTAACTACGCTATCCAATCGTTCGATTTGGTGGAAAGCAAAGCGCACAAGTTGTATGATATTGGTCAATGCATCGCTTTCTTCTTTGGTAGTGGAACGCCTTACCACTTTAGGATTAACTATGGCATAAGAGTTCCAGAGTTGTTTGGATGTAAAATGATTGTTTGCCATTTTGAGTCTGTTCTCCAAATCCTTTAGCATCGAATAGGTTATAGGCTCTCCCTCATTGTTGTAAATGATGCGCAGTGCCTCTATTTCGTCATAGTACTTTTTACAAAAATCTTCAAAAGCCTCTGTCGTATTTTTTGCTTCCTCAATGGAAAACCCTTTGGAGATAAGCGTATCTTCACCCGGCATCAATGTATTGACGAATCCGGCTGCAAGTATAAGAAGGTATTTCCGAGCATCCGCATGATTGGCAAGCGGAGCGACTAGCCCCTTACGTTCATTGTTAGGCTCATCAGTGCTTACAAACAGTGGAAGAATGCCTTTCTCCAGCGCATCGTATATTCTAGCAGAAAGTTCCTTCATGTCATCATGAGACAAACGGACAAACTCTTTCCGTTGCGAATCATCCGCCTTGTTGTATATTCGGGCAAGCGTTGCCGCAAGCCGTTTGAGATACTCGTCAGGAATATAGCCATGACTAATACGTTCTAACAACTCCTTTAGAGTAATCGTTTTTGTTGTAGGACCATCATCTATAGGTGCCACTGTTTGCGCATGCTCCGTCACGCCTACCGCATCAACCAAATAAAAACAATCCTTGCTGAATGCGTTCGGGGTAACATTGCGAAGTTGGTCATCACCAATAGTACGCACTCCACGCCCTTTCATCTGAATATACAAAGGCAATGACTCCACATCACGCATGAACATCACCACTTCCAGTGGCTTTACATCTGTTCCAGTGGCAACCAACGTACAGGTCACAGCAATACGGAAATCCTTGTCGTTACGGAATTGGCGTATCAGTTCGTTACTGTCGCCTGCCGAATAAGTAATTTTCTGAACAAAGCGGTCGTCATTCCGTCCGAACACCTCTTTAGCTATCTGTACGATATTTGTAGCGTGAGCTTCATTGAGAGCAAATATCAAGGTTTTGGGCAAATAGTCCATATTCGGCTTACGTTGCGGGTCATTAAACAATTCTGTATAAACCACATCCCGATAGGTCGAAAGGATTAACTTTATCTGTGCCGGATTAATAACACTCCGATTAAGTTCTTTATTTGTGTAGTTTTTGGTTTCCTTACTACTTACAGTCTTGACCTCACCTGTATATCTTGTTTCTTCTTTAAATTTCTCACCCTCTAATATAGCCCCACCCGTTTCCGTGACTTGGGTTTTTATTCTATATACCCGACAATCCACATTCACACCATCAACGATACTCTTTTCTAATGTATAGTTGACAATGCGATTGTTATTGAAAAAAGCCATTGTTTCGGGAATAGGTGTCGCAGTCAAACCTACCAATCTTGCCGTATCAAAATACTCCAATACCATGCGCCAGTTTCCATAAATGGAGCGATGGCACTCATCTATAATAATCATATCAAAGTAATCGTGCGGTAAATTGGGATTGGGAGGCAAGGTTACTTCCTCTGCAGGTTCGTTCTCATCATCGTCATCATTATCCTCAATAGCTTCTCCTTTCAAGAATGAAAACAAACGTTGTATTGTAGAAATAACGACGTTACTATCAGAAGGGATAGAAGGTGAGCGAAGGCGATTGACCGTAAAGATAGTATTGAAAGCGTCTCCATTCTCTGTCAGTCGGAAAGTTCCAAATTCTCCCTCTGCCTGTTTTCCAAGATTATTTCGGTCGACAAGAAACAACACCCTACGCATTGGTGTATAAGAAAGCATTCGGTAGGCAGCAAGACAAGCAGTATATGTTTTGCCTGCTCCGGTAGCAAGAACCATCAATGCCCGATTTTGCCCAGCACGAAAACTCTTTTCAAGTTCTGTCACCGCTTCATACTGGCAATCACGAAGCCCCTTCCTTTTCAATGTGGGAAGTCCGGCAAATGTATCCTCAATCCCCAGTTTCTTGACCAATTCATGTGGCGTAGGAATAGTTATTATCTGTTTGAAACAAGAATCTTGTTCACGGAAATCACAGAAGTATAGTTCTTTTCCATTTGAGGTAAAGATAAAAGGCAATGGCTTTTGATATGCCTGATAGATATTTGGGACACTTCGTGCATATAGAGCTGCTTGCTCGCATACTTTTGAAGCAAAAACGTCTGTTTCTTCACGCTTAGCTTCAAGTACTCCTACTGCTTTTCCATTAATGAAAAGGAAATAATCGGCTTCAAGATTTCCTTTCAATAAACCTTCTCTTATGGCTACAGCCGTACCAGTAGGTTCATAATCCTCCCTATTAACTACTTTCCAACCAGCATCGGCAAACCACTGGTCTATCTTTATTCTTGCTTTTTCTTCAGGAGTCATATTCTTAATAATATATATTATCAGAAGTTTATGCTAAAAAACAAATTGATATTCAAAGCTATAACTTTACTCTTTCAATAATTGATTCGCTCTAAGGAAATTCACAAACGAATCAATTATTTTAGAATTACGATTAATAATATCAGTTTCAGTAAAATCACTATATGAATTACTTATCTCCGCCAATTCTACAATTTGAGAGCCATTCTTTTCCTGACCATTAGCAGTGGTAAAACCTTTATAATATTTTACTTTATCTACAAAGCGATAGTCGGAAGCTCTGATATTCAATCTTTTTTCAAGAAGAACCTTATTTCCAAGTATTTCTACATTCTGAGGATTTGATAAACCTTTTTCTTTATCCAGTCTGTTTCGTGCATATATATGTTCTATATCGAATTTGGTTTCCAATGACAATAATGATTGATTATCATATTGAAAAGCCCACCAAGTAATCATTGATTTTGTAATCGCACGACTATTATTGAATGCATAATTTGTTATTTGCGCACGATAACGTTCTTCTGAAAATTTGAAATCTGAGAATGTTACATCTTCTCCTCTGATTATCTTAACCATTTCTGCATATACAGGAGTACGCAAAGAGTTAACACCTGGATTAGTTATAGCATAAGCCCATATGAAAGCTGTTATACAATCCAAGAAACGACAAAAAGCATTTTCTTCTATTTCATCATTTTCATTACGATGGTACATAAAATACACAGAAGTGATATACGTCCACATTCCATTAGGAGCATAACTAAGTACGAACAAACGCTTTAGGACTTTATCTGAGAAACGTTCTGTCTCCTGATTGCTAACATCTTGCCAAAATTTGGCAAGGCTTACAAGATTACTCAATGTCTTTGGCTGATGCAAAAGAGGATAACTGCCATCTCCTTCATAAAACTTGCGCAAAGCTTCTGTTGTTGATGATTTTATCTCTGCAAGTGCTCGCTCATAATACATATATCTTGTAAACAATTCATCTAATGGTGTACCATAAATTGGATGAAACACTTCGCTAGTAATCTTATCTAGATTTTTCCACGTTTCTATAAATTCATCTTTTTTACCAAACGATGAATAATATTTATAAAGTTGCGCCTTAAAAATATCTGCATCAGAGAGAGGTTTCCCTCTATCATTCAAGGTTGAGAAAATTCTTAATGCCGTATTTTGTGATTCCGCCTCTATTGGTAAAAGCACACAGTTATTTAACACTCGTGCCGGGAAATATGCAAAATACGATGGATAATTACTTAAAAAAACATCTATCTTTTCAACGAAGAAATTGAAATTCTTTGCGTAACGACTTTTTTTGCCAATTCCTTGTCCATCTTTCAATATTGCAATAAACTCTTCTTTATCTTCATCCGTAGCAACCTGTGAATTGATTTTCAGAGCAGATGTTTCAAACTCTCCAAATTCATTAGCTCTCCAAATACATTTTTCAATATCCTCCTTCATCCGTTTTGAGCGAGGGTCTTTCATACTACCTAGTTTATTATAAAAAGCCCTTAACAAAAGCATAAGTGTCGTTAAACGTTGCTGCCCATCAATTACCTCCATTTGGTTTCTATTCTTAAATGTTACTATAGGACCAAGGAAATACTCTTCATCGTCAATAAATTGGTCACAGTCATCATTTGGGAAAGAGAACGAAAACAAATCATCCCATAAAGTTTTACACTCCATCTCACCCCACGCATATGGGCGTTGGTAATCAGGTATAAGGAAGTTGTATTTCGATTCTTGAAAAAGGCTTTTCACCTTTTTCTGTTCAATATTTAAGTTTGCCATCTTATTGCTTATTTTTATATTCTAATCAATTAAACTCAATAATAACATCAGAAAGGCTTGTATATTATTACCTATCTTTTTTATCGGTTATTAAGTCCTTCAAATCTACCTGCAATATCGATGCAAACTGTTGAAGTGTCTGCAAATTAGGTTGAATCCGATTGCAAGCATAGGCATTGACCATACTAAAACTCATATCAAGCTGTTTCGCCAACCACGTCTGAGAGATACCTTTTTCCAAAAGAACTGCCTTTAGTCTATTTAGCTTCATTGTTTGATACGATTTTATAATGCAAATGTAGTGAATTATATTCAATATCAGGATTGTTTTTGTACTTTTGTAGCTACATGAACCCCAACTTATAACGTGAAAATCAAAAAGATGATAAGAACATGCACATATTTGATGAATATTTAAATGATACAGATTAGGAGAAACGTGAACGAGCCAAATTATGGAGAGCTTCCATAGGCTTACAAACTGTCGATAATCTGCGTGTATCAAATTTTCTCATAGACACAGCTCGTAAACATATAGAGGGAGAAATATCAATGGACGAAGTTAGTAGAATGATAAATGAACATTATAAGAAGCCTAAAGAATCTTAGTTCTCTATTTTGTTGAATAAAAAGAATCCTACTCATATAAAATTTAGGACTGAACCTATGCAATTAACACATAGCTTCAGTCTCATTAAACTACTCTCGTCTCTTTCTATTAAAGTCAGGATGAACAATGATGTTACTTTTGAAAGACCTAATGTATCCATAGCATTAATGGTGGAGCACAAAATAATGGATATGAGAGCGTACAGGTTCTAAAAAGAATAAAGTATTTATTTTCGGCATCATCCGCAAAAAGCCATCCGACAATGATGCCAATTCTGAAGATAACCACTACCTTTGTCTCAATTCAAAAACACAAATATGTATCTGACAAGTATGACTCACGAGGAACTGTATGCCGAAGTGCATAAGGACCTCATCGAAATATCGACCAAAGCAAATATGTTCATGGATAAGGTTCGTAAGAAAACAAAGAACATGCTGCCATATCCTTTGGCGACCCAGCGTATAACCCTCACCACCACCCGAAGAAATGTGTGGACAGTAGTGGGAAAACACAATTCATATATGCAAGGCGTAGGATTTCAGGCTTATGCCCCCATTATCGGCACTTCAAGCAATGGCTATATCCAAATGACGGGTTTCAAGTCCCGCGATAGGGTGATGCATTACACAGCACATTTCATGCAACGATATAAAGAGCGCTACATCGATCATTATCAAATAGACCGCAAAGGGGAAAACATATTCGAATACTTTGTGTATAACAATCCGCAAGTCTTGTATACTCGCAAGAATAATGGCGGCTATTTCATCGTTTCCGACCATGGTATCGCTGTAGCCGATTTCAGCGAAGGACTAAAACTCATGACCCATGTCACTTTTCTGGGAGATGATGAACTGACGCTAAAGAAACAGCTCATCTATGATGAGGAAATCAAAATCTACAAAGGGGCACTTGAGCTGAAACGGTTAAAATCAAGAAAACAAAAGGATGATCTCGTCACGATTTGGAATGTTGCCAAGCAGCATAATGCAGGTATTGAGATGGTAAAACGATGGTACCAATGGAATGGAGTAAAAGTGGATGAAGATTATCTTCAACAATGCATTGATCTCATTGAGAAATATAATGTCCAGTCACTCGATCAATTTGCGGAACTTATGTCCCGACAATAAAAAGGATCCTTATGAGAACTATCGAGCACGAAGCTGCCAGAAAGCTACGGCAGCCGCAGCGGCTACATTGAGTGAATCGACACCGTGCGACATAGGAATACGGACTACGTAGTCAGCTTCGGCAATCGTTTCCGGCGAAAGTCCGTCCCCTTCGGTACCCATCACGATAGCCAATCTGGGTTCGGTTGCCAAGACAGGATCATCAATGGAAACAGAGTTATCCGTGAGTGCCATGGCAGCTGTACGGAAGCCCAACTTGCCCAAGTCGCTGAGAGAACCGTCCATCCAAGTCCATGGTACAAGGAAGACCGTTCCCATCGATACTCTGACTGCACGACGGTTCAACGGGTCACAAGAGTTACGCGTCAGTAGTACGGCATCAATTCCCAGGGCGGCTGCCGAACGGAAAATAGCACCGATGTTGGTTGTATCAACAACACCATCGATCACGACGATGCGCCGGGCTTCCCGACAGACTTCTGCCATACTGCGCACCGCAGGACGACGCATGGCACAAAGAACACCACGTGTCAGGACATAACCGGTCAATGTAGCAAGCAGTTCCCTGCTACCCGTATAGACAGGCACATTGCCACAACGTTCAATGATGTCGGAGGCATCGCCAGTGATATGTTTATGCTCACACAAAATGGCTAAAGGTTCATAACCGGCGTCCAGAGCTCTCTCTATGACCTTTGGACTTTCTACGATAAAAATACCCTTGTCAGGCTCGATACGATTGCGTAACTGAGCCTCGGTAAGAGTACAGAATATCTCAACTCCGGGATGAGACAAAGAGGATATTTCGACAACAGGCATATTCTTATTTATTACTTTCAGTTTGACATACAATCGCTACCTTGATGACGCCGTCCAGCTTGTTTTCAAAGATACGATATGCCTCCTCAATCTCGTTCAGCGAACAGCGATGGGTAATAAGAGGAGTGGTATCAATCTTTCCCTCTTCAATCAGACTGAGGATCTCAGCACAGTCACAGCCGTCTACACCTCCTGTTTTGAAAGTCAAATTCTTGCCATACATCTCAGGCAAAGGAAAAAGCAGAGGTTTGTCATAAAGAGCCACAATCGTGACTATCGCATTGGGACGGGCACAGTCCCACGCCATCCGGAAACTATCTTCGGTCCCCGCCACTTCCAGAACAACATCAGCTCCACCGTGATCACTGTTTTGGAGTACAAACTCCTTGCAGTTCTCAGGTGTCGTTATCAGTACATCGGGATAATGTTCACGGACAAACCGAATCCTTTCAGGGGACTTTTCACAGACAATGATACGCTTCGGATTCTTCAGCATCGAGCAGAGCAAAGTACAAATTCCGGTAGGTCCGGCACCAATGAGGAGGACAGTATCTTTCTCCGTAATCTCCGAGATACGAGTTGCCCAGAAGCCTGTGGCAAGGACATCACCGACAAAAAGAGCCTGTTCATCACTGACTGTATCGGGAATACGGTTCAGTCCCTGATCGGCATAAGGTACTCTGACATATTCCGCCTGTCCGCCGTCGATACGACAGCCTAAAGCCCAGCCACCGTTGGGGTCGGTACAGTTGTTGACATATCCGTGACGACAAAAGAAACACTCTCCACAAAAGGTCTCGACATTCACGGTTACTCTGTCGCCGGGTCTGACTGATGTAACTTCAGCTCCCACCTCTTCCACGACACCTACCATCTCGTGTCCAACCGTTATTCCGGGTACTGCACGCGGCACACTACCGTGTTTGATATGCAGGTCACTGGTACAGATACTGCCAAGAGTCACACGCACGATTGCATCCCGTGCATCCGTAATTTTCGGTTCCGGTTTTTCTCGCAATTCAAATTTTCCGTGTTCAATATATGTGTATGCAAGCATAATCTCTTCTTTATTTAATGAATAGATCCATTGCAAAGATAGTGATTTCAAAAAGAAATCGCATAGAACAATGGTATTAGCTTATCAATCATTTCTCATTCTTGAAAGAAAGCCTTACATTTGTAGAGAATACAAAACTTGTATCCCTTGCTATCATAAATAAAACAAAGTCAACAAATGAAAGAAGAACCCGACAGCCTGCCTGTCCCTTACAATTTTGCCCGTTGCTTCAACGACCAATGCCCACAAGCCTCCAAATGCTTACGCCACATAGCTGCACAATATAACGGAGCCGACTATCTTTATATCACCAGCGTTAATCCGGCACGCTATCCTGCGGACGGGAATCAATGCGAATGTTTTAAAACGGCTGTAAAAGTTCATGTAACATGGGGACTTAAACGGTTGCTTGACAGGATTCCTTATGAAGACGCAGTCAGTATCCGATCACAGTTGGTGGGACACTATGGGAAAACAGGATATTACCGACTCTATCGTGGAGAACGAGGCCTTATGCCCAAAGATCAAGCTTATATAAAACAATTGTTTCGTAACAAAGGAATAAAAGAAGAGCCTGCTTACCAACGCTACACAGAAGAATATATATGGTAAGTTGCTGTCATCTGTCACCAAACGGGACATAACAGACTCATTATGAACGAATCAGCCCGTGACAGCAGGAGGTGATTGCATTGTGACAGCATTTTTGCCGTCACAATGCAATCACACATTTATTATTTGTTCCCGCTACGCGGTCACTAACTTTACGACATGGTAAAGCGTACCGCTACGTACATGTTTGGAGGGGATTTCCTGCTTTTTCAGTATTCTTCCAAATGAATTGACCCTTTTCACGGACATCGGTATCGAACTATTTCTCTGAATATCTTCCATAATCTCCGCCGGAGACAACCACTCCCCTTCATCAGGCTGTGCAGCACGAAAATACCGGAAAAACAGCTGTTCTTCCGGAGGAACTTGCTCAAATTCACGATTGTTTTCCATCATAATCTTTTCATCCTCCTGGTCGAACCAATAGCGTTCGCCATGTTCCAATTCATACATGGCTTGCGCGTAAAGCTGCTCATAATCTATCGGACGATTCGTGTCAATCACTCCCGTCACTTCGATACAGATGAAACGACGGCTACCGGAAGGATCGGTCAACAGGTCTTTTTGATTACTCGTAGCGATAAATGAAGCATACCGGCGCATTTCGAGCACGGCACTGGCATGAGGTTTCCGCATATTTACCACAGGCTTTTGCAGAATATGTTTCAAGAAGCCCTGTTGTGTCGAACTGACCTGATCAAATTCATCAATATTGATGAGCGCAAAACGATTGAGATAAAGTTCCGCATCTTTCTTTCGCGAGAAATCAATGCTGTCAGTATAATAGGAACGTTCCGAAGGTGGCATTATACTCCGGCAAAAGGTAGATTTTCGCGTCCCTTGCGCCCCGACCAGCAATGGCGAAACACTGTTCGCGTATTTTTTATCATACCCTCTCCAATGAGAAACCATATTGAGAAACCAGCGGTGAAACAAGTCTGTCCAATACGGATTCCGGCAAGGAACGGTAGCTGCCAATTCACGGATACGGTCTTTACCGTCCCATCCGGGAAGTCGATAGAGAAAATCCTCCAACGGATTGAATACAGGCACACGATTTGAATAGATATACCGACTGATATCCCTGTCCCACAGTGGAATACCCTCCATTTGTGCATCTAGGGCAATGCTATTCAGCGCCCGTTTGTCGAGAGGATTGAAACGAAAACGGAAAGACAGCCTTTCCCGATATTCCACCTCGGCGATTTGTGTGTTATAGCGAAATTCATAACGGCGTTTCATGAATTCTTCGGTCTGTAAGGCTAGCTGTTGCTCTTTGCTCAGACTGATATTTTTGCCGAAACCTTTACATTCGAGATATACGTTGCCAATCATCTCCCGGATCAACACTTCTTGTTTATACATATAGAAATGAAAAACGGTACGTTTCACGACTTCTTCCTGAGGCAATCCCGAAGCAAAACAATTTTTGGCCAATTGTACGACCAATGGTTGCCATTTATCTTCCCGTAATTGGAGGCCTGCTTCGCTAAGATCTGTATAAGCTTTCCGAAAAGCTGCTTCAAAAAGCATCAAAAAAGCATTTTCTGCATCATATCCCGGCACGGCACGAGTCAACGGAGACTTCTCTGCCTGCACTGCCTCCCGGAAAGTCGTCTCTTCGGGCATCGCTGTGGGCTGCGAGAGATAAAATTGCACGGAATTCGGACGATACATAATATCCGGATCATAAGACAATCGCGAATATTGCTCCAAAGTCGGCTCTTTGGGAAGTATATCGAACGGGATTTGGGGCTGATAACATTTCACGGCCAGCCGATAGGCGTGAGCGTGAAACAGTTCCGCCTCTTCCCGTGTTTTGGGCAGTGAGTTATCCGGACGAGTAAAAGTGGTCCATATCTTCACCGTTTTTCCACTCGAACCCATAAAAGCGCAACGGGTCTGCGGTTGTTCACTCGCTTTTTGTTTCACCAGAGCTATCTCCAACTTATTGGACAGGGGACCGACAGTCAGTTCAATAATACCATTGTACGCTTTCATCTGCTTCTGCCCGTTTACTTTTCTAAATTCTGCGGCAGGAATTATCTCGGGAAGCTTGTCGGCAAACATACACCGATCATTTGGAAGCATATATCTTAATTCTTCTCTGAAAGTGGAAACCGGACGGGATTTTATCTCTGTTTTTACTTTGTTTACCAGTTTTTCAAGATCCATTACGCTGAGCGCTGTTGTATCTCCATTTTTACGGAATTGGGTAATTTTCATTTATATAATAATAGGTTGTTTGTGTCAGCGTCTTCGTGTCGTTGAGACTGCTAAATTACTCATTATATCCGGGACCGACAAGAAAAAACGAAAATTTAATATAGAAAAGGCTGACCCTAAAGAAGCAATCTAAGCTGGGTCATGATAAGGTTATAGCACTGAATTAGTTTCGTCGCCTTGAAACCATAGTTTCAGCGAAGAGAAACCATAGTTTCAAAGGCTTGAAACTTTAGTTCCAACTGTAGTGTACTGAATAAGTTGACACTTCAAAAATCGAAAATAAAGATGAAATAT
>OKPF01000335.1_pt1 | contig 22799 bp, 17 predicted proteins | sample 1612151 | NCBI WGS metagenome assembly OKPF01 (sample SAMN04436779, study PRJEB24849) | human gut metagenome | biome: human gut; feature: NICU; material: stool | host: Homo sapiens | place: USA: Saint Louis, MO | collected 2011-05-07 | reverse complement strand
AGCACCGCCACATTCCCGAAATTCTGCAGAACTTCGCCCACGCGGCCGGCAAGAGCGCGGCCGAAGCCAGCGAATTCACGCTCGGCTTCACGCCGATTCTCGCCCCCATGTCCCGAGGCATCCTCGCCACCGTGTCCGCCCGCATGACGGACAAGGCCAAGGCACTGAGCGATGAGGAGATTCGTGCCGTATGGTCCAAGGCCTATGAAGGTCAGGACTTCATGGTGCTGCTGCCCGAGGGCACACTGCCCGCCACCGGCAACATCATCGGATCCAACGCAGCCCACCTGCAGGTCGTCGCCGACCGCAAGGCCGGCCGCATCTACGCTTTTGCCGCCATAGACAACCTCAACCGTGGCACCGCCGGACAAGCGGTCCAATCACTGAACATCGCACTCGGCCTGCCGGAAGACGCGGGCCTGACCAAGATCGGAGTAGCACCGTGAGCGTTACATTTGCACAAGGTTTCTCCGCCGCCGGCGTGGCGGCTGGTATTTCATCCGTCGAAGGCAAGAAGGACTTGGCCCTCGTGGTCAACAACGGCCCGCTCGACGCGGCTGCAGGCGTGTTCACCTCGAACCGTTTCTGTGCCGCCCCGGTGCAGTGGAGCCGTAAGGTCGTCGCCGACGGTCACGTCAAGGCCGTGATTCTGAACTCCGGCGGTGCCAACGCCTGCACCGGCGAGGCCGGTTACGCCCAGTCCGTCACCACCGCGGAAACGGTCGCCGGTCTCATCGGCGCCGAACCGAATGATGTGGCTGTCTGCTCCACCGGTCTCATCGGTGAACTGCTGCCGTTGGACAACGTGCTGGCTGGTGCCAAGAGTGCCCATGAGGCTCTTGCCGCCACCGCCGAAGCCGGTGCCGACGCCTCCCACGCCATCATGACCACCGACACCAAGCCGAAGACGGTCGAACTGACCGGCTCCAACGGCTGGAAGATCGGCGGCATGGTCAAGGGCTCGGGCATGATTGCCCCGCAGCTGGCCACCATGCTGTGCGTCATCACCACCGATGCGGTCGTCTCCGCCGGCCAGATGCAGGCCGCACTCGCCGTGGCCGCCGAACATTCGTTCAACCGCATCGACGTGGACGGCTGCATGTCCACCAACGACACGGTCCTGCTGCTCGCCTCCGGTGCCTCCGGCGTCGAACCGGACAAGGACGAATTCAACAAGCTGGTGCGTGAGGCCTGCGTCTCCCTGTCCCGCCAGATCATCGGCGACGGCGAAGGTGCCTCCCACGACATTCGCATCACCGTCACCGGTGCCACCAGCGAAGACGCGGCACTTGCCTGTGGTCGTGCCGTCGCCGCCTCGAACCTGCTCAAGTGCGCCATCTCCGGCAACGATCCGAACTGGGGCCGCATCGTCAGCTCCTTGGGCACTGTGCCGCCTGAAGTCGCGCCTTACGATTCGAACAAGTTGACCGTGGACGTCAACGGCGTGCGCATCTGCGAGAACGGCGGCGCCGGCCGCGACCGCAGCGAGGTCGACATGACCCCGCGCGAAGGCCACATCGACATCGACCTGAACACCGGCTCGGACGCCGAGGCCACCGTCTGGACCGACGACCTCACCCACGAATACGTCCACATCAACGCCGACTACGAAAGCTGACAAACAGCCCAGTGGGCTGTTTGTAGCAGCCGGCAGCGATAGCGTCGCCGGCGTCGCAGAAAAGAGAAAAAATGGCTACAGAATTGAAGGGACCTGGGTTCCATTTCGACGTGCACACCGATTTGCGCGCCGATCAGAAGGCAGAAGTGCTTATTGAAGCGCTGCCTTGGCTGGAGGAGTTCGCCGGCCAGCGTATCGTCGTCAAATACGGCGGCAACGCCATGGTCGATGACCATCTGAAGCAGTGCTTCGCCGAAGACATGGTCTTCCTGCGTCAGGTGGGCCTGCATCCGATCGTCGTGCACGGCGGCGGCCCGCAGATCTCCCACATGCTCAAGGCCCTCGGCATCAAATCCGAATTCAAAGGCGGCCTGAGGGTCACCACCCCCGAGGCCATGGACGTGGTGCGCATGGTCCTGACCGGCAAGGTGTCACGCGAACTGGTCGGCCTGATCAACGCGCACGGCCCGCTGGCCGTAGGCCTGTCCGGTGAAGACGGCGGCCTGTTCTCGGCCATGCAGCGCAGGCCCATCATCAATGGCAAGCCCACCGATATCGGCTTGGTCGGCGATGTGGTTTCCGTCGATGCCTCGGCAGTCGAGGATCTGGTGGCCGCCGGTCGTATCCCGGTCGTCTCTTCCGTGGCTCCGAACGAAGAAGATGCCACTGAAGTGCTCAACGTGAACGCCGATTCCGCCGCCGCCGCTTTGGCTGCCGCTGTGGGCGCACGCAAGCTTGTTATCTTGACCGATGTGGATGGTCTGTACGCCGATTGGCCGGACAAGAATTCTCTGATTGGCCGGATCGGTGTGGAAAACCTGCGCGATATGCTGCCGGACCTGGAATCCGGTATGCGACCCAAGATGGAGGCCTGTGTCAGGGCCATCGACGGTGGCGTGCCCCAAGCCCATATCATCGACGGGCGCAAGCCGCATTCGATTTTGAATGAGATATTCACCTCCGCAGGCATCGGTACCATGGTTATGCCCGATGAAGGACTGGAAATGAGGAGCTCTTATGGCTACTGAGCATGAGGAAAAACTAGGTACGGAAGACAGCAAGTGGCTGGGAGAGTACTCTCAGGTCCACATGAATGTGTTCGGTACGCCGTTGCGCGTCATGGATCACGGCCAAGGTGCCCACATCTGGGATGTTGACGGTAACGAATACCTCGATTTCCTGGCAGGCATCGCCGTCAATTCCCTCGGATACGCCCACCCCAAGTGGGTCAAAGCGGTTGCCGATCAGGCTGCCAAGGTGGCTCATATCAGCAACTATTTCGCGTCCGAGCCGCAAATTGAGCTGGCATCCAAACTGGTCAAGCTGGCTGGTGCACCTGAAGGCTCCAAAGTCTACTTCGGCAACTCCGGTGCTGAAGGCAATGAAGCTGCCCTCAAGCTTGCCAAGCTGTATGGCCGCACCTTGCCTGGTGCCCTGCCTTCCATCGGCGGCAAGCCCGCACGCATTCTCGCAATGACTCACGGCTTCCATGGCCGTACGATGGGTGCGCTGTCCGCCACATGGAAACCCGGTATCCGCAAGCCGTATGATCCGCTGGTGCCGAACATCGAATTCGTGCGCGCCGGCGACAAGGTCGCCCTGCACGACGCTTTTGCACAGACCGGTCTCGGCCGCTATGGCAAGGGTCCGGTGGCTGCTGTGATTCTGGAACTTATCCAGGGCGAAGCCGGCGTGCAGCCGTTGGGCGCCGATTACGTCAAGTTCGTGCGCGAACTGTGCGATATCAACCACGCGCTGCTCATCATCGATGAAGTACAGACCGGTATCGGACGTACCGGCAAGTGGTTCGCATTCCAGCGTGACGATCTGTCCGGCGGCGTGACGCCGGATATGGTGACTTTCGCCAAGGGCGTGGCAGGCGGATTCCCGATGGGCGGCATGATCGCTTTCGGCGAGAAACTTGCGGCTCTGTTCACTCCTGGTTCCCACGGCTCCACCTTTGCCGGCAATCCGCTGGGTGCGGCTGCGGGACTCGCCACTCTTGACGTGATTGAAGACGAGAATCTGGTGACCAACGCCGAAGCTCGCGGCAAACAGCTGCGCGATGGCATTATGGCCACCGGTAATCCGCTGTTCGTTTCCGTACGCGGCCGTGGTTTGCTGGACGCCGTCGAGCTCAAGCATCCCTGCTCCCACGCGGTGATGAACTACTGCCTCGAACACGGGCTCATCGTCAACGCGGTGGCTCCCAATGCGCTGCGTTTCGCACCGCCGCTGATTGTAACCGCTCAAGACGTGGATCAGGCACTTGCCATCCTCAAGGATGTGCCTACGGACCTGCCCGACGACTGATTTCTCGCCGTCACTGCCGACCCACCGATCCAAGGAGATCATCATGACCCCAGAACTTCGCCACATGCTGCGTGACGACGACCTCAACCATGAGGAGCAGAAGCAGGTGCTCGAACTTGCCATCAAGTTCCACCATGACCGCTTCTACAAGCAGCCGTTCGCCGGTCCGCAGGCCGTCGCCGTACTATTCGACAAGCCATCCACCCGCACCCGTTCCAGCTTCTCCATCGGCGTTGCCGAGCTTGGCGGCTACCCACTGGTCATCGACAAGTCCGGCTCCCAGCTGGGCCGTGGCGAGCCCGTGGCCGATACCGCTCGTGTGCTCGACCGCATGGCTTACGGCGTGGTGTGGCGCACCTTCGGCCAGGACCGCGTCGAAGAAATGGCCAAGTACTCCACCCATCCGGTGGTCAACGCCCTGACCGATGACTTCCATCCCTGCCAGATTCTCGCCGACTTCCAGACCATCGCCGAGCACCGAGGCGGCGTCGACAACCTGAAGAACCAGACCATCGCCTACCTCGGTGACGCGGCCAACAACATGGCCAACTCCTACCTGCTCGGCGGTGCCGTGGCCGGCATGGACGTGCGCGTGGCCGGCCCCCACGGCTACCTGCCCCGCCCGGACATCGTGGCCGACGCCAAGCGCGTCGCGGCCGAGACCGGCGGCTCCATCCTGGTCACCACCGATGCCAAGGAAGCGGTGAAGGACGCCGACTGCGTGTTCACCGACACCTGGGTCTCCATGGGCGAGGAAGCCGAATACGCCATCCGCTCCAAACCGTTCTGGGATTACCAGGTCAACACCGAACTTATGGCATTGGCCAAGCCGGATGCGCTCTTCCAGCACTGCCTGCCCGCCTACCGCGGCAAGGAAGTCACCGCTGAAGTGATCGACGGCCCGCAGTCCGTGGTGTGGGATGAGGCCGAGAACCGTCTGCACGCACAGAAAGCGTTGCTGACTTGGTTGACCGGCAAGGCCCGTGGAGACGAAAGCCTGCTCGCATGAGTGAAACCGGTCCGTCCCTGCAGCGCCCTGCCACCAGGGCGGCGCGGCTGAGTGCCATAGAACAGGCGCTCGCCACGCATATCATCACCTCGCAATCACAGCTGTCCAAAATCCTTATCGACGAGGGCATTGCGGTGACTCAGGCGACCCTGAGCCGCGATCTTGACGAGATGCATGCGGTGAAGACCCGGCTGAAGGACGGCACGGTGGCCTACACGGTGGGCCGCAGCGTCGTTGCTTCGGAAGGTGAGGATGTAGGGGAGCGCGGTGAGGCACAGATGTCCCGCGTGCTGAACGGACTGGTCACCTCGGTGGCCGCCGCCGGAAATCTGGTTGTGGTGCACACGCCTTCCGGTGCCGCACAATACGTGGCCTCGGTGATTGACAAGCAGCCGATCGAAGGCGTGCTGGGCACCATCGCCGGAGACGACACCGTCATGGTGATTTGCACCAATGACGACACCGCCGTCTCCCGCTCCGACTGGCTACTAAGCCTCGCTTCCAAATAACCAACACGCCGTGCATAAATATACAGTCCTCTGTATATACTTGCATCAGTTTGTTTTTCAGACCTTGAATGAAAGGGAACCAATGGCAGATAACAAGCGCATTGTTCTGGCCTACTCCGGCGGTCTTGACACCTCCGTCGCCATCTCGTATCTGAAGGAGCGCACCGGCAAGGACGTCGTGGCCGTGTCCCTCGACGTCGGCCAGGGCGGCGAAAGCCTCGAGACCATCAAGCAGCGCGCCCTTGCCTGCGGTGCCGTTGAATCCTACGTGGTCGACGCCCGTGACGAGTTCGCCAACGAATATTGCATGAAGGCCCTCAAGGCCAACGCCATGTACGAAGGCGTCTACCCGCTGGTCTCCGCCATCTCCCGTCCGCTGATCTCCAAGCACCTCGTGCGCGCCGCCCACCAGTTCGGCGCCGACACCATCTCCCACGGTTGCACCGGCAAGGGCAACGACCAGGTTCGTTTCGAGGTCTCCATCGCCTCCATCGACCCGACGCTGAAGGCCATCAGCCCGATTCGCGACCTGTCCCTGACCCGCGACGTCGAGATCGCGTTCGCCAAGGAGCACAAGCTGCCGATCACCCAGACCGAGAAGTCCCCGTACTCCATCGACCAGAATGTGTGGGGCCGCGCCATTGAGACCGGCTTCCTCGAGGATCCGTGGAACGGCCCGACCAAGGACTGCTACTCCTACACCGACGACCCGGCCTTCCCGCCGGTCGAAGATGAAGTCGTCATCGAGTTCAAGGAAGGTGTGCCGGTCAAGATCGACGGACGTGACGTCACCCCGTTGCAGGCCATCGAAGAGATGAACCGCCGCGCCGGAGCCCAGGGCATCGGCCGCATCGACCTCATCGAGGACCGCCTGGTCGGCATCAAGTCCCGCGAGCTGTACGAGGCTCCGGGTGCCGTGGCTCTGATCACCGCTCACCAGGAACTCGAAAACTGCTGCCTCGAACGCGAACAGCACCGCATCAAGCGCGACATCGACAAGCGCTGGGGCGAGCTGGTTTACGATGCGCAGTGGTTCTCCCCGGCAACCCAGTCGCTCAACGCCTTCATCGAAGACACCCAGAAGTACGTGTCCGGTGAGATTCGCATGGTCCTGCACGGTGGCCGCGCCGTGGTGACCGGCCGTCGTTCCGACTCCTCGCTGTACGACTACAAGCTCGCCACCTACGATTCCGGCGATACCTTCGACCAGAGGTCCTCCAACGGCTTCATCGACATCTATGGCCTGCCGTCCCGCGTGGCCGCAGCCCGCGACGTCAAGTTCGGCAACGGCATCGAGGTCCCGAAGAACACCGTCGAGTAATTCTTACTCAGTCGCCCCCGCTGCGAGGCTGTCGGCATAGCTGACTGGGAGTGGTCTTTGAAAGGACTGTCCTCAGTCACACTCCATGTGACAGCCCTCGCCAGCGGGGGCAACTGTATGTTTGAACACATTGCTACGCTTAAACACAGCTATTTTCACTTTTCAAGGAGCCTTCATGACTGAGAACAACGAACATCTGGCCCTGTGGGGTGGTCGCTTTACGTCCGGTCCGTCGCCGGAACTGGCCCGACTGTCCAAGTCCACGCAGTTCGACTGGCGCTTGGCCGACGACGATATCGCCGGTTCCCGCGCCCACGCCCGTGCTCTCGGCCGTGCGGGACTTTTGACCGCCGACGAGCTGCAGCGCATGGAGGATGCGCTCGACACGCTCCAGCGCCACGTTGACGATGGCTCCTTCGCCCCCATCGAAGACGATGAGGACGAGGCCACCGCCCTCGAACGCGGACTGATCGACATTGCCGGCGATGAACTCGGCGGCAAACTGCGTGCCGGACGCTCCCGCAACGACCAGATCGCCTGCCTGATTCGTATGTGGCTGCGCCGCCACTCCCGTGCGATTGCCGGACTCCTGCTTGACCTCGTCAACGCCCTGGTCGAGCAGAGCGAAAAGGCCGGCCGCACCGTGATGCCGGGCCGCACCCACATGCAGCACGCCCAGCCCGTGCTGCTCGCGCACCAGCTCATGGCCCACGCTTGGCCGCTGATTCGCGACGTGCAGCGACTGATCGACTGGGACAAGCGCATCAACGCCTCTCCGTACGGCTCCGGCGCACTGGCCGGCAACACGCTCGGCCTCGACCCGGAGGCCGTGGCGCGTGAGCTCGGCTTCTCCCGCGTGACCGACAACTCCATCGACGGCACCGCCGCACGTGATCTCGTGGCCGAATTCGCGTTCGTGGCCGCCATGACCGGCGTGGACATCTCCAGCCTGTCCGAGGAGATCATCATCTGGAACACCCAGGAGTTCGCCTTCGTCAAGCTCGACGACGGCTATTCCACCGGCTCCTCCATCATGCCGCAGAAGAAGAACCCGGATATCGCCGAGCTCGCCCGCGGCAAGTCCGGCCGACTCATCGGCGATCTGACCGGTCTGCTGGCCACCCTGAAGGGCCTGCCCACCGCCTACGCTCGCGACCTGCAGGAGGACAAGGAGGCCGTGTTCGACCAGGTCGATACGCTCGAAGTGCTGCTGCCCGCCTTCACCGGCATGGTCAAGACCATGCACTTCGACAGCGAGCGGCTTGAAGAGGAAGCCCCGACCGGCTTCGCGCTGGCCACCGACATCGCCGAATGGCTTGTCAAGAACGGTGTGCCGTTCCGCCATGCGCACGAGCTCTCTGGTGCCTGCGTCAAGCTCGCCGAAGGCCGCGGCCAGGAACTGTGGGATCTGACCGACAATGACTTCATCGAGACCTTCGCCGCGTTCCTGCCGGCCGACAAGGCTCCGGGAGTACGCGAAGTGCTCTCCAGCCACGGTTCGGTCGACTCCCGCAACGGCAAGGGCGGCACCGCTTACGGTCGCGTGCGCGAGCAGATCGCCGACGCCAAGGCCGAGGTCGAAGAACTCAAGCTCTTCCCCGCATCCACGTCGGATGGCTCCGCCTACAAAGCCCCCGGCACGTTCTAGTCCCAATAGAGCTCCCTCGTCAGAGGGAGCTCTATTTTGCTGTTGTCACTGCAACGGCATACACTGAGAAATCGTAACGAACGGGAGCCGTGAGGCTGAGAGGAAGTCGCCAGACTTCGACCGGGGAACTTGACGCGGGTCATGCCGCCGTAAGGAATCGTTGTTGCAGATTTGCCGGGTTCTCCGATACAGCTTTCATTCCGTTTGCATAATTCAGCCGTGAGACGGTCGTGATGGAGCCAATACATCACAGCGGTCGAACGGTCGCATGATTGGGTTCATGAATGGGCGCACCACTTAAGGTACGGTTCGTTTCGTGCACCCTTTTTTACTATCTGAAAGGATATTATGCAGGTCAACGGAGAGCAGGTCACGCTCGAGACGCCGGTCAGCGTCGCCGATTATCTCGAAGCGCACGGATTCCGCGCCGAGCGTGTGGCCATCGAACTCAATGGTGAGATTATCCCGCGCGATAAGCGTGCCGACGCCATGCTCGACGACCAGTGCGTCATGGAAATTGTGCAGTTTGTACAGGGTGGATGAAAGGAAAAGCTATGAGCAATATTAATCCGGTTACTGAAGCATCTGTTGAGGCGACTCCGCTGCCGCCGCAGCCCGCCGTCACCAATCCGGTCGGCACCGCCGCGCCGATTCTGCCAGTGGAAGACAAGCCGCTGACCCTGGGCGGTCACGAGTTCCAGTCGCGATTCATTCTGGGCTCCGGCCGCTACGACCTGAACCTCATCAAGGCCACGGTCGAACATGCAGGCACGCAAATCGTCACCATGGCACTGCGCCGCGCGCAGACCACCGAGAACAGCGTGCTCGACTACATTCCCGAAGGCATCACGTTGCTGCCCAACACCTCCGGTGCGCGCAACGCCGAGGAAGCCGTGCGTATCGCCCGACTGGCACGCGAAGTGTGCCACACCGACTTCGTCAAGGTCGAAATCGAACACGAGACCAAGTACCTCCTGCCGGACAACGCCGAAACCATCCGAGCCACCGAAATGCTGGCCAAGGAAGGCTTCGTGGTCATGCCCTACATGTTCCCGGACCCGATTGCCGCACGCCAGCTGGAGGAGGCCGGTGCCGCCGCCGTTATGCCGCTCGGTTCGCTGATCGGCTCCAACATGGGCCTGCGCATGCGTGACTTCATCGAGATCATCATCGCCAATGCGCATGTGCCGGTCATCATCGATGCCGGCATCGGACGCCCGAGTCAGGCATGCGACGCCATGGAGATGGGTGCGGATGCGGTGATGGCGTACACGGCCGTTGCCTCTGCTGGCAATATCCCGCTGATGGCTGAGGCGTTCAAGCACGCCATCGATGCTGGTCGTGCGGCGTATCTGTCCGGTCTGGGCAAGGTGACCGAGGGACAGGCCGTGCCGTCCAGTCCGACTACGGGATATTTGCACTGACACTTTTATTAGCTCCCCTCTCTGAGGGGAGCTGGCCGCGTAGCGGACTGAGGGGAGCTGGAAACATGGAGAAAACATGGCATTGACTGATGAACAGGTGGAGAGGTACGCGCGCCATCTGATTTTGAAGGGGCTGGGCGTCAAAGGGCAGAAGCGGTTGTTGGCCTCCAGCGTGCTCATCATTGGAGCGGGCGGGCTTGGCTCTCCGGCCGCCCTGTATCTGGCGGCGGCCGGCGTCGGCCATATCGGACTGGTGGACGGCGATGTGGTGGATATGAGCAATCTGCAACGTCAGATCATCCATACCACTGCACGTGTCGGAGCGCCCAAAGTGGAATCCGCGGCCACGGCCATCCGCGCGCTCAACCCGGATGTGACGGTTGATACCTACTACGAGCTCGTCGACGCGAGCAACATCGCCGGCCTCATCGAACCGTACGATCTGGTGATCGATGCCACCGACAACTTCGCCGCAAAATTCCTCATCAATGACGCCTGCGTGCTGGCCGGCAAGCCGTACATCCATGCCGGCGTGGTCGGATTCGCCGGTCAGGTGATGACCGTCATTCCCGGCGAAGGCCCCTGCTACCGCTGCATCTTCCGCGACATGCCCGCCGCCGGTGAGATTCCGACCTGCAAGGAAGCCGGCGTGCTGGGCGCGGTGGTCGGTGTGATCGGCAGTCTGGAGGCGACTGAGGCCGTCAAGCTGATTGCCGGCGTGGGGGAGCCGCTCGTGGCTCGTATGCTCACTGTGGATGCCCTGACCATGAACATCCGCCGTGTGCCGTTGCCGAACCATGTGCCCGACTGCCCGGTGTGCGGTGAGCAGCCGACCATTACTGCTATTGATCCGGCCAACTATATTCAGCCGGCTTGCGCGATTTAGAGCTATGTGGCACCCCTCCTTGAGGGGAGCCAAGATCGGAACGAGAGGGGAAGAACATGCCTATTGCTTTGCGTAATGCGGTCGATGACGATGAGAGCAGTGAAGCATCGTACCGCCGCATCACGCCGGCGGAATTTGCCAAGCTCGACCCGAATACGGTCACGCTGCTCGACTTGAGGGAACCAGCCGACTTCGCCGCCCACCCGGTCGAAGGTGCCATCAATGCACCACTCGACCCTCTGGCCCATGTGCTCAAAACCGTGCCCACAGATCGAACTGTCGTAGTCTATTGTGCTCAAGGATGGTGGAGCGAGGAAGTAGCTGAAATCCTTGCCGATCGCGGTTACGATGTAGCAAGCCTCGATGGCGGTTTTCAGGGTTATCTCGACTATCTTGAAACCCACCACGATTAACGGTTCCCGTTGTCGTTCTTTTGGATGAGTGTGCACGGACATACGTGTGCCCTACAATCGGTCACGGTATTACTCGATGGATTCTTGAATATCGTCGGGTAATCGTAATTCACAACAGGGGATTGCACTGAACCAACCCAAAACGGGAAGGACCGAAAATCGTGGGACATCTGCTCACCCGAACGCAGATTCAACGCCTGGTCGCCAAGCACGGCCGTGAGGTCATCGAGCATCGCCACATGCAGATCGAACGCTGCTGCTACCAGCACGGCAATGTCACCACGTTCGAACATTCCGTGCGTGTCGCCTGCCTGGCTGTGTGGATGGCCGACCGCGCACACCTGTGGTACCGCGTCGACCTCAAATCCCTGATTCGCGCGGCCCTCCTGCACGATTACTTCCTGTACGACTGGCACGACTGGGATAACGGCGAACACCAGTGGCATGGCTTCACCCATGGCCACGCCGCCCTGGTCAATGCCCTGAAGGACTTCAAGCTCAACGATATCGAACGCAACAGCATCGAGAACCACATGTTCCCGATGACCCCGGTGCCGCCGCGCTATATCGAAGGCTATCTGGTCACCTTGGCGGACAAATGCTCCGCCACCGCCGAGACCTTCTCGTTCGACCGGTTCAACAAGCGCGCGTTGCCCGCCGCGAAGCCTTACGCCGAGATCGAAGCCCGTCGATGATCATCACACTCGAACATTATTTCCTCTGGTTTCTGTTCTACAGTTTCGTCGGCTGGATGTACGAGTCCATTCTCGTCTCCTGCCAACAGCACCGCTTGGTCAACCGAGGGTTCCTCAACGGCCCGCTGTGCCCGATCTACGGCACCGGCGCGATACTCGGCGTCGCCATTCTCGGCAACGTACATAACCCGATCATCATCTTCCTGATTTCGATGGTGGGCGCCACGATACTCGAATACACAACCTCGTGGGTCATGGAGCAGCTGTTCCACGCCCGCTGGTGGGATTACTCGAACTTCCGCTTCAACCTCCAAGGCCGCGTCTGCCTGCTGGGCGCGTTGATTTTCGGCCTCGGCGGCGTGGGCGTGGTACTTGGTTCGCAGCCATATGTCGAGCGGGTCACGGATATGATTCCGCTGCCGATGCTGCATACGCTGGTCACGGTACTGGCCCTGATCACCATCATCGACTTGGCGGTCACGGTTGCGGGCATGCTCGAATTCGAGCGGGTGCTCGATTCCGTCTCTCAGGTGGTGCAGGATGTGGCGGCACGCGCCGGTGGCACGTGGCAGTGGGGCTCCAGTGCGGTATCCGACAGGATGCGTGAGCTTTCGCAGGATACGGTTGAGCGTCTGCGCTGGGCCGTCAATGGCGTCATCAACGCACAGCAGAAGCGTATGCTCAAGTCCTTCCCGAAGTTCCAGGTGCCGGATCGTCAGGACATCATCGACTCTTTGCGCGAACTTATGGGCCCGCGCCGCTAGAATAAGGCGTTTTACTGAATCGCGCGGCTCGGCTGGTGTTCGGCACTGTCGCCATGTTCTGCGAAACTTGACTGTGCCCAATTGGGCAGTCTTATTCACAATTCGATAGGGAGAAGCGACAAGCTATGGCTCACGTCACCGACTTCAAGGAAGCGGGTTTCAACACCCTGCTTGAGGAACTGGAATGGCGCGGGTTGATTTCCCAGTCCACGGACCGGGATCGACTCGCAGAAGCACTGAACGGCGAGCCCATCACCTATTATTGTGGCTTCGATCCCACCGCTGCATCGTTGCATATCGGCAACCTCGTGCAGCTCATCAACATGCGTCACCTGCAGCTTGCGGGCCATCATCCGATCGCTTTGGTCGGTGGCGCCACCGGACTCATCGGCGACCCGCGCCAGTCCGGCGAACGTACGCTTAACCCGAAGGACGTGGTGGCCGGCTGGGCCGATCGCCTGAAGAATCAGATCGGCGGCATTCTGGACACCGAAGGCGCGAACGCCGTACGTTTCGTGTCCAATTACGATTGGACCGCCTCGATGACCGTCATCGACTTCCTGCGTGACGTCGGCAAGAACTTCCGTCTGGGCACCATGCTCGCCAAGGACACGGTCGCCCGCCGCCTGAACTCTGAGGAAGGCATCTCCTTCACCGAGTTCAGCTACCAGGTGCTGCAGGGCAACGACTTCCTCCACCTGTTTGACGAATACCACTGCACGCTGGAACTCGGCGGCTCCGACCAGTGGGGCAACCTCACCTCCGGCCTGGACCTGATCCACAAGGTGCGCGGTGTGGACGTCAACGTGTTCACCAGCCCGATTATCACCGATGCTTCCGGCAAGAAGTTCGGCAAGTCCGAGGGCAACGCCGTCTGGCTCGACGCCACGATGCTCAGCCCGTACAAGTTCTACCAGTTCTGGATCAACCGCCCGGACGTGGAGATGGAAAGCCTGCTGAAGGCGTTCACCTTCCTGCCCAAGGCCGAAATCGAACGACTGGTCGAGGAATCCAAGACCAACCCCGGCAAGCGCGAGGCCCAGAAGACCCTTGCCTGGGAGGTCACCAGCTTCGTGCATGGCGAGGCCGCTACCCAGGCTGCCATCGACGCTTCCGGTGCGCTGTTCGGCCGCGGTGGCAACCTCGAAGACATCGACGAGGAAACGCTGGAATCCGTGCTCGACGGTTTCAAGGTGGTCGACGAGAACGGCGAGCACGTCTTCCCCGTCTCCAAGCCCGGCGATCGCGTAATCGACGCCGCCCAGGCTGCCGGACTGTTCAAGTCCGCTTCCGAGGCACGCCGCGCCATCAAGTCCGGTGGCGTGTATCTCAACAACAACCGTATCGAGGATGAGGAGCAGGTGCTGGCCGAAGCCGACTTCCTGGCAGGCCGCTTCGCGCTTATCCGTCGTGGCAAGAAGGCGCTCGGCGCCGTGGAAAACCGTTAATCAACAACGAATTAAGGAAAACAAGTAATGGCAGAAGGTAACGAGCGTTCCGGCAAGTCTTACGGCGGCGGCCATAAGGGGTATGGCGATCGCCGACCGGGCAACCGCGGCGGCAAGGGTTTCAAGCCGCGCGGCAAGGGCGGTTTCAAGCCGCGTCATGATGGTGAGGGTTTCAAGCCGCGTCGCCGTGAGGATGGCGAGGGCTACGCGCCGCGCCGTGACGGTGATGGCGAGGGCCACGGCGGCTACCGCAAGTCGTACGGCAAGTCCGGCGGCTTCCACAAGGGCGGCCGCTCCGGCTTCGGCGGCAAGGGCGGTTACCGCGGCAATGGTCCGCGCCGTGACGGCGAAGGCTTCAAGCCGCGCCGCGAAGGCGGCTACCGTTCCCACGAAGGCGGCTACCGTTCCCACGAAGGCGAGAACGGCGAGAATCCGCGCTACCAGCACCGTGATAACGATCGTCGTGATTTCCGCCGCGATGGTGAGCGTCGCAGCTTCCGCCGCAACGACGACCGCCGAGATTTCCGTAGGGACGACCGTCGCGATGGGGACCGTCGTGATTTCCGTCGTGACAATGACCGTCGTGACTTCCGTCGCGATGACCGCAGGGATAACGATCGCCGTGATTTCCGCCGCGATGGTGAGCGTCGCAACTTCCGTCGCGACGACGATCGCCGTGATGGCGACCGCCGCAACTTCCGCAGGGACGACCGCCGCGATGATCGTCGTGACGATCGTCGTGACGATCGCCGCGACAACAACCGTCGTGACGGCGAATTCCGCGAGTTTTCGCAGGAAGAGAAGCGCCAGTACCGTGAGGAGAAGCGCTCTGAATACATGAGGCGTCCGCGCCGTAACTCCGACGGCACGATGAGCTTCCCCTCGCAGAACCCGTACACCGACCGTCGTCCCGACGAGCCCAAGATGCCCAAGGGCATGGAATGGTCGATGCTGTCCAAGGATGAGCGCGAACGTCTGCGCGGCCTGTCCAAGGAGCACGCGGAGAACATTGGCCTGCACATCCTCGCCGCTTTCGCGCTGGAGGAGAGCGATCCCGAACTTGCCTTGGAGCACGCCAAGTGGGTGGCCCGTCAGGCCTCCCGCATCGACTTCGCCCGCGAGACGCTCGCGTTCGTGGCCTACCGTCAGGGCGACTACAAGTTGGCCCTGCGTGAGTTCCGCACCGCCTACCGTATGAACGGCTTCCTCGACTACCTGCCGTTCATCGCTGACTGCGAGCGTGGCGTCGGAGAGCCGAAGAAGGCCGTGGAACTGGCGTTGTCCGATGAGGGCAAGCAGCTGCATGGCGCTCCCAAGGTCGAGATGTTCCTGGTGTACGCCGGTGCCCTTGGCGATTTGGAGATGTGGGACAAGGCCATTGAAGTGGTTCACACCGTCGGCCGTTCCCAGGGTCTGCCGGGTGAGTACCGCATGCGTGCCGTGCAGGCCGAGCAGTACTTCCTTGAAGAGGCCGGCCGCAGCAAGGAAGCCGAGCAGCTCAACGACCTGCTGGACCGTCTTGAGGACCAGTATGCCGACGAGGAGATTGACGAAAACAGCGACGACGTGGTGATCGATCACGATCTCGAAGACATCACCGACGACTCCGACGTGCTCGAAAAGCTCGGCATCGATCCGGATGAGGCGCAGTACGCCCCGGATCCGGAGCAGGAATACGGCGATGAGGATGACGAGGCTGAAGACGGCGATGCCGAGTCTGATGAGGCCGACGAGACCGAGACCGATTCCGCCAATGACGCCGAGGCTGACGATTCCGCCGAATCCGCCGACTCCGACTCCACCAAACCCGAAACCGAAACCGAAACCGAGGAGTGAGCGGCGTAATGACCCGTTTCCTCAAAGGCACCGATCGCCCGCTCGCCGAGGCCTATCAGCTTGCGCTGCTGGACCTCGACGGCGTGGTGTATCGCGGCAAGAATCCGGTCGAATACGCGGCCGATTCCATTCGTGCGGCCGAAGCCGCCGGCATGACCATCGAATACACCACGAACAACTCCTCGCGCTTCCAGCACGTGGTGGCCGACCAGCTCAAGGGCTTCGGCTTGGACGTGGAGCCGTGGCAGGTCATCACCTCTTCGGTGGTGGCCGCCCGTATGGTGGCCAAGGCGTTGCCCGCCGGCGCGCGCGTACAGGTATTGGGCGCCGAGCATTTGCGCGATGAGGTCACCCGCAACGGCCTGACCATCGTGGACGGTCCTCAGGACCGCCCGCAGGCCGTCATTCAGGGCTGGTATCCGGATATGACTTGGCAGATGATGGCCGATGCCGCGTTCGCGGTCGAGGCCGGAGCCACGTATTTCGTGACCAACCGCGACCTGACGATTCCTCGTGAACTGGGCATCGCCCCCGGTTGCGGATCGATGATTCGCGCCGTGATCACGGCCACCGGCGTCGAACCGGTCGCCTCCGCTGGCAAGCCGGAAGCGTACATGTACGATGAGGCCCGCGAACTGAACGCCGCCGAAGGCCACGATCTGGTGCCCAAGGAGGCGTCCATCGCCATTGGCGACCGCCTCGACACCGATATCGAGGCCGGTAACCGCGGCGACTACGATTCGCTGGCGGTGCTGACCGGTGTCACCAACCCGACCGAACTGATGCTGGCTCCGGCACACCTGAGGCCCACATTCATCGCCCTTGATCTGCGTGAACTCGGCGAAGCCCAACCGGAGCCGGTCCGCGACGAGAGCGGTACTTGGGAATGCCGCAAGGCTAGCGCTTGGTTTGAAAACGGACAGGTACACGTCAGCGACCCCACCAGTATGGACGGCCTGCGCGCCGCCGTATGCGCCGCATGGGAAGCCGCCGACCAAGGCGCACAGCTTAGCGAGGCCACGGTACCGGTGTTCGCCATCGAGGCATAGTCCTATGCCTACGGATAGCGAACATGCGCCGGTCACCGAGCGATACCCCGAACTTGCGGATATCGATGAACAAGACAACGACCGCAAGCTTGAGACCTATCGCAACGTGCTGGAATCCTTACAACACGAGCTTGATAACAGCCGCAGCTAGCAGAGGTGATTCATTCTCCCGCCAGCGGAAGATGACGTGAAGTGCTGGATGGTGGCTCCATGCCGAGCCACCCCGTTGGTGGATGGTGGGCCGAAAGGAAGATATATGACCGAGCAGCATATCGATCCCGCGACTCCACTTGACCGACTTGACATGATGCTCGTGGCTTCGGGACTGGTCGAATCGCGGGCCAAAGCGCAGCGACTCATCAAGGCCGGGCATGTGCGCGTGGACGGCGAGACCATCACCAAGCCATCGTTCATGGTCAAAGCCGGGCACAGCGAACTCGCCGTGGATAAGGGCGACGACTACGTCTCCCGAGGCGCTTACAAACTCTTGGGCGCGTTCGAAACCTTTGCCGGCAATGGCCTTACCGGGCCGGAAGGCTTGGAATGTCTGGATATCGGTGCCTCCACCGGTGGCTTCACCGACGTACTGTTGCGCGGGGGAGCGGCCAAAGTCGTAGCGCTCGACGTTGGGCACGGCCAGCTCGACCCGCGCATCGCCAATGACGAGCACGTCATCGAAATGAGCGGCGTCAACATTCGCGAAGTAGAGGCCGACGACCTGCCTTACCGGCCGGCGATGATCGTCTCCGATGTCTCCTTTATTTCCCTGACCTATGTGATTCCGGTAATCGCGCGCATCGCGGCTCCCGGTGCGCAGATTGTGTTACTGGTCAAACCGCAGTTCGAGGTCGGCCGGGCAGGACTCGGCAAAAACGGCATCGTTGAAGATCCGGCATTGCGGGAGCGGGCATTACACGACGTGGTCGCCTGTGCTGAACAGCACGGACTTGACGTGGTGGCCACTGCCGATAGTCCCATCATCGGCACCCACGGTAATGAGGAATACCTGCTTTACGCTGTCTTGAGATGAATGCGTTGGCAGTCTCCGTTCACCAGCAGCACGCTGGAGGTACGGTCGACGCCTAGTGCGGTGGCACACGTGGCGCTTTCCACCGCACTGCCGTTGCGTAGCATGGCGGAGTCCGCTGTCAAAGTCCGGCATTGCAGATGGTTGGCTTCAACCGTGACGGCTGTGATATGGCGAACCGTGCTGCCATCCTCATACCCATCCATATCAAAACGAGAAAACATCGTACTGCGGAGTGGATGAACTTCCAGAGCCCTGCTGTTGACGTCATGACCCTTCAACACGCCGTTCAAGCGGACTGTCTGACCGCTAATATGACGGGTGCCTAGGGAGCCATTGACGGACAGATTTCCGGAACAAACGATATCGCCGTTGCATCGTAGTTTGCCGGTAAAGGTTATCTCATCGCAAATAATGTCGCCGCCGACTTCGATGTCGCCGCTGCCGCTGATGCTGGATACGCGAATATCACCATCACACCGCACGATGCCACTTTTGATGACCAGTTTGTCCCCTTCTATAACTGAGGCCTCGAGGGTGCTGGTCACAATCATGGTGTGAAAATGCGCGCCATCGGCAAGACGGGAACGTTGGTCCACTCCTATGGTGCCGTAGACTCCTTTGCCTATCAGCGTGCAATTCTGCGTATGCTTGCCCATGATGATAAAACTCCCCTTATTAATATGGACGTACAGCTTTATGGCTTATTGCCACAATAATGAGCGCATCCATGTTGAGGGGGTTATATCGGTCACGATGTGAGCAGATAGGGGGTATAGCGAGCGCAGTTAGGGGGTTAGCCTTGGATGAAGTGGTCGATCTGATCCTGCTTGCCCATGAGGATGAGTTCGTCGTTGCGATGCATGACCAGTTCCTTGGAGCCGTACTGGAACTCCTTGCCTGGGGCCTTGAGGCCCATCACGGTCACGCCGTACTTGTCATGTACTTGTACGTCCTCGATGCTGCGGCCTACCGCGTACAGGGGCGTGTGGATCTTGACGACGGTGTACGGGCCGTCGATTTCGATGTAATCCAGATAATTGCCGGCCACCAGATGACCCACGCGCTTGCCGGCATCGGTCTCCGCATTGATGATGTGACGGGCGCCGATGCGCTGCAGAATGCGCGCATGCTCCTGGGACACGGACTTGGCCCACAGATCGGAAACGCCGGCATCCAGCAGGTTGCCGGTGATGATCACCGAAGCCTCGATGCTGTCGCCGATGGCCACGACGGCCGTGTCGAACTGGGAGGCGTCGATCTGCTCGATGGCCAGCACATCGGTCATGTCGGCCTGAATGGTGGGCAGATGCGCGGACCAACGGGCCACAAGCTCCGGGTTCTTATCCACGGCGAGCACATCCTGACCCATCTGGTCGAGGGTGGCGGCCACGGACCCGCCGAAACGGCCCAGGCCGATGACCAGCACGCTTTTGTTGCCGCTCGGTTTTGCTGCCATGATGATGGTCCTCTCTATGCCGGATTTCTGTGTGCCGATTGAATGGCCGATCAGCCAACGATAATGTTTTCCTGCGGATAACGAATAGGTTCGGGAGCCATCGGTCTGCTGATGGAGTAGGCGATGGTCAACGGGCCAAGTCGTCCGACAATCATCTCGGCGGACAGAATAAACAGGCTGGCCGGATTGCCGGCGCTTGCCACGCCCACCGAATAACCGCCCAACGAGAAGGCCGAGCAGGCCTCGAACACGGCGTCCACGAACGCGCAGCCGGTGGTGAACATCAGCATCATCGCACCGACCATAACCAGCGCAAAGCAGGCCGTGGTCACGGACACGGCGGTCATCTGGACGCGGCGGGGGATACGGCGGCGGAACACGGTGACATCGCGATGGCCGGTGAATGCGGCGCGGCAAATCAAGAGAATCACCGCGAACGTGGTGACACGGATGCCGCCGGCGGTGGATGAGGAGCCTGCGCCGATGAACATGAGTATGCTCATGAACACCTTGGTCTCATTCGTGACTTCGGGCACCCAGGAAATATCGAAACCGGCGGAGCGGGGCATGACGGCGGCGCTCATCGCACGGCGCATCTTCATGCCGGGACCGTCTGCGGGGAACAGGCCGGTATTGCCCCACTCGACCAGCAGGAACCAAGCCAGTGAGGTGGACACCAGCACAGCGGTGGTCACCAAAGTGAGTTTGGTGTGCAACGTCCAACGTTTCGGGCTGAGATGTCGGCGTGCGCACTGCACCAGATTCAGCACCACGGGGAAGCCGAGCGTTCCTATGAATGCGCTGATGAGAATCGGCAGTCCCACGCCCCAACGGTTCACATGCAGGCCGGTGGCGTCAGGCGTGAAACCGGTGTTGTTGTAGGCCGATACCGCGTAGAACAGCGCCTGCCACAATGTACGTCCCATATTGCCGTGGTTCACGCGGAACAGGTCGGGCAGCAGCAGCACGAAGGTAAGCACCTCGGCGATGATGGAGGTGACCAATACCACGGTGAGTACGCCTTTGACCTCGGAAAGCTTCGTGGTGCCCAGTTCGTTCGCGGTAAGCATGCGCTGGGAGACCTTGAGTCTGCGGGAAGCGCCAAGAGCCACCATCGAGGCGAAGGTCATGACGCCCAGGCCGCCGAACTGGATGGAGAATAGGATGACAACTTGGCCGAACGTCGACCAGTATTCGCCGGTGTTCACCACCGGAATGCCGCAGGTGGACAGGGCCGAGACGGCGGTGAAGAACGCGACCGGGAAGTTGGTGAAGATGATGTCCGATGTGGAGATCGGCAGCAGCAGCAAGCCGGTGACGATGATGATCAGTGCGCCGAAATACACCATGGACAGACGGCCCGGGTGCCTGAGCAGACGGTCGGTGATGCTGATACGTCGAATGCGCTTGGCGGTTTTATCGCTTTTGTCTCGGCTCAGTACATCGGCTGAATACCACCATGACAGTCCCTTCGAGGCCTCCTCATTGGCGGAGGATTCGTCGAAGTCATTGGCCATGGGTCCTCAAGCTCCTCAACTGATACTGCTGTACGGTCATACGGCATGCCATCGCGCTGCGCACGGCACGCGTACGGTGATTGCGCGGCTGTACGCCATTGTATGCCGAAGCCTTACGATAATCGACTCTGTGGAACGTTGCCGGCGACGCGCCACGAAGCAGCATTTTTCGAACACCTGTACGACTGATGACGGTGTCTGCGGTTAGAATAATGAGCAGTGCGACCGAATCGACAGGAGGATGCCATGGCCAAGCGCAACGCGGTGGTGGTGACGCATACCAGGCTCAGGCAGACCGGAACCGTAGTGGGCGAGGCGGTGAGCCAGCTGCGAGTGGCCGGTTTCGAAGTCACCATCATCGACAACACCGAGGCCCCCGATTTCGGCGTGCAGCCGCCGTGCGTATCGGACGACACCGAAATCGTCGTGGTCCTGGGCGGCGACGGCACGATACTGCGCGCCGCCGAACTCGTCCACTGCACCCAGGTGCCGATTCTCGGCGTGAACATGGGGCATGTCGGCTTCCTGGCCGAATTCGAAAGCTTCCAGATCGACGAGGCGATCCGCCGGATCGCCACCCACGACTATTCGATCGACGAACGCATGATCGCCCATGTGGACGTCTGGCTGCCCGGCGCCACCAAGCCCATTGAGGATTGGGCGCTGAACGACATCACACTGGAACGCGCCGACCGGGGCAAGGTGGTCGAACTGTCCATCCGCGTGGACGATGTGGAGATGAACTCGTTCGGCGCGGACGGCGTCATCGTCTCCACTCCCACCGGTTCCACCGCCTACGCCTTCTCCGCGGGCGGTCCGGTCATGTGGCCGAACGTCAAGGCCCTGCAGTTGATTCCGTTGGCCGCGCACGCCCTGTTCGCCAGGCCGCTGATCATCGGCTCCGGCTCGACCTTCACCATCGATATTCTGGACGATTCCATGTCCGAAGGCTGGATTTGCTGCGATGGACGCCGTCAGCGCGCCCTGCCGCAGGGTACGCGCGTCATGGTGCGCGAATCGCGCGATACCTTGCGCCTCGCCCGACTCTCCGGCGTGCCGTTCACCAACCGTCTGGTCTCCAAGTTCGATCTGCCCGTGGTCGGTTGGCGCGAGCACGCGCGCAACGAGGCCTCGAGCCAGTCGCTGCATCACGGGCACACGTTCCCGGCGGCCGCGTATGCGGCTGGCGTTGCCGTTGCCGGTGACGCCGGCGTCGCTGGTACCGAGCCCGACAAGCCGGGCGAACGTGACGGCAAGGCAGGGGCCTGATGCTCGAAGAACTCGATATCCGCAATCTGGGGCCGATTCGAGAAGCCACCATTGCGCCGGCCGCAGGCATGACCGCCATCACCGGTGAGACCGGCGCCGGCAAATCCATGCTGCTCTCCGCGATCCGACTGGTTTCCGGTGGGGCCGCCGAATCCTCGCGCGTCTCGTCCGGGGCGGACGAGGCTTGGGCCCAGGCGATTTTCGCGCTCTCGGATGATGCCGTCGCATCTGAACATTCCGGCGACACCAACGATGCCGGTGACGATGCCGGTTCTGGCGATGCCGACAGTGGGTTCACCGGTGCTGCCGCGGCCGTGGCCAAGGCCCATGACGCGGGCGTCGACCCCGAAGACGGCGAACTGTTCCTTTCCCGCACCGTACGCGCTTCCGGACGTTCGCGGGCCGTGCTCGGCGGCAAGTCCGTACCGCGTTCGGTGCTGGGGGCCATCGCCGGCGAACTGGTTACCATTCATGGCCAGACCGATCAGCTGAAAATCGCGGCCTCCTCACGGCAACGCGAGTTTCTGGACCGGGTGGCCCAACAATTTTTCCCGAAGTCTCAAAAGAAAGATCCACCTCCTCGTCAGGCATCAA